>JGI24711J26586_10002163_pt1 | contig 14231 bp, 12 predicted proteins | sample BioPla3DNA1_FD_26586 | JGI IMG/M metagenome (IMG submission 26586)
GGGGACGGTCCTTTTGTGTCCGGAGCACTCGATATTTTGGTCTTTCAGCACCCCAACATATATTATAGAACCAAAATTTAAGAGGTTAGAATTCTGGTTTCTAACCTCCAGATTCTAACCTCCTCTGTTAAGACAAGACACAGAAGGGCCGCCCCCCAGTGTTCTATCTCGCTGTCGCAATTATTGCTTGTTAAGCTCTTCCTTGAGCTTCCTTAGTTCTTCGTCTACTGAAGCACTGCCCTTTAAAGCATACTTTTCTTCAAGGGACTTTGCCTCATCAATAGGCTCCATGTTAAGCTCTGCCATTGCATTGGCTTCATCCAGCATTCTGTTGGCCTTATCTTCCATTCTGTCAAAGGCTCCCATAGCACCTCTGGCCTTTTGATTTGTGCTATCAATGGTGTTAATTTTTTGCTGTGTTTTTGCTACGCTCACCTTGGCCTTGATCATTTCCTTGCGAGCCTTTAAAGCTTCTATGTCTGTGGTCAGCTTGTCATGCATCTGGCGCATCTTTACAGCATTCTCATGTGCTGCTGCATAGGCTGTCATTAAGCCTGCTCCAACATTCTCAAGCTCCTGCTTCTTGGCAATAAATACGCGGGCATCCTCATCGTTGCCGGCCTCAACAGCCTTTTTAGCGAATTCAGCATATTTTACCACTTCAGCTTGATTCTCATCAACCAAACGCTTTGTCCTGGCCTCTTCTGCCATAACAGAAGCTGTGCTACGCTTTACCTCTGCAAGATCGTTTGTCATATCTCTTAAGTACTGATCAATCATCTTGGATGGATCTTCCATCTTATCCAACATAGCGTTAACATTAGCTTTGATAATGTCAGCAAACCTGTCTAGTATTCCCATAGTAAACCTCCATTTTTATTATTTGCACTGCCCCGAGGGCAGAATGCTTCATCAAACAGCTTCATAGTATTTTGTTCGTGGTGATTTGATTAATTAAATATTAATCCTCATACTTCTTCCCCAGCTCCTCGGCCCCGTCCATAGTATCTCCAAACTGGTCCAGAGGGGTATTGAGTATCTTTTCATTCATTTCAGCTTCCCTATTCTTTTGCGCTTTGGCTTTTTTCCACCAATTATACAGAATAAGAGCCAACACTATTACACCGGCAACAACTGCAACCGGTACCCAGACCGGGGTATCGACCTTCATAATCTTCTCTGCCGCATCATTAAAGGATTTGCTGAAGTATTGCTCATNTGACAGATCATAATAATAATATCTGTCCAGATAGTCAAGCAGGATATCGGCTGCTTCCTTGTCAATAACAGCCTTAGCCTGACTTCCTGCCACATATGCAGTCCNATATTCGTTGGGCTCGTATTCAAAGAATACTACCAGAAGATGTGCCTCGTCAGTAAACAAATCATCATAAAGCAGCTCTGTAAAGATAGTAAGCTCTGCTATATCAGGGTAATGGTTTCCGTTGATTGAGTCTGTAATATATAGGTAAGGTTGTACACCCGTCTTGTTATAAAAGTTTTTAAGGCCTATAAGAAGCGCGGTCTCATTACCTATCCAGCCATTATTGTCAGTATAGTAATCGGTCTCATTGACAGACCCCTTAGGCAGCGGAACACGCTCAATTGTCGATGGTGTAATGTCTCTCGAGGTAATTCCGGATAAAAAGCTACCCATGGTCATGGACTGAAGTGCTATGACTAATACTACGATTACTATTATTGTAGCAATAAAAGTAGCACAGCCTGAGCCTCTGCCTGTATTATAATATACCGTTCTGGTCCTCCTGTATGGTCTGTTATACCAATGATAACGAGGAGGCCTCGGTGGTGGAGGTGGATATGGTCTATATGAACCACTTGATCTAAAGCCACTGGAAGACCTGCCAAAGCCACTTGAAGAACCGCCGCCTCTTCCTCTGGAGCTGCTGCCGCCCATCCGGGCTCCACTACTTCGACTGCCGCCAAAACCGCTGCTACGACCGCCGCTAAATCCGCCGCCACGGCTACCGCCGCCGCCTCGGCTTCCTCCGCCTCTTGCCATATTAATACCTCACCTTTCTATAGCATGTGTGTAATTACTCTACAAGGTTGAAATGTGATTTTAAATTGTATGTCTGGAAACCTAAAGAAGTCGCGTCATTTCTATTATATGACAATACATGCCTAATTTTCAATGGTTATATGAAAATATGTTAAATGTACTAAAAAGGGATAATGGGCCTTTGCCCCATTATCCCATGGTTTAACGCTCATTCTATGAGCATTAACATTCTGCCCTGTAGACATCCCTGCAACAGCATCTGTTTATCAGACAAATTGCTGTAAGGAGTGCAGCCAGAACTCCTAAACCAATTAATATTAATCCTTCAAATAAAGCTCCGACAAATATAATTGCCAGAATGCCTGAAATTATTAAGAATAGTGTTACAAGAGTAAGTAGTATGCAAAGTAATCCAGGAATATTTGTGCATTTCTTAATGCAACCAGAAATCAGCAGCAGTATACCACCCACGATAACTCCTATAGTAATTGTCTCAATTGCAAAACCAGACGCAAGAAGGAAAACACCAAGTCCTATTAAAATAAGACCTAAAATGATAGAACCAATACATAGTATCTTTTTGCAGGCAAACATATATTTCACCTCCCCCCTTGAATGCCGATAGTGAGATTTTTCACCCCTCCTATTATCAGTATATTGTACAAGCCCTCGGGAGGTTACCCTGTTATAAGGTGCAAGCTGCTTTTTTTCTACTTTTTATTTCAGCAGTAATCCAGATTATGATTGGAATAATGACTTGAAAAGGAATTGTGTAGTAGGGATTTATTTCGGTTGCCCAGTAAAACATTTCACTTGCGTTTTCAAATATAAAGATAGAATACAGCACTGCTAAAAGTCCTATTGGTGCAACCATCTTCCGATAATCCTTAATATTAAACGCACTTGATAAACCCTTTGTTGTAACATATAAACAAACGCTGCCCTTGGAATATCCGGTGATTATAAATGAAATGGCTACCGTTGACTCGATCCTCTGTAAGAAGTCTGCCACATTAATCAGCCTGACCGCGCTATAGATCGGAAACTTTTGTATTGATATGTTTGGCACCCCTAGAATCAGAATTGTTCTTATGGAAATGCTCGCCAGAATAATGCCACCAAGCAGAAGGGATGCATAGTATATCTTATAGGGACTGCTGGTTTTTCGGATGCTGCCCATCAAATATAAAAACAAAACCGTCTCAGCGTAGGGAAAAGAAAACAAAGCAAAGGATGATTTTAAAACCGGCCCTATTCCATCATATAAAACCGGTTTTAAATTATCAAAATCAAAAAGCTTGATGGATAACAGATCAACTGTTATCACCAGTATAATAAATAGCGGGAAGAATATGGAGAGTACTCTTCCAATTACCTCGAACCCGCTTCTGATTGTCCAGATTGACAGTACTGCTGCGAAATATCCAAAAACAAAGGATGGGGTCTGATTCAAGGATACAATGCCCACAAACTCGGAAAAATTCCTTAGTATCAGGCTGAATAAATGAAAGGCATACCAGGTATAAATCAAGTTGATAATTGTACCCCCAACTTTACCGAATAAGGTATTTAATACAGTAGGAAACTCCTCTTGCGGATACAGCTTTGATATTCGTGCATATATAGCCACAATGATTGCTCCCATAGAAATGGATATTAACCAGGCTATCCAGTAATCCTGCTTTGCATCTGAACCAGCGGCTACAACCGACGAACTGCCAATTATAAAAGCTGACATAATAATAATGGCCTGTTTTTGACTGATAACCTCTTTCTGCATTGAATCAATCCCTCTTTTGTCCATGATGAGAAAGCTTTTCAGCCTTCCTTCTGTTTTACTCTTCTATCCCCAGAATGAATTCAATTAATTTCCTTATTGGATCAATAGGGTTTGGTATTTGCACTTTGAAATCAGATAAAATAGCTATAGTTAAGCCCAGGCACAAGAGTGCTAAATATAGAAAGAAGCCAACCCATTCTTCATTTTTATAAAGAGGTACTAGATCCTTTTTGGCAAATATTGAACCAAATATTGTAAAGGTAAGAGTAATCAATATTGCATTCTCCTATCTTAATGGGGATTTCTTAAGTGTGCCTGAGTTCAAGATTTTAATTTTCGGCTTAATCTTGACCTCTATGTTTTTAAACTCCTCATCCCAATTATCTTTGATTTTTTTCCATTGTTCCGGATAATCTCTGTAAACACAATTTCCAAACCCGAAAACATCTGATCCAAATTCAGTTTTAATCTGATTAATCAGGGTCTCCATTTCAGTTTTCATCTGCTCCTCTGCTATTTTACTCAACTCTTCAAGTCCCTTCTCATTTTCAAAATCCTCTTTTGAGAAATGCTCATCAAGCCTGACTTCTGTTTCAACATCTATTTCAATTGACAGCTTTTCATCCTTAAGTACAGGCTTTATTTTTGTACTATTGCTTAATATCTCCAAAGAGAAACGGTCCTCATCTTCTCCGGATCCAGTCTTTGCAACAATAACCCCGCCTTCGACCTTATCAAGTATGAAGCTTAAGGCCTTGGTTTCTTCCTCGCCAATAAACCCCAAAAGCTTCTCCTCCTTGAAGATGCCCGACCCACATATTTTTACTACCTCTTCCTCTGCATTTTTTTCTATGCACAGAGCTGTCATGACACATGACTTTCCTTCACAAAGAACACAGTTAATAAACTCATATGTTTGTAAAGCAATGGCTTTTGCAAGGTGTTTTTGCTCCATCAGAATACTGTTTATTTCTACCGATAAAAGCTCCGACCCCAAAGGCTTGACCTGCAGAAGCTCTCCTGCTGTTTCTTCCCTTGATACAAACAGATGTATGCTAAGCCTGGTTTCGGCATCCCTGCAGATAAAATCAACTAGTTCTAATATGCCCTCCGAGGCAATTTCTTTACTTATGATAATGCATACGGTATGCCCAGAATAGAGCCTAGGAAAATTCTTACTTATGGCATTTCTTGCTGCCTCGAGAAAGGTGTCGCCTTCTGACTCAACTATCACAGATTTTACTGTTCCCTCTGCCTGCATCTGGGACAAATCTACGATCTCATAGGTAACACGATACTCATGCTCAGTACCCTTATCAACGGCAAACCCTACNACTATNGCCATTTTGTCAACTTCCCTATAGTCCCAGCAACCGGTTAATAAAGGTATAATAAGAAGCACAGAAATAATTGCTGCAATCTTTTTCATATTACCCCTTTCCATTACTCTGCTGACTTTGCTTTTGCTTATTCCATCCACTAAGAAAGGCTGGCCGCTTTTTCAATTCCTTTAAGGGAACTCTCATGAAAACATTTTTAATATCCTTCGGCCTTAATGATGTATATGTCAACATATACGGCACGCCAAAGGACCTGATAGAGCAAAGATGAAGAACAAGTCCCAGAATGCCGAACATTATACCGTACAGGCCCATAAAACCTGCCATCATAACGAAGAGAAATCTGATTATTATAGCCGGACCCTTTAACTTGGTGTTAATCAGCCCCGTTATGCCTGATAATGCCACAATTATAATCACCGGCGCACTTACTATCCTTGCTTCAACTGCCGCAGTTCCCAAAACGAGGGCGCCCAGGATACTTAGGGCCTGGCCTATCTGGAGAGGTACCCTCAACCCGGCCTCCCGTATAACCTCAAAAACAAATAGCAATCCTAAGGTTTCAACAATTGTGGGAAAAGGAATACCCTCTCTGGCTCCCGATAAGCTGATAAGTAAAAAGGATGGGATCATTTCCTGATGATAGGTTAAAATGGCAACATAAAAAGCCGGGAATATTGTAGTAATAATAAAGCTGAGTAGTCTGACAATTTTATTGGCTGATGCAAAATAAACATTTATATACTCGTCCTCGATATTTTTGAAATAATCCTCAAACAAAAAGGGCAGTATCAGTACTGTAGGAGTACCATCCACAATAACGGCAATATGTCCATTGAGCAACTGCGCAGCAGCTGTATCAGGTCTTTCGGTGTCTCCGACTGTTTCGAATATTGACTTAGGTGAATCCTGAATAAATTCACTAACATACCCTGCTGCAATAATCCCGTCATATTCAATCTTGTTCAGTCTATCTAACAATTCCTGCAGAATCTGTTTATTAACTATACTGTCAAGGTAACAAACCGCCACATCTGTCCGGGTTTCTGTTCCGATAACCACAGTCTTTACCTTAAAGTCGGGGGTTGCAAACCTTCTTCGCAACAGGGAAATGTTAAAAAGAACGCCCTCTAAAAAGCCTTCCCTGGAACCTCTTTGAGTCTTTTCATTCTCGGGCTCGCTAATAGATCTTGATTTCCAGCCCTTAGCTGATATGACAAGGGCCTCATTGCTGTGCTCCATTAATAGCACGCTTTCACCACGGGTAAGCCTTATAACAAGCTCATCTATGCCACTGATTTTTTCTGCTTGATTTGATAATATAACACGATTTAGTATAGAGTCCATGTTGCCCATGAAATCTTTGGGTATGGGATTCTGAATGATAGGCTGGATAATGCTTTGATCAACAAGCTCAGCTTCTATCATCCCATCAATATACATAAGGGCAAACTTGGTGCGGCCTTCCTCCCGATTTGTAAAAGTTCTGGTTATGAAGTAGTCGTCGCCCTTAAATATTTCCTGAAAAATCTTTATATTCTCATCTATATTTTTTTTTAGTTTTTCTGCTTGTTTACTTTTAGTATCCTTAGTTTTAGTCATAATCGGCCCTTAAACATATACTTATCTTATTAAATAAGATTTATTATGGCCTAATTAATTAAAAATATGTGAGAAAGGGTGCGACAGGACGTGGGACAAAACGAGGAACAGGGCGTGAAACAGGTCTGGGACAGGACGCGAGTCAGGACGAGGGACAGGACACGGGGCAAAACGCGAAACAGGGCGTGAAACAGGCCTGGGACAGGACGAGGGGCAAAACACGGAACAAGACGCGAAACCGCCACTGTCTCACTGCGTTTCTATGCTGCTGCCCCGGCTGCTCTTCTTTATTATTATCTGACTGTCAATTCTCTCCTTTAACTCATTAACATGGGATATTATGCCTACAATACGGTTTCCTGCCGTTAGTCCTACCAATGTTTGTATGGCCTGTTCGATGGATTCGGAATCCAGAGCCCCGAACCCCTCATCGACAAAGAGGGTGTCTACCTCAATACCTCCCACATTACTCTGTACGACATCTGAAAGACCTAAAGCCAAAGAGAGGGATGCTTTGAAGGATTCTCCACCTGACAGGGACTTCACTGTTCGAATTTTACCGGTGTAATTATCCAAAACATCAATATCTAAGCCCGTTAATTTTCTTTTATCCATTGCTTCCTCTCCCCTAAGAAGCTTAAACCTGTTATTGGTCATTATCTTAAGCCTTTTATTGGCCTCAGTCAAAATCTGCTCAAAATATGCGGCCTGAACATACTGCTCGAAGGCAAATCTCTCCTGCTTACTTAAATCACCATTTGCTGTCCTTGACAGATTGTCCAATAGTAAAAATTCCTCTTTTTTTACCTCGGCAGTTTCAACAGCTGCCCTCAAATCCTTTGAGATGCTTCTATTAGTTATAATACGCATTTTTATCTCTTGGATTTTATCCTCAAGAATAGTCTTGTTTCCTTCCATTTCCTGTTTTTGTTTCTCTAATAATTCAATATCCTTCTTTTCTTTGTTCTCTGTTTCTTTTTTAAGCCGTTCAATGTCTTGCTTAACAGCCTTTATTTCATTCTGATATTCCTCAATTGATACTTCTAGTTTATGAATCTCTTCATCTCTCTTAAAGGCTCGCTTATAGGCTTCTTCATCAGAAAAGCCACATTCTTTTAACTTGGTTCCGTAAATTGAAAGGGCCTGTTTTGTATCCTTAACTGCGGCATCAAACCTTTCCTTTGCGTCCTTTAAGAGGGCTTCATTGGCCTCTATCTTGCCGTTAATTTCCTGATAAAGCTCCTTCTTTTCCTTTAATGCTTCCTTCATTGCATTAAGCCTTGCTGTGAAATCTTCTATTACCTTTTCGGCTTCTTTTTTATCCTCGTATTCAAGAGCCTGCTTAATCTCCTTTAACTGCCCATCCTTTGAAGCAATCTGTGACTTTATCTGGCTGGCCTCTGCCTCCTTTTGCTCCCTGTCCTTATTCAGCTCCTCCAATGAGGTCTCTAAGTGGGCAAGTTCTTTCCTACAGAGAGTTTTGCGGTCAACCTTGCCCTTTAAATCAGTGTACAGATTGTCATTTTCGGTTTTCTTACTCGTATTGTCTTGTAATGAACCCTCAATCAATCCCGAGAGCTTTTCTAGCCATTCAGTAAACATATCTTCCCCTGTAATTTCAGGGAAGAATGTTTTTGCATTCTTTATTAACCTATCCTTATCAACCTTGATTTCACCATTCTTCTTTGATGCTTTGTCACTTGCATCCTGCCTTTGTTTACGAAGCACCTCTGTTTTTGCTTTTAATTCGTTTATCTCAGATTCCTTAGGAGTGTTTTGGGCCCGTTTAGCCTTCTGGGGATGCTCTGTCGAACCACAAACAGGACAGGGCTTGCCCTGCTCAAGCTTCTCTGCAAGGATGCCTGCCTGCTGGCTTAAAAAGGCGCTCTCTTTTTGAAGGTACTCATCATATAGCTTCGTAAATTCCCTGTCAGCCTCGACAAATGCCTTCTGTAGATTGGAATACTGATTTTGAAGGCTTTTATGGTCGAGGATACCCTCCTTAATACCTAGTAATCCTGTTCGCTCTACCTCTAGTCTTGTACTCTCCTGCTCGCATTTCGCAAATTCAGCTTCAACATTTAAAAGGCTCTCAAGCTCCTTATTAAGCTTGTTCTTTTGGTCTATATATTCATTTTTCTTAACAGCCAAACCATCCAAAAGGCCTTTAACTGTTGATTCCTTTCCTCTTAGTTCATTAAGCTCTTTTCCCAGTTTCTCGAAGCTCTCATACTTAGGAAGAAGATTGTTAATCCTGTCAATCGCTAATACCAGCTTCTCCCGTTCAGGCCCCTTAGCCTCCTCGGTATCATATGCGTTTTTTGCCTTTTCCCGTTTATCCTTCTGTAAGAGGAGGTCCTTGTTAAGATTCTCAATACTTTTTTGTGTATTCTCCTTAATCTCAAGCTCCCTAAGATATGCTGCCTCAAAGGGATGCACCTTTTGTGCCTTTTTAGCAGCTAACAATTCCATCTTCTGATTATTATGCTCATCTTCTTGCTTGATTAGTTCATTATGCCTGTTTTGAGAAAGTTCAAGCTGGTCAAAGGATTTGTTGATATATTCTGCCTGGGTTATTTCTGCTATTTGCTTAGCAAGCCTTTTTTCAAGGCCCTCTGCCTCTTTTTTTGAAGTATCATGAATTGATGTGTCCTCTATAATAAGGGCGTCGAGCTTTGGAAGAATATCATTTACTGCATGAAAGGTTCTTGCATCAGCTATCAGGGCTGATAACTCTTTTCCCTGTTCAGTATCAGAACAAAAAATCTTTGAAATATTCTTAAGTATTTCGGCTTCTATTGCTTTTAATTCAGTATTGGCCTCTTTGGATTTTTCCTTCAATTGATCCTGCACCCATTTATAAACATGGGTATTAAAGACGCGCCTGAAAATTTCGCCACGCTCTGCACTATCTGCATGCAACAGATCGAAGAACTCTCCCTGGGCTATCATTGCAATTTGCTTATACTGCCCAACTTCAATACCCAGGATGCTGATAATCTTATCTGTAACATCCTTAAACCCCGAAACAATATCTCCACCGGGCAAAATCAGTTCTGCATCAATACCTTGAGTGGTGGTGCCCTCGCCTCTTTTTTTGGTGCGCTCATAGCTAGGGTTTCGTTTTACGGTGTATTTCTGGTTTCTATGCAAAAAGGTAAGCTCTACAAAGGTCTCGGTATCGTTGTCTGCAAAGTCGCTTCTCAGGCTGTTGGCCTTTCTGTAGCTGCCACTGGCTTCCCCATACAACGCAAAGGTAATGGCATCAAATATTGTGGTTTTTCCAGCTCCTGTATCTCCGGTAATCAGGAACAGGCCACTTTCACCAAAGGCTGTAAAATCAACCACGACACGGCCTGCATATGGGCCAAAGGCACTCATTACCAGTTTTTGTGGCTTCATACACTCGCCCCCCTAGCCTCATCAAATAATTCTTTCATAAGTTCTAACTGTTCTGAGTTCATCTCCTTATTGTTCTGTAGTTGATAAAATGCAACGAACAAATCCAGAGGCGTTAAGGTTTCAAGCTCCTTAGCCGCTGCAATTTGAGAAGAAGAACTCTGCAGCTCTGTCCTGCTGTTCTCAAAGTCTATTCCTATAAGATTGGGATAAACCTGCCTGAGCTGTCCGAGGGGGTCGAAGATATCATCATCGTCAGTTAATGTAACATGAACAAAGTCCTGACTTACTTGGCCCTGTTCTCTCGCAGCATTTAGAACATCGTCAATATATCCTTTAATTTTTAGTACATCTCTTTTCGGAGTGAGCTTTACCCTTCTTTTTATAATCTCGCTTTCCTTTCCGGCAAGCTCAATTATCAAAACCGATTTATGGTTCACGGCCTCTGAAACAGAGTATTTCAAGGGTGATCCGGCGTAATAGCCTCTTCCCGAGTCGACACTTTGAGACCGGTGCAAATGCCCAAGAGCTACATAATCAAAATTCTTGAAGGCTGATGCGTCTACATAGTCCAATCCTCCAACAGAAGGATACTCTGATTCAGATTGCTCAGGAAGCTGTGATCCTTTTACCACAAACTGATGGGCAACCAGTACATTTCTTTGGTCTGTATCAATATTCTCCGCTGATATGACCTTCCTGACGGCTTCATCATAGGAATCTATCTGCTCTTCAAAATATGGTCTTACCATTGCCGGCTTTATAAAGGGAAGGAGGTATATGTTAACAACTCCATGTTCATCCTCTAACATAATCTTTTTCATAGAACCGTCAAACACCCCTGCTATATAAAGGCCATTCCTTTTCATGATCTGGCTTCCAAAGCCAAGGCGCTCAGGTGAGTCATGGTTTCCGCTGATCATAAATACTCTGCAACCTAGCTCAGTCAGGCTGGTCAAAAACCAGTCAAGCAGCTCCACTGCCTCAGCAGAGGGTTGACTCTTATCATAGACATCCCCTGCTATAAGCACCCCATCAGGATTTTCATCCTTTGTAATAGCTAGAATCTGTTCCAGAATATATCTTTGGTCATCTATCAGGTTGAATTCATTGAGTCGCTTTCCGATATGTAAATCAGCAATGTGAAGCAGCTTCATATTAACCCTCCTAAAGGCAATACCGTGACAGGGAGGCGGTTCTCTGTCCGCCACCAAGACAGGGGACTGTTCTGCGTCCCACTTACTAATACTATTTTAGCATATCTATTTAGTCTGCTCCCACAGGAATACTCTTGATTGTACTGCTGACCTCGCGTTTCAAAAGTATCTGAAACACCATGGATAAAATGGGTAACACGCATCCCAGCAGAATAGCCATCCTAAGACCAAATTGTTCAGCTGTTAGGGAAATACCGTCAGGAGCTAGTTCTATAAAGCTGTCTGCTGCAGTTCCCACTAAAAAAGAGGATACTGCTGTACCAAGATCTCCCCCTGCGGCAAGAAGGCCAAACAACGCTGCACCGGCCATTGGCAAGGCTGAGGATGCCACCACCAAGGTTTGAGGCCAAAGAAGGCAAGTGGCTACTCCTGCTACCCAGCAGGCCACCACTGTAAGAGCAGTATTAGGAGAAAGAGCTACAATAATATAGCAGATTACTGTGATCAAAGATCCATAAATCATAAGCTTATGAACATCCCAACTTTTCCCGTATCGGCTGTAAAAAATCCTTCCAAGGCCAAAAAATAGAGCAAATCCGCACAGGCCGAGCATATCTCCTGCCAGCTTTGACATGCCCACTCCCCGCTCTAAGAAGGTAGAAATCCACTGCATCAGAGTAATTTCAGCTGCCGCGCCAAAGAATATTGCCAAAAACGAAAGAATGAAAACCCTGTTCACCAAAAGCTTTCGCGTTTTAATGAGCTTCTTTTGTGGCAGGGTCGGAGGAAGATATGCTCCCCAAAACAATACCAGGTTTATTAACGGCAACACAGCCCAAGCTACAACTACCCACTGCCAGTTATGTTTTCCAATTGCAAACAACAGTAAAGTTGTTCCTGCTATACCTGCTATCATTCCCCAAGCTAAAAATGAATGAAGAATGGACATGGAGGATTCTTTGTGCTCATCTGGCAGACCACTGATAATAGGGCTGAGAATGACTTCGGTAATTCCAATAGAAGCCGAGAATATTGCNGTAGCTATACAAAATCCGATAAACAGGAAATTGCTTGCCCAATAAGGGGCTGTGGCAAACAATATCAGCCCCGCAAAGCATGTCAATGTTGCTATTCTCGTAAAGGGCTTGAAGCCATAACGATCTACCGGACGGGCAAATATGATGTCGGCAGCCAACTGGAATACGAAATTGATAAAAACCAGCGTGCCCAGCTGGGTATAGGAAAACCCATATAGTGATTGCAGGGGCACAAATAAAACAGCCGTGAGATTCATTACAATTCCTTGAATAAAATAAGAAAGGTAACATGAGGCTTTTGTTCTGAAATACTTATGCATTTTGTGTCTCCTTTTCTTCTAGTGCATGTTTTTTAGCAGACTGGACAAATGATGATTTAACAAAATGTCCGAAGCCACTTTTTGCATTTTTTCTGTACATAATTATATAACAATTATGCATATAATAAAATCAAGCTATTGCGTTTATTTTGCATGGAAACATTGGTTGTAAGTATAAATTATCCATGTTCTTTATCGCTTTGTATTAATTGGAATGCTTTGATTGACACCCTCATATGATTATGATATGATAACATTAAAAAAACAGGCTCAGGAGGTTATGTTATGGGTATAGCATCACTAGTACTTGGCATAATTGCTGTTCTTATTGGTCTGGTATCAGCAGGCTCATTAGGATGGCTTGGTGCAATCCTTGGTATTATAGGTATTATTCTAGGTGCTCTTGGCAGAAAGGACCCGGACAAGCAAGGAATCGCAACGGCTGGTTTAGTCCTTTCGATTATCGGTTTGGTTCTTTCCCTATTATTGTACATCGCATGTGTAGCATGTCTCGCTGGTTTATCGGCTATGTAAACATTACTAATAAAGGGCTCGGAAAGATTTCTGTCAGGACAGAAATCTTTCTTTAATTTTGGTGGTTTTTATGCAGTTATTTATAGAATTATTCGGAAAGCAAATCCCTTCATATGGACTGATGATTGTCATTGGTGTAGTTTTAGGCAATTTAATTGCCTTTGCGGTGCTTCATTATTCCAGGTTAGATTTAAACGACTTTTTTGTTATTGAAGCATACACCTTCTTAGGTGCATTCATTGGTGCGAAGCTATTGTACCTGATAGTATCCTTTAATGAAATACAATGGGGAAGGCTTTTTGAACTGCAATATTTTAATGAATTAATGCTGGGCGGATTTGTTTTCTACGGAGGTTTAATTGGTGGTCTGATTTTTGCCCTTTGTGCAGGGAAATTCCATAAGATTGATTCTAAGCTTTATATGAAAAGGCTTATTTTTCTCATACCCTTCATTCATGCCTTTGGCCGGATTGGATGTTATATGGCCGGATGCTGTTACGGAATCCCTTATGATGGATTTGGTGCTGTAGTCTTTCCTGAGGGTTCTCTAGCACCTAGTGGAATTCCTTTATTTCCTGTTCAGCTTGTGGAAGCTATTTTGTTATTTATTATTGCTGCCTTTCTTGGCTACATGTCTATAAGGAAAAACTGGGATTATTCAATAGAATCATATTTAATCCTTTATAGTATTGTAAGATTTATCTTGGAATTTTACCGGTATGACGAGGTTCGAGGCTTTGTTCTCGGCCTTACAACATCTCAATGGATCAGCATTGCAATATTGATAGTAAGTATCCTGGTTATTATTAAAAAGAGGGTAGAGAAAAAGAAGTTAGAGAGTGAAGAATAATCTTATGGATTCCAACCTCTAACTTCTAACTACCGTCCCCCTGTCTTATTAGGCCTTGAGATCTTCTCTGATTTTGCGGTACATGATAATGGGAGTATTGCATACCATTGATTTGTAATCATTTCATCTTCTCCTTGAACAAAATATTATAGGATTTGTAAGTAAAAGATTTGCTTAAAACAATCAAGC
>JGI24711J26586_10002164_pt1 | contig 14226 bp, 14 predicted proteins | sample BioPla3DNA1_FD_26586 | JGI IMG/M metagenome (IMG submission 26586)
AGAAAACAAATAAGAAAAAAGATACTTGAATTAATAACTAGAATTTTTCTGTTTCGTGAATAAAAACACAAGACGGGTGACGTGGGGACGGGGTTGTTGACACAAGGAAGACATTGAGGAGAGGACAAGGGGACGGGAAGACAAGACAGATGAAACGTCCCCTTATCCTTTGATTTTATTACTATATCTATCCTTCCAAAATAAGTCCATATAAGAGCAACTGTAATTATGCCTAATATGGTATATATAAATATAGCAAATATTGAACTGGGTTTGGAATCGTATACTTCACGACTGTCAGACATTTCGTTGATATTCATTAGTATAGGTTTCATTTTGGTTCTCCTTAGTACAGTATGTTTTGGGTTTGTAATTTACTATATTTAATTCTAGTTACATTTGTTTTATATATTAAGGGCATATATAAGAACAATTTACTTAGTATGACATTGTTTGTAAGTAACCAAAGATATCTTGATTGTTTATTATTATGAATTAAAAACCACCTGCTCCACCTCCGCCGGCTCCTCCACCGGCCCCCCTCTTGATAAAATATAAATAATAATTATCAACATTAAAATTCCCCCTTTATATAAAATAATATTTGTAATAATTTCAATTATATTACATTTATAAAAGTATATAACAATTTGTCTTAATATAAGCTCTTAGTTTTAAAATATATTAAGATATTGTATACCGTAAAACTTGCATGCTATACTCTATATGTTTCTTAATATCAATAATATCCCCTTTGCACCCTTCTCTGAAAATCCACACATCTAAAATCTGTTCATTATCCACGACTTCTACAGCTTTAGTTGTTGTAATAATAGTTTCACCGTTATTAGCTATAAAGTCTTTAAAGTTTTGAGCTGTTTCCATTAATATCTCTTGTAACCTAGTAGCTGTAAATTTGCCTGATCTTGAAATTACATTTTTATATCATATGATTGTTCTGATAGAATGTTCATTTTTTATATCCTCCGTAATAAATCTAATATTTTTTTATAATATTTTCGTAACTATTCACGACCTCGTTTCGAGTCCAACTGATTTTTGCGCAAAATATAGATTTTTAAAAATTATTTTATACCCTAAAGTGCGTAATTGGTGGATAACCATTCAACAATTATTGGATTATTTTCGCATATTATCCACATTCCTTTTTACCATATCAGAAATTGATCAAATTCACTTTTTTACTGACTTTCAGCTAAGATATAACTATCAAGTTTTAACGAAAGATGGTGGTCTCATTTACTAAGGACGAAATGATTGAACAATTGTTGCAGCAGATGAATTGACTTGTTTATTTAATAGCTAATTCCTTAATAATTACGTTCAACTATAAATTTAAACAGTGCACCAACACAAAAGCAATACTTTCAAGTACAAGTTTGGCGGCATAGGAAGCAATTGAAATTCAATTTAGTATGGTTATTATATAACCTCAACGTCATCTTCTTTTAAATCTAATTTCATTTATACCCCAAGAGATGAGTGGTAGTAGTATAGAACTTACTGCTATACTAATTACACTATTCTCATTAAATTGAACTTTCCATTCAATCAAGAACTTAATTATATACATAAATATCAGAAAAATAGCGCATCTTATAGAACCTATGACAACATAGTATATAAATCCAACTTTTCTTTTAATACTCCACTCTTCCTCAAATTCTTTTTTTTCCTTTATAAAATGATTTTTTAAATTCATTTAAAATCCTCCTAATTTCGTAACAGAATCCCAAATATAGATTACAGTTGTTCCAACTAAAACTCCAGCAACTGCACCTACAGGTCCACCTATACTCCCTCCAATGGCACCTCCAACTTTACCAGCAACTGAGGCCCCACAAAGAAAGAGGTAAGCTGAGCATTATTCTCCAACTGAACCTGATTAAGTTTCTTATACCAGCTGTTAAAGCTAAAGACTATAATAAAATACAAAACCACTACGACTAATGTAACTGCGAACATATTACTATTCTGTATGTAGAGAATTATTCCTCCAGCTATAGCCATAAGTGTATCTATCATTATAGTAAGAGTAGCTCCGGATATGGCATCTCTTACCTTGGAAGCGTCGTTAAATCTCGATATTATCTCACCGACTTTTCTTGTCCCGAAGAAATTCATAGGTAATTTCAAAATATGATTATAATAACCAAGCAGTAGGGCTATATCTAACTTCTGACTTAAGTACAAAAGTAAATGAGATCTCACCGCTGACAATAAAACCTTAAATAAATTTAGTAGTATGATCCCCAAGGATAATATATGTAATGTCTTAAGTAATCCTGCCGGTAAAATATCATCCATTAATACCTTAAAATAAAACGAACCCAGTATTCCAAATATAGTTAATAACATAGAGGCTACGAATATATTTACTATTAAACGTTTTTGAGGCTTTAGTAAATGAAAAAACCTCTGAAATAGTCCTTTTGTCTCGTCTCCCTTTTAAAAGTTAGTATCTGGCACCATCAGAATAAGCACACCACTCCATTGATACTTCGGCGGCTTTCCCTCTTCCTGATTTTCCCCAAAAAAGTCCTCTGGCGTAAGCTTTACAATTCCTTTGCCAGGGTCAGCTATAATAACCTGTTTTTTTGAGATTTTATGTATAACAACATAATGTAGTAATCCACCATCCACGATAACATGTGCTATGCAAGGAAGAGGAAATTCAGAAAAGAAAGCTGTTTTATCTCCCTTTACTCCCTTTGCTGATAAACCCAGTTTTTCAGCTGCCTTTATTACACCATAGGCATTGGTTCCCTGCTTATCTGTACCTGCCACTTCTCTAATTCTTGTTATAGATGTATTAAATCCATACTGCTTTGATATAGTAGCCAAACAGGCTGCACCACAGTCGGTTATATCATGCTGCTTAATGCAATAGTATTTTTTAAACATTTTTATCTCCGTATGTGATTTGATGCAATGTGTCTGTTGTTTACAATTGCTGGTAATTAGTTGTTGAAGGCATTATAACATACTATAATTTACAATTACATGTCGTATTTAGAAAACTGTTAATTATTATTTCCCTTTAAATTGCAATTTTATCCTTTTTCACTTATTGAGTTGTATGATTTTGGCTTATAAAAGTTTTAGCCATGTCACAAGCACACCATTTCATCAACCTCAAATCATCTCAACTCTAAAAGGTAAATATTTTCGCACTAAATTAAGTACATTTTTTGGGGCTTATTAGCTTAATTTTAATAAACCATAAGAAAAGTTTTTTGCAAAGGAGTGCTTTATCAATGTCAACAACCCCGTCCCCTCGTCACCCCCTCGTCCCCCTCGTCACAGAAAAACAGGAATCCAAGTATCCCTGGATTCCTGTTCTTTATTTTTATTTCATTCCACAAAGCTTAGAGTATTACCTATTCACCTTAAATGCTTTCTTACCCGGATAAACTGCACTTTCTCCTAGCTCCTGCTCAATTCTTAAGAGCTGGTTGTATTTTGCTACACGATCAGTTCTAGAAGGAGCTCCTGTCTTAATCTGTCCAGCATTGGTTGCAACTGCAATATCTGCAAGGGTAACATCCTCTGTTTCACCGGATCTATGAGATACAACTGCTGTCCATTTGTTATTCTTAGCCATCTCTATTGAATCTAGGGTCTCAGTTAGGGTGCCTATCTGGTTAACCTTTATCAATACTGAGTTGGATATATCTCCTGCTACTCCCTTTTGAATTCTTTCAGTATTGGTAACAAATAAGTCATCACCCACTAGCTGTACCTTATCACCAATACGCTCAGTAAGCTTCTTCCAGCCTTCCCAGTCTTCCTCATCCAAACCATCTTCAAGAGATATTACTGGATACTTGTTGCAAATTTCATCCCAGAAGTCAACCATTTGGTCTACTGTCTTATACTCTCCAGATTTCCAGAAGAGATATTCGCCTTCTCGTCCAGCCTCCTTGGCCTCCACATACATTTCTGTAGCTGCAGCATCAATAGCAATGTAGAAATCGTCACCAGGAATATAGCCTGCAGCCTCTATGGCCTTTACAATATAATCTAGGGCTTGTGTATCACTATCAAACTTAGGAGCAAATCCTCCCTCATCACCAACAGCAGTTACATATCCGTCATTCTCTAATAATTTCTTTAAGGTATGGAATACTGTTGTACTTTGTTCTAGGGCTTCACTAAAACTTGTAGCTCCTACAGGCATAATCATAAATTCCTGTATGTTTAAGCTAGAGTCAGCATGCTGGCCTCCGTTGATAATATTCATCATGGGTACAGGAAGTGTCTTTGCATTTACACCACCAATATAACGGTATAGGGGTATATTAAGGGATGTTGCTACTGCCTTAGCTGCAGCTAAAGATACACCAAGAATTGCATTTGCTCCTAGCTTGCCTTTATTGGGTGTCCCATCTAGCTTTATCATTGTCGCATCTAGTTCAGCCTGCTTGCTAGCATCCATTCCCTCTAATGCTGAAGCTATAATTGTGTTAATGTTTTCTACTGCTTTTTTTACACCCTTACCAAGATATCTACTCTTATCACCATCACGTAGCTCAACTGCCTCAAAGGCTCCTGTTGATGCTCCTGAAGGAACAGCTGCCCTACCCATACTACCATCTGCTAGTATTACTTCTGCCTCTACAGTAGGATTACCTCTAGAGTCTAATATCTCTCGACCTATTACCCTTGCAATTTTAAAATTATTCATATAATTAATCCTTCCTTTCCTAAGATATAGTAAGATTTTATGGTTCTAATAACAAGTTGCTTATGTTACATAGTACTTGCAACCCTCTATTAATTCTATTGTTTACAAAAATATGGAAACTATACTTGTATAGGTTACTACAAAATTAAACTTTTTTATGTGATTCTCATCACAGACTTATAATTACATAATCTTTCCTTCTTTTTAAATTTATTGTACCTAACAAAACCCATCTGGGCAAGGAAAATTTATATAAAAAAAACTGGTTTGATATATGAATTAAATGTTGATATACTAATAAATAAATTTCTACAATATAATTGTATATTCATATAGATAATTTCGAACTCTACTTTACTTTATGACCTTATGCAAGTTTAAAAAACCATGGCAGGCACGCTTTTGCTACCTTCGCCTCGTAACGGTACATAAGGTGCCAAAGTACTGCACCTAAGTACCGACGGTCTCAGAGTACCTGCTTGTGGTCCTTGTTAAACTTGCACAAGAAACAAAGCTTCGTGAGTTTTATAATTACCTATGTATATTTGTATAAAGAAAGGATAAAGCATTCCATATATAAGAAGTATTAAAAAGTTATGGATGTAAAGGTGATGATTATGAGTAAAGCTTTTGAAGAACTTATGCCATACTTAGATAAATCAATGGCATTACAAACTGCTAGAAGCTTATTTGAATGGGATGAGCAGACTATGGCTCCATTTGAAGCGGCTGATTATACCTCTAAAGTAATTGGTATAATATCTGATGAATACATGAAATGCCTTATTAATGATGACGTAAGAAAACTTATAAAAAAACTAAAAGACGAGGCCAGACAAGACAAACTAACAGACAAAGAAAAGGCAATTATCAAGGAGCTTGATAAAACCTTTGAACAGCTTGAAAGTATTCCTCCTGACGAATACAGAGCATTTAACGAACTGACCTCCATATCAAACCGAGCATGGGCAAAAGCAAAAAAGGATAATGATTATCAAGTCTTTGCCCCCCATTTTAAAAAGATAATAGAATACAAGAAAAAATTCGCAAGTTACCGCGCTAAAAAGGGACAGTCCCCCTATGAAGTGTTACTTAAGGATTACGAAGAATGTCTTGGCATAAAGGAACTTGATATATTCTTCGATAAGATAAAACAAGAGATTGTCCCCTTGTTAAAACAGGTCTCAAAAAAATCTGATACCATTGATAAGACCTATAATTTTTTAAATTACGATATAGACAAGCAGAAGGAATTTTGCAAGTACCTAAGCGGGTATATCGGCTTTGATTTTAACAAAGGTGTAATAGCCCAAAGTGCTCATCCCTTTACCCTACAGCTTCATAATCATGATGTACGTATCACCAATAAATATATTGAAAACAATTTGGAAAGTGCCATGTTTTCAATAATTCATGAAACTGGTCATGCCCTATACGAAATGAACATCGACGATTCTCTTACACAAACACTTGCTGGTACAGGTACCTCCATGGGAATGCATGAGTCACAGTCTAGATTCTATGAGAATATTATTGGCCGAAGCAAAGCATTTTGGACTCCTATATATGATAAATTAGTAGATACCTATCCTGAGAACCTAAAGAATATCACCCTTGACCATTTTATTAAAGGTATTAATAAGTCAGAACCAAGTCTTATACGCACTGAGGCTGACGAGCTATCCTACCCCCTTCATATCATCATTAGATATGAGATTGAGAAGATGATATTTGCAGATGAAGTTGATGTGGATAAACTACCTGAGCTTTGGAATGAAAAATATCAGGAATACTTAGGTATTACTCCTACAAATGATGCCGATGGAATACTACAAGATACCCATTGGTCTTTTGGAGAATTTGGATATTTTCCTTCTTATGCAATAGGATCTGCAATTGCCTCTCAGCTTTATGCAAAAATTGTTGAGGTCATGCCTGTTGAAGAATATCTTGAAGAAGGTAATCTTACTCCTATTCGTGAATTTCTAAGAGATAATATACACAAATATGGTACAAGTAAAAATACTAATCAGCTCCTAAAGGATGTAACAGATGAGGAGTTTAATGCAGATTATTATGTGAATTATCTGAAGGACAAATACGAAAAGCTGTATGAGCTGTAAGTAATACATGCTAGTATATGATTAAGTTGTAAGTAAAAAATATTTCAAAAAAGGGGGTAGCCTATTTCTAGGTTACCCCTTTATCAAAAACCAGCGCCGGTATAAGGTTTATCAATCTAATTCAACCAAGTTAGTTTAGGATACTTTAATATAGCCTTTCCTTTTATCTTATCCTTTTTTACGAACTTATTACTCCATGCTCTAGAATCCATAGAGGTGTTTCTATTGTCTCCCATCATAAAATAACATCCCTCAGGGACATCAATAGGACCAAAATTCTCATTATCCATAGGCTCCATAAGGTAATCCTCTATATATGGATCATCATTTATGTATAAAACACCCTCTTTAATCTCTATGGTATCTCCAGGAAGCCCAATAATTCTTTTTATATAATCCACTTCCTCATTATCTGGATATGGGAAAACTACTATATCCCCTCTTTTAGGATTACTAAAAATATAGGATAGTCGAAGTGTAACTACCTTATCTCCTGTCATAATGGTTTTCTCCATAGAACCAGATGGTACCTCTACCTTAAATATAATAAATCGATTAATAATTAATGCTAAGGCTAAGGCTATACCTATAACCATAACCCAACTTATAACTTCTTTTATAACCTTTTTATTCATTAGAGTTACTCCTTTTTTATATCATAGTATAAAACATCTAGACCTGCGTCCAATATATATTATAATATCACAAAAAAATAAATGCCACAATTATTATTGTAAAAATTACCTTTTTAAAAAATAAAGCAATTTCCTAGCCCAGATACTAGCTTCTAGGCCCATGGAAATTGCTCTTACTTCTTATATTATCCTTCTTCAATTGTAAACAAATTATTTATTATCATATACATTGCAGGGAAGAAATTCATTATCTGCCATATAGAAGCCCCCCGTAGCTGCAATTCAGGAATCAGCCTAAACTTTGCATTCATGCTTCTGGCATCATCAAACCATACCACATGCTCTACTCCAGCTTCGTCAGTATAATAGTAAAATGGTGCCTGGGCAAGCTGGTCAAACTCTATAGTAACCCCATACTCAGCGGCACGGGCAATAGCTTCCTGATTACTTAGTGCTTCCGCCACAGTTTCTCCCCTTACAAAGGGAAGAGGCCAATCGTAAGAATAATTAGGTATGCCCATAAGTATTTTTTCATTTGGTATTGTAGATACTGCATACTCAAGCACCTGCCTAACATTATTAAGTGGTGCTGTTGCCATGGGTGGACCGTATAAATATCCCCATTCATAAGTCATAATTAACACAATATCAGCTATCGCACCAATAGCAGGGTAATCATGGGCTTCATATAGAACTCCCGTCATTTCACCAGATGTTTTTGGAGCCAAGGCTACCATGGTAAGAAAACCTAGTGGTTGAAGATTATTCTTTACATTCGATATAAAACTAATAAATTGTTCTTTGTATTCCGCTTGTATAAATTCAAAATCAATATCTAAACCTATAAATCCCTTCTCCTGCATAGTAGAGACTATATTTTCAATCAACCTATTCTGTGCCTCTACATTTACAAACATTGCTTGAGCAAGCTGGGAATCAAATGACATATCTTCTGCCATAGGTGCTAATACCATGATTGGAGGCACCCCCTGCTCATAACCATTCGCAATAAGATCTTCGTCATCCAAAGGCACTAAATCCCCCTCAGTAGTAAATCCATAGGTAAATATGAGCTGATAAGTGAGAAAAGGTAGCGATTTTTGAAACACTATGCGATCAATAAAAGGATAGAGGTAGCCGTTTATTAATGCAGTATCCACTATGGGATCTTTCTCATATGCAATTAGTAATGTTTGACCTATTTCTAAGCCTTCTTGACCAGCTACCCAAGGGTTATTCCTAAGAATTTCTGTAACAGTAATATTGTAGCTAGTCGCTATGTCTGATAGTGTTTCTCCACCGACCACAGTATGAACTAATGTCGGTACCCTTACTATCATACTCTGTCCAACCACTAAATTATTTGGGTTTGGTAGCTCATTGTCTATAATCAATCTTTCTGGACTTACGCCATATTGCTCTCCTATTGTCTCTAAGCTTTCACCCTCTTGTACTACATGTATTATCATACTCTTAACTCCCTAGCTGAATTAAGTTCATTAAATAATATATGCATAATAATCTTGTTTGTTAAATAAAAAATGTGGCCGCATTGCATAAAAGCATTTAATATCATATAATAAAACCAGTTAATAATTTATCTTATATGGAGGATTAACAATGAATAATTACAAAATAATTTCTGCAGAACAATTTCGTAAAAATCCCTTTCAATTAATAGGTAAGGATTGGATGCTGATTACAGCTGGTAATGAAGATAAAGCCAATACTATGACTGCTTCCTGGGGTGGATTAGGTGTTATGTATGGTAAAAATGTTGCATATATCGTAATTAGACCTCAACGATATACCAGAGAATTCGTAGATAGGGANGATACCTTTTCCTTGAGCTTTTTGGATAAAAGCTANCGTAAAACCCTAAATTACCTTGGAACAGTTTCAGGGCGCAATGAGGATAAGATAACAAAATCAGGATTAACATTAGTTCACTACGAGGGCACACCATATTTTGATGAAGCAAACCATGTCCTTATATGTAAAAAGCTATTTAGGCAACCACTTAGTTCTGGTGTTTTGAAAGAAGAGCTTAATAATACATGGTATAGAAATGGAGATCACCATATTCTTTATATTGCAGAAATAACTAATATACTTCGTATTAATCAACAATAACTAATTAACTGTTTGTATTTTTTAAGTTCTGCAGACAATTGTTTAATGAAAAGTAAACCAATATAGATCAAGGTCTACCATACTATCCTGATATGGTAGACCTTATATATTAAGAACGTTACAGTTGAAACGAAGGCTCAGCAGTTGCCTGCAACTCTTCTAAGGATACATTAAAATAACATAATATGGATGCTACCACCTTACTGCAAAGCTTGATTATATAATGTATATCTTGCTTTACAGCCTTAAGCGCCTCCAGATATTCTTTGTGGGTTGTTTTTATGAATTGGACAATTTTATCAAATGTATCCAGCATATGTTCTTGATTTGAACCAAAATTATTAATCTCTGCTTTAACGTACTCCTTTAACTGATATTTCATTTCCTTTTCATAATAAACATGGTCTGTCATTGATCCAGTATAAGATGAGTTATGTGGAAAGGTAAAATAATCTGCTAAATAGTGAGTTATAACTCCAAGACGTCTTGCATAATACATACTAATTCCTTTATTAAAATCGTAATCTACTGTAATCCTTTTTATCTCTTTAGTTAATATATCAAATGTTTCCTCAATAGTATGTCGCCTTGTAAAAAATGACGGTTTTAAATCAGGCAAGATACTTCCAATATAAAATGCCTTCTTATGCTTAAAAATCTTATGTTCTTTATTGCTATGTAATAAAAGCTTAGCTAGTGAAATATGGGACTTTTTTCTCATTCATTACCTCAATCTATCTATTGTTAATATATGATTAAACCCTATTGCCTTTTAGACACTATATGTTCAGCTCTGATATTACACTATTTATAAGTCAAAAACAATAGTAAAGATATAAAATCCACAATTAATATATTTAATATTAATATATAAGATAAGTAGATAGGCTGTGACAATTGGTTACAATATGTTGACTTTCAATAGCTAATCCTGTAAGATTAAAAAGTATATAATAACATAAAATTCTATTTGATTATAGGAGATGATCTATTGGATTCTAGTGACATCGCACGAGCGGGTATATTACTAATTTTATTACTCTTATCAGCATTTTTTTCGGCATCAGAAACTGCGCTTACAGCAGTTAATAAACTTCGGATCCGGAGCCTTGCTGATGATAATGTTAGGGGAGCTAAAATCACTTTAAAATTGATTGAAGACCCTAAGATGCTCAGAGCCTTATTAATTGGTGATAATTTATCCAAAATATTCGCTGCTGTTCTAGCAACCACCTTCGCAATTGATATGTGGGACAATAAATGGATTTTTGCAGCTACTATTTTTTCGTTTTTAATTATTATTTTTGGTGAAATTATACCCAAGACTATCTCAGCCCTAAAGGCCGAAAAGCTTATCCTTCTAATAGCAGGACCTATATTTATAATTACAAAGCTATTAAGTCCTATAATTATAGTAATTAATAAATTATGTAATGGTGTTTTACTTCTACTTCAAATAGATCCGAATGAAAAACCAATACCCATAACTGAAAATGAACTTATGGCTATACTAGAGGCCAGTCACGAAGAAGGCGTTCTAGAAAGTGAAGAACGCAGAATGATAACCAATGTGGTGGACTTTGGTGATTCATTAGCTAAAGATGTTATGGTACCTAGAATTGACATGGCATTCGCAAGTGTAGACCTTACTTATGACCAGCTAATACAAGAGTTCTCTATTGATAAATATACCAGACTGCCTGTTTATTCAGAAAGCAGAGATAACGTAATAGGAATTGTTAATCTTAAGGATATCTTTTTTTATAATGGTAACAAAGAAGATTTTAAGATTAGTGATATCATGAGAGAACCTTTCTTTACCTATGAATTTAAAAATACCTCTGAACTTTTAATTGAAATGAGAAGGGAATCTATTCCTTTAGCAATAGTACTAGATGAGTATGGTGCTACTGCTGGCCTTATTACCATTGAAGATCTTCTCGAAGAAATAGTAGGTGAGATTCGTGACGAATATGATGATGATGAAGAGGATTGTATTCAAGTGATATCAGAAAATGAATACATCGTAGATGGAAATACCAAGCTTGATGATATTAACGATATCTTGGGTATAAACACCAAGTCTGATGATTATGACTCTATCGCAGGCCACATCATTTATCTACTAGACCATCTTCCTAAAAAAGGTGAGTCTGTTACAGAAAATAATATCAAATACACTGTTACAGCCGTTGACAAAAATAGAATCGACAAGATTCATATTAATATTTTGGATAATGAAAGCAATGAAGAATCAAAAGAATAAAAGAGATAAAGCTAATATCTATTCACCCTGTTTTATACAGGGTGTTTTTATGCAATGGAAAATCGCGTCCTATTACATAAAAAAATAAAACTATTGACAAAGCTATGTAGGTTGTGTACAATTAATTTGCACACAACATTTGCTTATGTTAATTTAGACTTTTGAACATAATATTATTATCAAATAAAAGAAACTTAGAAACTATAACTATAAATCTATTTAATAAAGGAGGTAGTGTATGAAGGTATATGATTTTAATGTAAGAGAAAGAAACGGAGAAGAAATAAACTTAGGCATATATGAGGGAAAGGTTCTTTTAATCGTTAATTCTGCAACGCAATGTGGTTTTACTCCTCAGTATAGCAAGCTTCAGGAATTATATGACAAGTATTCTAATCAAGGCTTTGTAATTTTGGATTTTCCTTGTAATCAATTTAAAAACCAGGCTCCAGAGTCAGCCGATGATATTCAGAAGTTTTGTGAATCCAATTATGGTGTTAGCTACCCTATTCATGACAAAATAGAGGTTAATGGTGATAACGCACATCCTCTTTATAAGTTTTTAAAAGAATCTCATGGTTTTAGGGGTTTTGATGAAGATCATCCCCTAGCTTCTGTACTAGATGATATGTTATCTAAAGACCAGCCTGGCTACAAGTCTAGTCCTGATATCAAATGGAATTTCACCAAATTTCTTATTGACAGGAATGGTAATATAATTGATCGCTTTGAACCCACTAAAGATCTAAGTTTAATTGAAGAAAAAATTAAGGAATTGCTTTAATCACATTAACCTAAAAATCATAAATAATACCGACAGATAGTTTGTCGGTATTATTTATGATTTCAATACTAACTCAATTTTAAAACACTTGTATATATCCTCTAAAAATAAGATTCCATTAACCTATTAACCCACTCTGGAACAATAGCTCCTTCTTTACAATCATACATGGGATAGTATGGCTTTATATCTATCAAAGGGGTATTATCTATGGCATCCAATCCCTTTACACTAATAATGTTGCCTTCCACATTAACCAGTTCAACACTTGTTATTCCTATGGGATTTGGACGATCCTTTGCTCTCTGGGATAATATACCACTATTATGTGAGAAAAGTCGGATAGTCCTACTAAGCCTTTTTCATATTTTTTATCAACAATTATCTGTGATATATCGCTTCCCCACCCCTTATCTTTTTTGCTTTCAATTGTATTTCTAATTGTCCCAATAGAATTGATTTCAATTATCATATACTCCTCCTAACATAAGCTAATGTATACTTTATTTATATTTTCCATCCTGTATTAAACATGATGTCAGCTTGTTAGTTGTTTTTTATGACAATACTTTAATTCATTCCTCCTTGCATAATATTTTGTATTTCATCTACTAATTGAATAGAAGCATCAATTTCAACCTTTCTAATCGAAACACTCTCTATATTACATCCAATTGGAATCTTTTTGTCATAGGCAAATTGATATAAGTCAATAAATTGCTTTTTTAAAAGCTCAAGAGACTTGTCTAAAATATATTCAGAATTTAGTAAATCATTCTCTAACCAGCTAGATATATTAATTCCAAGCCATTTCATGAATTCTAAGGTTTTTAAGGAACCGCATGGAGTTAAAGTAAAGATTATTGGAACCATTGGTATCTCCTGATCTCTACAATAGTAATAATAATCAGACAAAAAATTCTTTGAAGCTTCCAGATTATATACTGCCTGAGAAATAAAATACCTGCATCCATTTTTCATTTTATCAACTACTCGGATATGTTCATTGGAATACTTTATATGCCTTTCAGGAATGGTAACCCCACCAATGAGTAAATCCGATTCTGTACTCCCATATAAATCATAAGCTTCTTGTAGCTTTAATGAAACCCTCTGATTTCTAGATGCAGCTCCAACTAGAACAGAAAACCTATCTCTATTACTTTTTTCTGTAAGCCATTCTTTAAATGTTTCTTGACTATACTTACCAACACATCGATATATAACCTTTGGAACCTTTATTTCCTCTAAGTAATTCATGGAATATTCATATGAATCAACTGTTGGCAAATAAGGAAATGGCCTCTCTTCTCCATTACGCTCAGACTCTTCTTGTATATCATATATCACTAATCCATCTATATTTAGCTTGTTAATTCTTTCGATATGCCTTTTGGTAATCTCAAGCCTTTTTTCCTCTGGCGTATTAAGCTTTGGTGGTGTTATTCCATATGTAATTATTCCGTTTTGCCGATTCATTATTTTATCTCTTAGCATATCTATCTCCTTTTACTCAAAGATTAAGTTGCCACTTATCTTTTATATTTTCTTCACCCTTATAATAATCAACTTTTTTA
>JGI24711J26586_10002173_pt1 | contig 14182 bp, 15 predicted proteins | sample BioPla3DNA1_FD_26586 | JGI IMG/M metagenome (IMG submission 26586)
CCCTATCGATAGATATGCCCATAATTTTTTCTGTTTCCCTCATAAAATAAAATCACCCCCTATTTTATTAAATTATAAGCAAGGATTCCATTTTTCTCCGCTTTGTTTTTCAAATTCTGATTAACCTGTTGTAATCTGTTCCTGTTATTTTCTCTATTATGCCATAGTCTGTCAAACTCGGTGCGTATTTTTGTTTCGTCGATTTCCATAACTGTTCCCAAATTTATCTGTTTTATAATGTCCAAGAAACTTTTTACCTTGGGATCATATTCAATACCCAGCATCGGCACTGCCATTCCGGCAGCAAATATAAGTGCATGTAAGCGCATTCCTACTAATATATCCATATGTCCAACTAATCCCATAACCTCCCTCGGATTTAGTTCCTCTTCTATTATATAAGCTCTATTTTTCATTGATTCACATATTTCCCTTGAAACAGGTATATCTCTGGATGGTTGCATAGGAATAAATAATATATTCATATTTTTTTCAGTAATATAATCCCCGAATCCGGTCAAGACCTTCCTCAATGAAGCATCATTTTTCCACGGCCTTACAGAAATTCCTATCAGCGGCTTATCTGTAGGTATACCCTGATTATCCAAAATTTCTTTTACTCTATTTTTACTTACCGGTTCCAAAACAAAAGTAGCGTCTGCTGTGACCTCTATACTTCTGTTTATACCTAAAGATTTTAATTCTATAAGGGAATTATAATCCCTTACAGCTATCATATCAACCTTATTTGCGACCCTGTTTATTAAATATTTGCTGATATTTTTATTTATCGGACCTATGCCGTTGCCGTAAAACATTACTTTTTTATTCATCTTTTTGGCAAGATATATGATTCCCAGATAATAAATTAAAGAACGATTGCTTGTTACATCTTGCAATAAGGAACCTCCGCCACTAATTACCAAGTCGGCTTCTTTAATCGCTCGTACAATTTCCCTCAGATTATTTCTGCTAATTGCCTTAATATTGTGAAGATCCTCAGTATACTGAGCACTATATGATAAAGCTGAAATAGTTATATTAGGATCTATCTTCCTTAAAGTATCTATTATAGAGGATAGGATTGCTTCATCACCAATATTTTTAAAACCATAATAACCAAAAATAAATATTTTCTTCATAGGAATTATCACCTTTTTTATTCAGGACCTTTCCCATCCTTGTCCACCCTTCTGTATATTTCAATATATTCCTCAGCCATTTTAGTCGATGAATAATTTTCTTTCGCCCATGTAAACAGTTCCCTACCCATTTCGGATCGTTTCTCTTCTGAATTAATCAGTATTTTCATTTTTTCAGCCAGTTCCCCGTAGTCCCCGGGTTCAAAGAGTAGACCCGTCTTTCCGTCTATAATTAATTTAGGTACACCTCCGACTCTCGAACTTATGGTTGCCTTTTTCATGTTAGCACCCTCCAGTAAGGCATAAGGAAAGGTTTCACTATAGGATGTTAACAAATTAATATCTATGGAATTTAAAAAATCATATGGTTTGTCCACATATCCCAGAAAATAAACGTATGAATCGAGGCCCAATGCAATAGAAAGCTTTTTTAAATTGTTTAACTCAGCCCCATCACCGCCTATCAAAAACCTGACGTTGGAGTTTGTATTCAGTACCTCTTTTGCAGCCTGTAATAAGACTCTGTGCCCCTTGACGGGATGAAGTCTCGCTAATATCCCAACATAAACATAATCGGAATTATAGACTAAATCATTTGACATAAAATATTTGTTTTTATCTATATATTGAATCTCATCCTTAAAATCCAATCCGTTAAACACATAAGATATTTTATTGGCAGGAAACCCTCTTTTTATAATTTCATTTCTAAGTTGTTCCGAGATAGTTATGTAATGATCCATAAATCTTAAGGCCAGTGCATTAATGGGAGTAAAGATTGTTCTCTTGTAAAGATTGTCTTTAAAATCCAGTCTATAATCGCTGTGCATTGTTGTAATTATGGGAACGTTGATTTTTCTCTTTAACAAAACACCGATCATATTGGCTCTCGCCCCATGACAATGAACAAGACTGAATTTTTCTTCATTCACTATTTTTCTCAGTTTTTTCAAAACAGACATATCCAGTCTGGAACTCTGCAACATAAGCTTGATATCCAGACCCATATCTTTTGCTTCTTCATAAAAAATCCCCTTGGTAAAACATACTATTTTAACTGACACATTTTTTTCCTGAAGATTCTCAACGAGAGTAAGCACCTGGACCTTGGCTCCCCCTATATCTCCACCACTAATTAAATGAAGTACCTTCATTTTGGCCTACTCCAAGGAGTAGTTCCCCCTCTCCAAGAGTCTGTTTTAAATATTCCTGACTAGTATCTGATATCTAACATTACAGCTTCAGCCTTACTTTTATTACTTTGAACAATGTGAAGGTTACCGCTCAATATTTCCAGACCCCTTATTTTAATTCCTCCGGATCCACATTCTGCCTCACCCTCAAGGGTAAGAATTACATTGTACCGTTCCGGTACATCTGCATTAACCAAATTACCTTGACTATCCACAACGGCTTCCTTATGGGGTTCCACCCTGACTCCTTTTACTGTGCCCAAAATTATACCTGTTATCGAATCCTTTATTATATCCCCTTCCTGAAAACCTTTGGTGAAGGGTAACATCACCTTCTTTATAAATAAATCCATCTCTATGCTCCGAACTGTTGTCTGTTGGCCCATTAAAGCCGATTTTTGACTGATTTTAAAACAAATTCCGAAAATTAGAAACAAAATCAGAACAACCACTATTAAATCTATTAAGTTTATTAATCCAAATAATTTTCCCTTTTTATCTATCAATTGCATTCCTACACACCCCTTCGATCATTTACTTATAATAAGTACTGATTATATGCTCTCATAAAGTATGCCTTTTGTCTCTACCTCCTCCCGGGTATAAACATTTTTCGTATCCAGGATAAAGGGATTATTATCTTTTAACATTTCCTTAAATCTATCTAAATCCTTTAAATTAATGCCTTCCTGTTTTGCCAATATTATTATTCCATCGGCATCTTTTAGGGCTTTATTAATATCTTCCACCAGATAATCATAATCATTAGAAATGGCGGGATCATACACTGCTACATCAACACCTTTTTCCTGTAGTGTTTTAATAACATCAAAGGCCGGACTTAATCTGTCATCGGATGAATAGTCCTTCATGGCCATTCCTAATATGCATATTTTGCTCTCTTCGGGCTTACTTGTTAACTTTTCTAACGCAATTTGTGCTACTCTGACAGGTGTATCTTTGTTTATCTTTCTTGCCATTGAGGATAGCTCCAAATCTATGTCCAATTCCTTTCCCTTGGCATTAAGGTAATAAAAAGCATTTGGAATACAATATCCCCCTACCCCCGGGCCGGGATTTAAAAGGTTGACCCTTTTATGGGTATTCGCCACTTTAATAACTTCAAAAATGTCTATTCCTAATGCCCTTGTAAACTTTGCAAATTCATTCACCATCGCTATATTAATATCCCGCGAAATATTTTCTAGCACTTTTGCGGTTTCTACCACTTCAAAAGATGATGCAGGTATAATATCGGCTTTAGTTATAACCTCCAAAAGACCTGTTGTTTCCCTGATACTTTTTTCATTTATTCCGCTAACCAAAGTTGGCATATTTTCAAATTCCTCAAAAGCTTTTCCTTCAGCCACCCGCTCTGAAGCATATCCTAAATAAAAATCTTTCCCTGCCTCAAGCCGGCTCTCTTCCAAAATCGGTTTTATAAAATCTCTCATAAAACCCGGTACCAATGTGCCCCTAAAAACAATCAAGTCCCCCTTTTTTAAATTGCAGGCAATGGTCCTGCTCACCGATTCCAGATGTTCAATGTGTAATTTTCCCCCCTCGGCTACCGGTATCCCAACAGTTACAATTACATTGTTGCATTTTTCAAGCGCATATTCAGCATCCGTAGTTGCCTCAAAGTTATTTTCGCGTAATTGCTTTTTCAATATTTCCTCAATTTTTGTTCCCTTATATTCTTCCAAGTGATGTGTTATGCCTGAGTTGAGTTCCCTGATCAGTTCCTCAGACACGTCTACACCGATTACCTTCTTCCCGTTCATTGAAAAGCTCAAAGCTAGGGGCAATCCTATAAACCCAAGGCCAAATACTGCTACGTTTTTATACTTTCCCGTCATCAACATTTCCTCCTAACCTTTCATTCAATATATCCAACATTGCGGTAACCTTTTCTTCCCATGAGTTTTCTTTCCCCTTTGCAATCCTTTTTTGCTTTAACTCCTCTGTGTCCCTTTCGATTGCTTCTTTTACTTTATATATAAATTCTCTGTTATCCTTGGCTATTAAAACACAATCACTGAATTCCCTTACGGCAGGCATATCAACTGTTACAATAGGCTTTCCCGTAGCCAAATACTCATAAAATTTCAAGGGGCTTACGTTTCTGGTAAGATTAGACTGTCGAAACGGATTAATGCAGACATCAAAAATTTTAATATAATATGGTAAAATTTCCGGTTTTTTGGCCCCTACAAAATAAACATTTGTAAGGTTCCTTAACCTTTCCACATCAACCCCCGCCCCAATGGGTCCTACCATCAAAACAGATAGCCCGGGGTTGTTTTGCGCAATTTCGAAGATAAGATCCAAATCAATCCATTCCTGAATTACGCCGATAAATCCGACCACAGGCCTTGGTAGGTTCTTAACTTCCTCATGGGGTTGGATTTTTTCGTCTTGAACACTGTTAAACAGCTCAAAATTTACACCGTTAGTTATCATAAAGGTATTTTTATTATATTTACTTTTACTGTCATACAAACCTCCAGCAGTCACAAATACTACATCGCATTTTTTTATAAGCTCTCTTTCCATAGTTAACATAGTATTTTTATTAATAAAACCTTTGTATTCTGAATGTTCATCTACACAATCATATACCAGGGCCTTGTAATTCATTTTTTTAACTAAATCGTAACTGTTGGGCATATATGTCCAGATGAGCGGATTGTCCATCCCTGCGTTTCGAGCAGCCCTTTTTATAAATGCCGCAATCCACCATTGATTTATTTTGTTGATCCATTTAAATATATTACCAAATGGCAGTATGGGCGGTGGACAATATGCAACTATATTATCTTTTATTTTTCTATTTCCTTTCATAAACCTATTTAATTTAAATGTTAAACCCCTGTCTTTTATGGGGGACAACAGGGTAATAGGCGGTTCAACATACAAAATATTATGGCGTCTTGGCAGTCTCGACATCACCTGCTGCTTTCTTGTGGGAATCGGAAACCAGTCTACGGAAGAAATACATATAATGTTTTTAGGGACTCCTTTATGAACAGATGTATTCTTTTTCATCACAGTCTCCTTTATTCGTTATATGTTTGTTAAACAATATCATTATCGCCGCTAATAACCAAAAATAGGATGTCATCATAGGCACCTCAAATACATTCTCCACCAGATTATGGGCAAGCACCCCTAATAATCCTGTGAATATTCCTATACTTATATTTGTTGTATCGGAATCCTCGGCATAACGTATTGTTTTCAGTGATTCTATAACTACCCTGTATAACATAAAAATGAAGGCAATAAATCCTACAACCCCCATCTCGGCCATAGTTTTCAAATAAAAGTTATCCGTATAGACTGAACCCGGGATGTACCTCATGGCAGTGGCACCGCCATATCTTCCCAAACCGACCCCGAGCAACGGACCGGTCTTTATAGTTTCAATTGCTTGAACCCACCGTATTATGCGTCCCCCCTTAGCGCTACTGGCAAAATACACGGGACTAAACATATAAAGCATTCTGTTGCCTATTTCCGGTAAAGCAATTACTAGTACTATCACTCCTATCACTATGGGTATTATTAACCGCTTGTCCTTTAAAATTGCAAACACAACGGCAACAAAACAAAAAGCCAGCCAAGCACCCCTAGAAAAGGTAAATACTAGACATAACATCATACTCATAGTCATTAAAAAATATATTATTTTTTTAAAGGGTTTTATTTCATTGAACCCGAAAGCCAGTGTTATGGGAAAAACAAGAACCAATAACCCTCCCAAAATATTGGGGCTCCCGATTATCGAAAATACCCTTGTTCTCATACCGGATTCCGCTGAATCATACCAACTTGAGGGAATCTCTACACCTACTATATATTGATAAATTCCATGCAACGATATTATAAATGTTATCAAAATAAGAAGTTTTATAACATTTTTTGCAATATTTTTGTCCTTAACAATGTTGACTGCCGCAAAGTACCATACTATATGTTGGAGCATAACCCTTGCTCCTTCCAACGCAATGTACATATCCGGTGAATTAATCAACAAAAGAAAAATACTAACCCCTCCAAAAACTATAATCGGCATATCCATCGAGGTCAGCCTGTATTCAAATCCCTTTGAGGTTACAATTAAATTGATGAGAAAAGCCCCCACCATGACAATAAATAACAACTCGTCCCATAAACCGGACACCAATCCTCCACTATACCTGAAAATATAATCTACAAAAGAATATCCGGCTAATACATACAGACTTAAATGGGGTTTAAAAACAAGAGATACCATAAATATAACAGCCATCCCTAATACTATTCCGTAACAGATACCGATTTTCCCAGAAATAATACCCAAAATTAACCCTATAATTAATATTCCTGTAAATCCTCTGTTTTTCTTCATTGTATCACCATCTTATTCTACAAAATATTTGAAAATTCTGGCTGTATAACTAGTTTTTGATATTTCGGCTATACAAACCTTTTTTGAATCTAATATAAACAATACCAATTGCAAAATACCGGCCGCCGCCAGTGCATATATACTTGGATTAAAAAACAAAAATCCGATACTGAAACCTGCAAACAAAATCCTTAATGCCTTGAATGTATTATTAACAGAATTTTCTATAATGCACTTTATGGTTCCTATGAAAACACTTCCATTCTTAGCAGTTACATATATACTGGATAACCATAAAAATGTTCTGTCTAACATTTTGATTGTTCTTTGGATAATCCTATAAAAAACGGAATTTTCATAAAATGAATCATAATTTCGTTTTCCCAAAATCAAACCCATCACATAACTGTTTTTATAAGAAGTACAAATAAATTCAACAGCATTTTTGAAATAGCTGTTGTTATAGGTGTCTTTTATATAACAAATGATTTGATAGATTACACTGTTTGATAATATTTTTTTAAATTGATTCATAAAAACCCCTCTTACAATGTATTTAGTTCCCTGATTCTGTTTTGTCCTCTATTTCTTCATAGGTTTTTTTACATTATCCGTCCCTATATATAAAATCTTACTTTCGAATTCCGCATTTAAAGTTTTTAGAAAAAAATCGTTCCCAACTCTTACATTTTGATTAGCAACATAAATAGCAGTATCGTCAACGTAAGCCTCACCTCTTATAGTAATGTATATTTCCTTACTGAAGGGATGTATACTTTCTACAAGTTTCCCTTCATTTAACACTGCTACCTTTTCAGGTTTAACTACAATATCCTCTATAAAAACCTGTTGCAATCTATCCCTTGCTATTAATTGGTCTCCCTTTTTCAATATGTTGAGTTCCTCTTCATCCGGAGTTATATATTTTAATATAAGGATTGCTTCACCTTCATACGCATCCGAAGAATTAGAAAAACTATTACCGGTAAACCTACTGACCACTCCTACTATTACAGCTATAAATACCAAAATAAAAATCAAATCGACTATATTAATAACATTAAAAAGCTTACCCTGACTATTAAATATTTTCACTATTTCGCCCTCCTATTTTTGAGGACCATGCGAACGCCACTTATCTCCTCTTCTATTTCACCTGTTGCACATAACGCTACCAGATATACAATAGCCCCTAAAATTATACCCAGTATCAGATAAACTGTACTGCGATTAATTATATTTATAAACATTCGAAGAACTAATGCCATTATGCTACCGGCCAATGCTGTTCGGAAAACAGACCCTATTCTGAACTTCCAAGTGAAAAATTTGCCGGATAAATAGATAACCAGTAAAAGATAAACAAGATATGAAACTGCAGTTGTTAAAGCCGCGGCACGAAATCCATAGATCGGAATAAAAATAAGATTACCGATAATGTTTATCAGCCCTGCTATAATCATAAGTTTAAATATTATTTTTGTGTTTTCCTGCAGTTCCCAAACCTTCACTATGTACTCCGTAAAACCCTGAAAAACCATGCCCAAGGCTAACCAGGGCATAATCGTATACCCTTTAATATAACCGGGTGAACTCAATACCTTTAAGATAGGCTTGGCCAGTACCGTTAACCCCACAAAAGTGGGTAATGTAATTATCAGATAATACCCTAAAATTTTTTCCATCAATTTTTCCGTACCCTTTTTCCCTTGTTCCTTCCAGGTTTTGAGTATAATGGGGTATATACCTAACATAAGGGATGTGTTGACCAATCCAAACCCTGCCGCCACCAATTTATAGCTTATAGAATACACTCCCACCTCTGCTGCATTCCGAAAAATTCTTATGAGATACTCATCAGATGTTGATAAAACCCAGGTAGTAATAGAGACCCCTATCAAAGGGTATCCAAAAACAATAAACCTCCTCAAAATATTCGTTGAAAAATGATTTATTTTTACATGCCTCACCAATTTCAATTTATAAATAATGGGTATTGATACTAATATATCTAAAAGCATTCCGCTGACAAAGATACTTTCAATGCCTAACTTTGTGAACGTAGACAATATATATATCATAATTAATTTAAATAAACTCTGCACAATACCCAATATTGTATATAGCCCGCTCATCCTTTTAGCTCTTATCAAATTAAACAAAATCATTGAATTGCTTTGGGTGCCTAAAAATAGAGCACCGGTTATGATCAACCTTGACAATTCACCGGGAATTTTACTATTTAGGACCTTTAACACTGAACCAACAAGGATTATACTAATTAAGGTAATCACTATGGAACATAAAAATAAGGTGGAATAAAAGCTCTGGTTTTTTTCATCTGTTTCATATTCATTTGAAAACCTAAACCCGGAATGTAACAACCATCCTGTTAAAACCATAATCGCTATATTTACGGTGGTGTTTATCAATGAATAGGTGCCAAATATATCAGGGCTAAACAGTGAAGTGTACAATTTTATAGAAAAAATCCCTACAATTCCTATGATAACCCTTCCCAATCCGTAAATTGTAGTATCCTTAGCGACATTTTTTAGCATGTTGTTTATACTTGTCAAGGTCATTACTCCTTACAATTTATTTTATTTCATATTTACCTTTGACCATTATCCAACTGTCCGTTTTGGCAACAATGCCCCTGCCGTCCTTTCTGGGGACAATTAATAAATGATTTCGATTAATTTTTTCCCCCATTTTTAAATCCACCCCAAGTGTAACATCAGATACCCCATCACCGTCAATATTACCTACAGCTGTAGCTTCGCCGGATCTCAAAATTAATTCTGTTCCTTCATCCCCTATCAGCCCTTCCCCTTTAAAAAGTTGTTTTACAACAAAAGAAGTCTGTGGCTGTTCAATTGCTACTCCCTTGTCAAGAATATCATTGATTTTCCTTCCTATGTAACTTTCCAACTCACTAATTTGGGATTTTAAATAGGATAATGTTACTATAGGATCCTCTTCGGAACCCGGTTCTCCGGTAAAAGCAAAAACTGACTGAACAACAACTGCCAAAATAAATATTATAACTGCCATAAACAGCATCCGAGTTTTTAAATTTCCCCTCAAATTTTCCATCTCCTTTTGTTAATCACTCATACTGCCCTTAAATACCTGTAATAATTCTGTTCATATTATACTACACAATTAGGCTAAATAAAAGGATACATTTTGTCGGCTTCCTTCAGGGGAATTGCCCCGAGTTTTTGACAATTGAATAATAAAAAAAACCTAAGTTATTTAAACCTAAGTCTTTAGAATTCGATTAAGCCCAGACTAATCCGCAGCGCCTCATCTACCTTTTCAATTATATCATCCTCCACATGACCTATCTTCTCCCCCAGGCGTCTTTTGTCTATTGTCCGAATTTGCTCCAACAGCAGAACGGAATCCTTGGACAGCCCGTAATCATCACCACTGATTTCAACATGAGTTGGCAACTTGGCTTTATTAATCTGTGAAGTAATAGCCGCTATTATAATTGTCGGGCTATAACGATTACCAATATCATTTTGTACTACTAATACAGGTCTGACGCCTCCTTGTTCAGATCCTATAACAGGACTCAGATCTGCATAGAATATATCTCCTTTTCTAATAACCACTCTATTCACACTCCGCCATCTCGGCTTCGTAGGACTCCAGTGAGGACATATCTAAACTTAGCCCTAACTCAGCTAATGCCAGATTAATTTCACCCATCTCTCGATAGCCATTTTTCATCTGTTCATTCAGTTCCATTCTACTCCTCTTCCTAATATATAATCTCATTGCCTTGCAAACAAACTGACTTCGGTTTGTTTTTTCCACAGAAACAATGCTATCTACCTCTTTTAAAAGACTATCAGGAAGGTATACTACAATTCGTTTTGAACTAGACATACCGCACCCCCTAAATATATTGAAGGAAAGTTATATGTATGATAATATAAGTTTTTCATAATTATGATAAGATTATACTGATTCACAAAAATCCATACTTCTATATTAACAAATTGTCCTTAATATGTAAAAGGTTATTATTTTCCAAATAAACCCTAGGAACCCTTTTACCCAACATACATATAACCTCATAATTGATAGTTCCAATTTTGTCGGCAATATCATCTATGGTAATACCGCTTTCACTATTACTGCTGTATAGTATCACCTCATCCCCGGTTTTAATATCCAAATTTGTAGCATTTGCCATACACTGATCCATGCAAATGTCGCCCACAATCGGTATTTTATGCCCACCCACAATTACTTTCGCCTTTCCGGATAATGCTCTTGTATATCCGTCCGCATAGCCTATAGGAATTGTAATTATTTTTTCATTATCGGATGTAGTATACTTTGAACCGTAACTGATACCAAGGCCCTTTGATAAAACCTTCACATGGGAAACCCTGGCTTTTAATTCCATAGCCTGTTTTAATTTAACTTTTTCCCTGTTAACATGATCAGACGGATATAATCCATAAAGTATTATTCCGGTCCTTACCATATCCAGATTCATTTCAGGCAAATCTATAACTGCGGCGCTATTGGAAATATGTTTTATAGGTATTGAATACCCTTCCTTCTCAAGCCGGTCAACAAAATCCATGAACATGTAAAATTGTTTATAAGTATAGTCCTTGTTTATTTCACCGGCTGTGGCTAAGTGAGTAAAAATACCCTCAACCACCAAATTAGGCAGTTCAAATATCTTTTTTATATCATTTAAGGATTGGGGATTTAACAAAAACCCCAACCTCGACATTCCTGTGTCAAGTTTTAGGTGTATTGTCGCTTCCTTATGCCTTTCTTTTGCAAGATTTGAAAAATACAGTGCCTGGTTATAGGTATAAATGGTTTGAATAATGTTATTATCTACTACCGCTTCCCCGTGTCCCTCCGGTGTGTGTCCCAGAATAATAATAGGCGTCCTTGTATAGCCGTTATTCCTTAACTGTATTGCCTCTTCCAAGGTAGATACAGCAAAACGATCCACGCCGTTTTTTAATAATGTATCCCCGATTTCTATTACTCCATGGCCATAAGCATCAGCTTTTACAACAGCACAAATTATAGTGCCGTTTTTAACTATTTTTTTTACCTCACCGACATTATGCTTTATTTTGTCCAAGTCTATTTCTGCCCATACAGGTCTCAGGTCCTTTTCCGTAATCATTTTTCTACCCCTTGTTTGACTCTATTCAGTCCAAATAAAATAGCTTTTCATCTAGTTTTGGATTTATTTTAAAATCTTCGAAATAAACTTCAAACTTTGATTTTTCTTGTTCATCCATAACACTAAGCTGTATAGGGGTATAGTCACCTATTCTAACCCAAAGTCTTTGCTTATAAAAGTGAGGATTACCACCGGGCACTTCTGTAGTAATTACTATACTATTTTGTCCATTAATTTTTTCTTTATGATAATTACTATTTTCTGAGTTCACAAAATTTTTCAAAAAATGCCCAACAAACATCAACTGTTCATTTGACTGCTCAAAGTTATCCATTTTCCAAACTTGATTAATCGCAGGATGTTTAATCCAGGCAACTTTACCGTTATATACAGTTACATTCCCCTTAAAGTCGCTTGGTGAAATTACCTCCAACCTATATTTGTCCGGATATTGAAACATCTGACTAAACTTGTATTCCCTGGTACTGTCCCCCGTATAACTTGATATCTTAACAGTAGCCTCATAGCTTTTTATTTCCATCATTTTCTTATGTGCCTTATAATACGCTTTCTCATCCGAAGGGTTTCCACAGCCGGTTGCAGCAATAACAACCACAATCAGCAAAAACATAACCTTCCGGAATTTCATTCAATTCCTCCCTTTCTTTATGAAGAATTAGACGGCCATAGCCAAAGCAATAGCGTTTTCCCTGCTATGGGATATCGACACCAGTATTTTCTCTATACTCATACTATATGCCAGATTTTTAGCATTATTATATAATGTCACACAAGGTTTACCCAGAGAATCATTGGATATTTCTATATCCTTCCACCGCATATTTCTTATCCCTGTACCCAACGCCTTGGATACCGCTTCTTTAGCTGCAAAATATCCTGCTATGGTCTGTGGGGAATGGTTTTTCTTTTTAAATGCTTCTCTTTCGTTTATAGTAAATATTCTGTCCATGAACTTACTATTTTTTGTTATTGCCTCTTTTATTCTGTCGATCTCTATAATATCAATCCCTATCCCTTTAATCATTCAGCCACCCCATATAATATAATGCCACTAATATAATATCACTTTTTATATATTTTTAAAACAGGTTTTTTACATGAATTCCTGCTTTCATCTTAAGTATTAGTTTCGACAATATAAGCGTAAACCCTTTTAAATATTCCTGCTATTTTGTGTAATGTTTTTTAATAATTTGGTAAACATATATATAGAGGTGAAGAAATGACAAAAAAATGTACATATAAAAATTATAAGCTAATACCATTTTTACTTATCATATTTATTTTAATAGGTTGTAAGAAAGGCGCACAAAAACCGGACATCAGTAAAAAAGAGAACCTTCCCAAAACACCAAAAGTCCTAACAGAACTTGAAGATGAGGTTCTAAAAATTATGTATGATTTAGATTCGGTAGCAGGTATAGAAAAGGCTATTAAAGAAGAAAAAGCCCTTAAGGCCAAGGAGACTGCAAGTATAGCAGCTTCCGCAAAACCGATTATACTGAGCAAATCGGATAAGGCCAAGAAAAATAAAAAGAAAAAGGAAAGCACCAAAAAGACAAAGGAAGAAAAACAACCCGAGGCTACCGGTGAAGACACTTCGACAGAAATAAAAGAACCGGTAGGTATGCAGGAATTGATTATGGAAAATGAAATTATTATTCCCCTCTTGGAAGCAAATGAGGTGAAGGGTAGTTTTTCCGAAAGCACAACTCCACCATCGGACATTAATACTGTATGGACCAAAATAAACGATAATGTTACAAAGGTACATAAAAAATGGAATGTCCTGGAGGCACANTTGCCTGTNGAAAAAACATCCTCGGAAAAAACAAAAGATTTTGAAAAGACACTGAATGATTTAACCCTATCTGTTATGGATAAGAAAAGACTTGACAGCATAAAACCGGCTAACAAATTAACAGAAATTACAGCTAATTTCAGGGGATATTTTGACGGCATGGGCAATCATGACGTTTATAAAATGTATTACCATACAAGGGCTGTGATTTTGTCTGCGGCCACTGATGATTATGCAGGGGCTATGGAACATTTGAATGAAATTCGTAAAACCGGCGATTCCATGAGGCGTGATCTCATAAAAAAGAATTCTGAGGATATACTTAAAAAATTCGAATTATCAATAGAAGATTTAGAGGAACAACTAACAGATAAAAATTTTTATTTGAGTCAAATAAAAGCCCCCATTGTTATCAAAAATATTAAACTTATTCAGGACACATTCAAAACACAA
>JGI24711J26586_10002181_pt1 | contig 14143 bp, 9 predicted proteins | sample BioPla3DNA1_FD_26586 | JGI IMG/M metagenome (IMG submission 26586)
TGGTTCAGTGGCAAACTTACTTTCAGGGGATCAAGACGGTTGGAGAAATCGAAAGTTCCCTCGGCAGGATGATCCGTCTGCGCGAACCCCAACAGGTTGCTACCATCAACACGTAGAAAATCCACCCGTGCCGCCTCGCTGTTCAACCCCCCAGAAGCCTCAGCGCTAAAGGCCCGGTCACCGATTAGCTCTTTGGAGTTGATGTTGATAATGGCACCGCCCACGTCGCTGGAGCTCTTCCCGCTAAACACCTTGTTGACATCGATATTCTGGATAATGTCAGTTCCAAAGAACTCGAGGGCGATGTTCTTGTATTCCGGGTCTTCCGACGGGATGGGGAAGCCGTTCAGCAAGGTAGCGTTGTAGCGATCGCCCAACCCGCGGACGAACACGTTTTTCACCCCCTCTTGTCGCGATACACCCGACACGTTCGCTACCGCCGATAGGGCGTCACTTATTCCCTTTCGAGAAAGTTCGCGTGCGCCCATCGATTGGGTGGCCACCAAGGCTTGCCGTCGATCCATCAACAGGATATTCTCGCTCTCGCGATTTGCCCGAGCGATAACCTCTACCTCACCTAAACTGATGTCATCTGGAAGCAACGAGATTTGAATGGTGGTTTCTTCATTCGCACGCACCTTAACCCCCTCTATGGTATCCGTTATGTAGGCCACGTAGGAGGCGATAAGGGTGTGTTCTCCTGCGGGTACATCGCGTATCATGAAGTTGCCATCCAGGTCGGCGGCAGCTCCAATGGTGGTTCCTTCTATTACGACCGACGCCCCAATCAACGGCTCATCGGTTTTCGCATCCACTATCTTCCCTTTGATAACGCCAGTTTGGGCAAACGATCCTGCAGAAAAGGATAGGAACAGGATCAAGGGAATCATTGACATTAGAAATCTCTGTGTCACAAATAATAAAATTATTTACGCCACAAAGGTCTTTCTAAAATGTTACAGGCCAGTTACAGTCTCGTTAACTTTTGGTTAAGAAATAGGGTAGGTGACTTTTAAATTATTTATCAATGCGAAAGAAAAGTTCCCGGAATACTTACCTGGTAAAGGATTGGTTACTGGTACTATCGTTGTTTTGTTCTTGGATTCTTTCCTTTTATAGACTTATTGCCTTTTATTCTTCGCTTATTCCCCTTTGAATCCTCACCGTCCAAGCGGACTACCAGCTTCCTATCCTCCAGGTACATCCCGGTGAATGACTTCAATACCTTACCAACGACCTCTTGCGGCACTTCAAAGAGTGAGAAGCTTTTCATCACGTCAATTTTCCCTACCGGCACTTTTCCCCTCACATGGTCGTTGATAAAGCCCATCAAGATGGCCGGGTTAACACCATCGACCTTCCCCACGTTAATGAAAAGGCGGGTATACCCTCTCTCAGGTTGCCGATTTCCTTTCATCCCTTTCGATTTGCGGGAGAAAAGACCCTTCTCTTTGCGGGTAGGAGAGTCGGAGGGTTCATGAATCTCATCAGCCTGCTGGTAATAATCAATAAGCCGGTTGAACTCGAGTGACACCACCCGTTTAATGATATCCTCCTTTTCCAACCACTCTAACTTCCGAAAAATGGAGGGCAATAACCGCTCGATCTCCGCCTCGTTAACCTTCACCTTCTCGATCTTGTCCACGAAGTTAAACAACTGCTTTTCGCAGATAAGGTCGCCAGAAGGGATCGGGCGTTTTTCAAACGTCTTGTTGATCGCTTTCTCAATGCGAGCGATCTTTCCTTTATCCTTCAGGTGAACCAACGAAATGGAAGTACCTGTTTTACCGGCCCTTCCCGTCCGACCACTTCGGTGGGTGTAGATATCGTTGTCTTCCGGCAACCCGTAATTGATGATATGCGATATGCTATCCACGTCAAGTCCACGCGCAGCCACGTCGGTCGCCACCAGCAACTGTAGGTTACGGTTCCTGAACTTGTTCATCACGTGATCGCGCTGCGCCTGAGAGAGGTCACCATGCAACGCATCTGCATTGTATCCATCCTTCATCAAGTTGTCCGCTATCTCCTGGGTCTCCTTTCGGGTCTTACAAAAAACGATGCCGTAAATATTGGGGTAATAATCCACCACCCTTTTCAATGCCAGGTATTTATCCTTTGGATGCACCATGTAATAAATATGGCGTACATTGCTGGCCCCCTCGTTTTTTCTTCCAATGGTGATTTCAACCGGTTTATTCATGTAGTTCCGAGTGATCTTAGCAATCTCCTGGGGCATCGTGGCAGAGAAAAGCAACATACCTCGTTCATCGGGAACATTCGACAATATCTCATCGATATCCTCCGCGAAACCCATGTTGAGCATCTCATCCGCTTCGTCAAGAACCACGGTTCGCACGTTTTCAAGGGATACGGTGCCCCGTTTAATCAGGTCGATAAGCCTTCCCGGGGTAGCCACGATGATATGTACCCCACGCGTAAGCGCCCTGATTTGGCTTTCGATGCTGGAACCACCATATACCGGCAATATTTTTATCCCTTCCACGTGAACCGATAGGTCGCTCAGGTCACCGGCAATCTGTAGGCACAACTCCCGTGTAGGACATAGTACAAGCGTTTGTGGAACCCGGATGGACCTGTCTGTTTTTTGAATGATAGGTATACCGAACGCGGCAGTCTTACCGGTTCCTGTTTGAGCCAACGCGATGATATCGCGTGTGTCCCCTAACAAATGCGGGATTACCTCGCTTTGTACCGGCATGGGTTGTTGAAAGCCCAATTCGTTGACAGCTTTCAATATCTGGGGCATAATCCCCAGCTCTTCAAATGTTTTCATTCTTACGAAAAAGTGATAACCTAAACGTTTAAATCAACTGCAAAGGTATGAAAATAAATTGAATATAAGATCATTAAAATGGGTAGAGTAGATATTTTCGTAATAAACTTCGCTTTTCAGGGGTTACCTTCAACTCTTTTTCCAAATAATTGTCTACCGAGCCGTATGTTTTGATGATATAATCGATCGCGTAATTCAAGTAAGCCCGATTTACAGACAACATGGCCGTTACCGCTTCTTGCATCGGCTCTGAAAGGTTGGTGGCATCAATTTTTTCTGTAGCAGGATCAATACATTGATTGGACAACATATAATCTTGCTCCAATACGACTGGTGGAACACCCAAAACATACAATATAAGGTAGCTAACCAATCCTACACCATCTTTCCCCAATGACCCTGTCAACAGAACCGGGTAGTTGGCATCGTTCGCGAGCAAATCAAATAGTTCACTAAATTCTTCCTTGTGGTTTTCGAGAATACTCACGTATGCATCTTGCACATAACGTATCGCATCACTGCGGTCAAAATCACCTTTGTTCACCAGTTCATCAAGTTTAACCGCATCCATAGGTGCAAGAGGAAGCGGCACCCGACGAATAGAAGGATGAAGAAGAATAGGGTATCGATTCGCCGTTTTTTTAGAACGAAAATCAATTACCGTTTTTATGTTTAACCGGCGTATCTTATCCTGATCATGTAAGGTGGCACTGCTTAAGTCAGCCGAACGATACATTTCACCCCATCTTACTTGATAGTTATCAACCGTGAAATAACCACCTAAATCTCTAAAATTCTTGATATTGTCCATATCAATGAGCCGATTGGAGACAACACCGGAATGGACACCGGCGGTTCGCAAGATAAAAAATTCCCTTAATCCCGTTCCTGTAGGACTAACACGAATCACTTGATCGGCTACATCAGCTGATGTAAGTGGCGTGAAGTGTTCAAGGGTACTATCGGTTGAAGAAGAATAAATCTCGATCACACCCTCCCTATCGGGGCTCACCTCCCACTTCAACAAAAAATTTCCTTCTGGTTCTTTCTCAACGACAGAAGATATTTTAACCGTTGAAGCGCAACTACTTATAAAAGCTGACAACGAAAAAAATAAAAATAGTTGGTATAATTCCCTAACCATTGCTATATTTGTGAAAACATGTATTCTTTCTCGGAACACATCTTTTTTACCCTACTTACTATACCACGAAACCCAATAGATGGTTAGCGTACTCTCATATGCACAAAAGTACGAAAAAGTTTGTTTCAAATAAAGGGTGGAAAAGCAAGAATGTATCTATATTTTAGATATTTAAAATGTTTTTACGAATGGTTTTTTATTTGTTGATAAGTTGTGCATGAGTTGCGCGTAGAATTTGAAAAATAAATTTGAAAATATAAAAAAGTTTCGGGGTATAAAAATAAGAGAGACCACCAAATCAGTTTACCCTTTTTTATCCTCCCGCTATCTTCGGATTATCCACAAGCAACTTGTAACAAAAACGAAATAAATTATTAACTTTGCCATTTGTAAACAACGTTTGATAACTTTTATAATCAATTGAAATTCAATATATGATACTTTTATTACCTGTTAATAAGTCAAGAATATCTCGGTTTTATTTTTAATAACGAATAATCCAAGTGATTCGAGTAATTTTAATCAACAGTTTTAACAGGCTATCATCATTATCATTATTGATTTTAAATTTGAAAAATATAATACTATACATGTTGAAAAAAGAGGAGATTATTCAAAATATAGCTGAACTTAAAAAAGAAAAGAACGCGATTGTCCTGGCACATTACTATCAGGAGTCAGAGGTTCAAGATGTAGCTGATTTCGTGGGTGATAGCCTTGTGTTGGCCCAATGGGCCGCGAAGACCACGGCTGACGTGATTGTGCTTTGCGGGGTACATTTCATGGGGGAAACCGCTAAGATATTGAGTCCTGAGAAAAGGGTGTTTATTCCCGATATGAAGGCCGGTTGTTCCTTGGCCGATAGTTGTCCAGCCGATGCATTCGAAGCGTTCGTGAAGGCGCACCCCGACCATACCGTTATCTCGTACGTGAATACTACCGCGGCGGTGAAAGCGTTGACCGACATCGTGGTTACTTCAACCAACGCTAAGCTTATCGTGGATTCCCTGCCCAAGGATGAAAAAATAATTTTTGGACCTGATAGGAACTTAGGTGGGTATATCAATCGGCTTACCGGTAGGAACATGCTGTTGTGGGATGGTAGTTGTCACGTTCATGATAGGTTCTCTGTTAAACGTATCAATGAGTTGAAGAAGATACACCCTTCGGCGTTGGTGTTGGCTCATCCCGAGTGCCCCGGTTCTTTGTTGCAGCTGGCGGATCATGTGGGGTCCACCTCCTCTATACTTCAATTTGCTACCCGCTCTGATAATGATAAGTTTATCGTGGTAACCGAGCCGGGTATCTTGCATCAGATGCGGTTAGCTAACCCCGGAAAGGTTTTTATACCAGCTCCACCCGCAGATTCCACTACTGATGATTGCAACGAATGTGCTTTCATGAAATTGAACACGTTGGAGAAAGTATACCAATGCCTTGACAATGAAAGCCCGGAAATTTTTGTCGATGAAGCGCTCCGGGTAAAGGCGGTGAAACCTATCGAGCGAATGTTGGAAATCTCAGCTAAGCACGGGTTGTAATGTAATTTTTGCTACCTTTGCCTCCGTGAAAAAATCATTTTTTCATGTAGTCCTAACTACAGTCGGTTGAAATTTTAGATGTCATGTCTCTTAAATGCGGTATAGTGGGACTTCCCAACGTTGGGAAGTCTACCCTTTTTAACTGTTTATCCAACGCGAAAGCGCAAGCGGCTAACTTCCCGTTCTGTACCATTGAACCCAACGTGGGTGTCATTACGGTACCGGATGATCGGTTGAATGCTTTGGCCGAATTGGTCAAACCACAGAAAATGGTACCCGCCACGGTGGAGATCGTGGATATTGCCGGTCTGGTAAAAGGAGCCAGTAAAGGCGAAGGACTGGGGAATAAATTCTTAGCCAATATCCGGGAAACCAATGCGATTTTGCACATTTTACGTTGCTTTGAAGATGATAACGTGACGCATGTAGATGGTTCGATTGATCCGGTACGGGACAAGGAGATTATTGATGTAGAGTTACAATTGAAAGACCTTGAAACCATCGATGCTCGAATTGAAAAGGTGGCGAAAAAGGCTGTTACGGGTGGTGATAAAGAGGCTAAGGTAGCGTTTAATGCTTACTCTAAAGTGCGGGAAGCCTTGTTGAGGGGAGAATCGGCACGGACGGTCGTATTTGATACTAAGGATGAACGAAAAGCGGTTGATGATCTTTACCTGCTCACTTCAAAACCTGTCCTCTACGTCTGTAACGTGGATGAGAATAGCGTGGTTCAAGAGAATCACCATGTTAAAGCGGTGAGGGAAGCGGTAAAAAATGAAAACGCTGAAATTTTAGTGGTCGCCGCGAAGATTGAATCGGAAATCGCTGAACTCGATACCTATGAGGAGAGGCAAGAGTTTCTTAACGAGTTGGGTTTAACGGAATCAGGTATGAATCGTTTGATTACCTCTGCGTATCGTTTGTTGAATCTCCAGACTTTTTTTACTACCGGACCTCAGGAAGTACACGCTTGGACTTTTAAAAAGGGATGTAAGGCACCACAATGCGCTGGTTTAATTCATACCGATTTCGAGCGAGGGTTTATCCGGGCAGAAGTGATCAAGTATGATGATTTCATCACGTATGGCACCGAACATGCCGTAAAAGAGGCCGGAAAAATGGTTGTTGAAGGGAAGGAGTACATCGTGCAAGATGGTGATGTTATCTATTTTAGGTTTAACGTCTGACTTGTTCATTTCATTCACACCAAAAAATTTTAACATAAAATCGATAGATCATTCCATAAGAAATTCACTTAAAAAATGAACCAACATGATTAACCGAAGAGAATTTATTAAACGAGCAGCAATTGGATCCACTTTGCTTACCGTACCTAATTCCATTCTTTACTCGCGAAATCGGGTGTCATCTTCCCATATTCAGATTGCCTTGATTGGTGCTGGCGGTATGGGTACGTCAGACACGAACACCGCGTTATCCATTGATGGGGTAAAACTGGTGGGTGTATGTGATTTATACGACAAGCGTTTAGAAGATGCGAAAAAGCGGTGGGGCAACCACCTCATCACTACAAAGGATTACCGGGAAATTTTAGCGCTTAACGATGTGGATGCCGTGATCATTGCTACACCTGATCATTGGCACCATGCTATCGCCATAGACGCCATGAAAACAGGCAAGCATGTCTATTGTGAGAAACCGATTATTCATAAGTTGCATGAAGGACAAGAGCTTATTGACGCTCAACGGAAAAGCAAAACCTATTTCCAGATAGGTAGCCAAGGAATGGCTTCGGTGGGTAATAAGATTGCGAAGATTCTTGTTCAGAATGGAGTTATTGGAAAGGTGAATCGGGTTGATGGACAGTTTACCAGTGGACCTGGCTCCTTAAAGCCCTACACTCCACCAGCCGATGCGAGCCCAGAGACCATTTGGTGGAAACAGTTTTTAGGAAATGCACCCGATATCCCGTTTGACGCGCAAAGATTTTTCGCCTGGAGAAACTGGAAGGATTACGGTACAACCATTGCCGGTGACCTGTTTGTACACGTGATAGCTAGTGTCCACTATATCATGGACGCGATAGGTCCCGATAAGGTTTACACCACAGGAGGTCTTCACCATTACACGAACGGGTCGAGGGATACACCCGATATTATGCTGGGATACCTGGATTACCCCGATCGGAACGACTTGGGTGCGTTTACCCTCTCGATGGGTGCCAACTACGTGGACGGAATATCCAAAAAGTGGGGTAGCACCGGTTTTGACATCATCGGTGCAAGAGGAGCGTTGCAAGTGGGATGGAATGAGGTGACCCTAAAGACCACCTATGATCTGGATGTGAGTCAAGTAGAGATAGGGGATCAAGTGGGTCCTTATTTCGGAGCCGTAACGAAAGTATCCCCTAAGGAATACGTTTTCCACGCTGTGGAAGGGTATCGAGGAGGCCATTATCACCATTTCCTCAACTTTTTCAACGGGATACGTAACAATAAACCCATCATCGCGGATGTCAGCTTTGGCGTTCGCTCTTCTGCGCCCGCGCTATTATGTTACGAGAGCTACGTGAGAGAGGAAGCCATTCGTTGGGATTCTGATAGGTTAACCCTTATTTGAATGGTTTCTTCAGACACGATTTAGCAATCAGGCAATTTTCAACCGTGGAGTTCAAGAAGATAATTTACTGGTTGCTCTTTATCATGCCCTTTTATTGGGCATGTGATAGGGATGAACTCCCACTTCCGGAGAATGGTGACGAGGAGGTGATGATTGGTTGGCAAGCTGCAGCAAATGCGAGCAGCAGGGCTTTAATTACCCAGTTCTGGAACGGGGATGGAAGTTACTTCAATACCGATAACAGCGGGAACGTTTTTTTCCAGTATTGGCCTAACGCGCATGCGTTGGATGTGATGATTGACGCCTATGAACGAACCGGTGACACTGCCTACCGTTATTATATGGATCAGTGGTTTCAAGGGGTAAAGAAAAAAAATGGGAACAGCTGGAACAACGAGTTTTACGATGACATGGAGTGGATCGCGCTCGCTCAGCTTCGAGCCTACAAAGCTACTGGCGAGGTGAAGTATAAAAACGCGGTATTGGAGATCTGGGAATATATCAAGAAGGGGTGGAATGAGAATGCCGGCGGTGGTATCGCGTGGAGGAGAAGCCAAAGTTGGAGTAAAAACGCTTGTTCTAACGGTCCGGCGGCCATATTGGCCGCTCGTCTTTATAAAGAGTTTGGGGAAGAAGAGAACAGGCAATGGGCTGTCAAGATTTATGCATGGTTGAAATCAACCCTGGTAAATCCTGTTAATGGTGCCGTGTGGGACAACGTTGATTCACGTACCGGGTTTATCAAAAAAGATTGGGTTTTCACTTATAATCAAGGAACCTTTATCGGGGCGGCGATTGAACTGTATCAACTGTTTAATGAACAATCTTACCTGGATGATGCGATTCTGGCTGCCAATTACACGATTAGCAGCTTGGTTGAAAAAACAATCCTAAAGAGTGAAGGTGGAGGTGACGGGGGGCTATTCAAGGGCATTTTTGTAAGGTATTTTTCCCTGCTTGTCCAGGAAAAACGGTTGGATGTTTCTATGCAACGTCGCTATCTTCAATTTATCGAGTTCAATGCCGAGACATTATGGAAGCAAGGGACAACTTTTCCTGTCGTTCTTTTTAGCCCAAATTGGCGGCAAAAGCCGGGTAATACCACTGGGTTGACGGAACAGCTCAGCGGTTGCATGCTTATCGAGAGCGTGGCACACCTTGACAAAAATGGTTTCTTGAAGATTTAAGAAGATTTAAGTGGATATCCACCTCCAGTTTCATTTTTTGTTTTCAAGGTGAAACTTGTTTAAATTGAATCGCATTAAAAAAATTGCGATATTTGCATTTCGAGAACTATCTTGATGCGCTATTATTTGCAATTATTATTTAGGTTATGAAACGAATTCAATTGTCACTAATCGTTCTTGTATCAATCTTGTTTTGTCAATGCACTTCAGATCAAAAATCGAAGGTACAAGAAGAAAAACCGCAAGTTAAAAACGTCATCCTCATGATTGGCGATGGCATGGGGGTAAGCCAGGTGTACGCCGGTATGACGGCCAATAAAGGGTCGCTTTACCTTGAAAAAAGCCAATTCGTGGGTCTTTCGAAAACCTATTCTGCCGATCGTTATATCACCGATTCGGCAGCTGGTGGTACAGCTATCGCTACGGGAACAAAAACCAACAACGGGGCTATCGGTGTTGATCCTGATGGGAACCCGGTAAAATCGATCCTNGAGTACGCGGCCGAAAATGGTCTCTCTACCGGTGTGGTAGCCAGCTGCGCGATCACGCACGCCACGCCGGCATCGTTCGTTGCACACCAGCCCAAGCGCGGTATGCAGGAGGAGATCGCCGTCGACTTTCTTAATTCCGATATCACCCTTTTTATCGGGGGTGGTAAGCGCTACTTCAACGACCGCTCCGATAGTGTAGATCTATTGCCGAAACTTGCCGAGAAGGGGTTTCAACTGGCTTTCACGATGGATGAAGTTAAGGAGGTGACAGAAGGAAGATTAGCGGCACTCGTGGCGGATGAGCATCAGGCCTCCTACCCGGAGAGGGGTGAGTTTCTTCCCGAAAGCGTCATGGCCGCGATTAACCTGCTCAAGGGAAATGAAAAGGGTTTTTTCCTAATGGTGGAAGGATCTCAAATTGATTGGGCGGGGCACGCGAATGATACGGAAGCTACCGTGAATGAGATGCTCGACTTCGACCGGGCGATCAAGGTAGCGTTCGATTACGCGGATCAAGACCCGAACACGCTGGTCGTGATCACGGCCGATCACGAAACGGGAGGTATGGCGCTTACCGGGGGCGATTTGTCGACCGGTGAAGTGGAAGGCACGTTCGCGACCACCGGGCATTCTTCCGTTATGGTTCCCGTGTTCGCGTATGGGGCCGGGTCGGAGGCGTTTGCAGGGATATATGAGAACACGGATATCTTAGCCAAGCTGCTGTCACTGTATGGCTTTTAGTACCTTACCTGGGCACGTAACCGCTCTCCGCAAGATTCATAAACGCCCCGTGCGTGGTGGAAACCTTCAGGTTCTTAAAAAATTCATCGGAACCAGGCAGGTCATCATAGTGGATAAGTAAATCGTAATACCCCCCGAAGATCATGTTTTCTGTCCATTCGTAATCCACACCCAGCAATTTGCATGCGATAAGCTTCTGAAGAAGGGATGTCGATGTAGAGCAGTCCACCTTCGGGTAATTTTCCATTGAAATGCCTTCAATCACGAATGGATCAGGTAGTTCTTCTTTCCAACATCCTATTAAAACAGACAACGATAGCATGATGGCTGTAAATGATTTTTTCATAGTATCATATACGTTTGAGGTAACTACCCCGCGACGTTGGTTTTTATCCCTAACTGCTTTACCCGTTCGGCGATTTTTTGTAGTTCGTCGTATGGGACCTTTTCAAGCCCTTTCACGGGTGTTTCACGGGCGAAGGTGTAGATCATCACTTCGCGGGGGTTAAGCGCTCTCACGAGCTCCAACCATGCCGAAAGCTCCTCTTCGGTGGTGTTGTCCACCCTCTTACCTTCAAAAGTACCCCTTAAGAATAGGGTCTGTAGGATATAATCGTTCCCGAACCTTTTGTAAAGCTCTACCTGTCGTACCACGCTATAATCGGGTGAATTGGGGCGGTTAATCAGTCGTACAGTCTCATCGAAGGCCGAGTCGAGTTTTAATATGGGGTTTTCGACCCTTTTTAGCGCGTTGAATACCTCAGTTTTGTTCATATGCATCCCGTTGGATAGCACGCTGATCTCCGTCTTGGGGTAGTAAAGGTCGCGCAGTGCGATGGTATCGTTGATGATCCCTCCAAATTCCGGGTGCATCGTGGGTTCCCCGTTCCCGGCAAAGGTGATCACATCTAAGTCAACTTTCTCTTTCAGAAGCGTTTTTAATTTTTCCTCCAGTGCGGCGCGTATACTTACACGGTCGGGTAACTGGGTCCGTGTCCGGAAATCTTTGTTGAGACCGCACTCGCAATAGATGCAGTCGAATGAGCAGAGCTTGCCGTCATATGGTAGCAGGTTCATCCCCAGGGAGGTACCCATCCGGCGGCTGTGTACCGGTCCAAAAACAATCTCGTCAAATAGTATCGTTGCCATATTGTTGGTTTTGCGGTCTCTAAGTTTTGCGGTCTTTAAGTAATAGGTGAGCGTACCAAAAATACTCCATGAACACCGGTTAATGGGCGACCAGCCAGTTCTCTCCCACCCCGAAATCGGTTTTCAGCGGTACCGATAGCCGGCAGGCGTTCTCCATCTCCTCTACCACGATCTTACGTACCAGCTCCAGCTCATTCGGAATCACGTTGAAATCGAGTTCGTCGTGTACCTGAAGAATCATCTTGGAGCGCAGTTTTTCCTTTTCGAATCGATTTGCGATGCGTATCATGGCTACCTTGATAATGTCGGCGGCGCTTCCCTGGATGGGTGCGTTGATGGCGTTTCGTTCCGCGTAACCCCGTACGGTAGCGTTGCGAGAGTTGATATCGGGCAAAAACCGTTTCCGCCCGAGTAGGGTCTCCACGTAGCCCTTCTCCCGGGCCGCGGCGATGCTTTCGTCCATGTAACGCTTCACCCCCGGGAAGGTGGTGAAATACTCATCGATCAAGTCCCTCGCCTCTCCCCTGGGAATATTGAGCCGCTCTGACAGGCCAAACGGCGTGATGCCGTAAATAATGCCAAAGTTCGCGGTTTTAGCTTTATTCCGCATTTCACTGTTGACCTTCTCCAGGGGCACCTTAAAAATTTTTGAAGCGGTCGCCGCATGAATATCCTGTCCCTCCTTGAAAGCTTCCACCATGTTGGTATCGCCGCTCAAGTGCGCCATGATCCGCAGCTCGATTTGAGAATAGTCCGATGAGGCGAACAGCGCCCCTTCGTCGGGGATAAACACCTTGCGTAACTCCCGCCCCCGTTCGTCTCGTATCGGGATATTCTGAAGGTTCGGGTCACTGCTGCTCAGTCGCCCCGTGGCTGCCACCGTTTGGTTGAACGAGGTGTGTATTTTGCCGGTACGCAGGTTGACCAGTTGCGGGAAGGCATCGATATAGGTTCCCAATAGCTTCTTCAATCCCCGTTGTTCCAGTATCTTGTCGACGATAGGGTGGAGCCTCCTTATTTTCATCAGCTCCTCCTCGTTGGTCCGGTATTGTCCCGTCTTGGTCTTCTTGGGGTTGTTGGATATCTTCAAGTGATCGAACAGTACCTCGCCGGTCTGCTTGGGCGAGTTCACGTTGAAATCGCCCCCCGCCATCTCGATGATTTCTCGTTCTACCTTTTCCAGTTCTCCCGTGTAGAGGGTCGATAGCTCGTCGAGCGCTTCGAGGTCGAGCCTCACACCGCTCCACTCCATATCGGCCAACACCCTCGTCAAGGGCATCTCCACCTCGTGAAACAGTTGCTTTAGTCCGCTCTCCTGAATCTCTTTTTCAAGGATGTTTTTTAGCCGTAGCGTAACGTCGGCATCCTCCGCCGCGTAATCTTTCACGGCATAGGGTTCCGCGTCGCGCATAGAGCGTTGATTCTTTCCTTTTGGACCAATCAGCTCCTCGATGCGTATGGTTCGGTAGTTCAAGTAGGTTTCTGCCATGTAGTCCATCCCGTGGCGGATCTCCGGGTTCAGCAGGTAGTGGGCGATCATGGTGTCGAAGAGGGGACCTTTCACCTCAACTTGATACCGTCGTAGGACCAGTAGGTCGTACTTGATGTTTTGTCCCACCTTTTCTACCGTTTCCGCCTCGAAGAAAGGTTTGAAGATGGCTACTTGTCGATGTGCCTTCTCTTGGTTGGAGGATATGGGTACGTAAAAAGCTTCCCCCTCTGTATAGGCGAACGAAAGCCCCACCAGCTCGCACTGGAGGGGATCCACGCCGGTGGTTTCGGTATCGAAACAGACGCTCTTTTGCTCCAGTAAATGTTTGGATAGCGTGACCATCTCCTCTTCCTTTTGTACGAGGGAGTAGTCATGGGGGGTACTTTCGAGGGTGGCCATACTGGTGGGTGTCTTCTCAACTGACAGCTCTCTATCCCTATTCAAGGCCTTGGTTACTCCCATGTTCCCTGTACTTTTGGCTTCTACTGTTCTTTCTGTTTCTCTTGTTTTTCCCGCTCCACCTGTTACTTTTGCAATCTCTATTCTTCCAGTACTTTCTGTTCCATCCGTGCTCTCCATAAAGCCAAATAGCTCTCCCTGCACCGGTTCTTTTCTCTCGCTCGGCTCTATATCACCCGTAGCTACCTCCTGTTTCAAGACCCGGGTGAGCAGGGTTCGGAACTCCAGTTCCTCGAAGATCTCCCTTATCTTACCCAGGTCCTTCTCCCCCAGGACAAGGTCGTCGGCGGTCGTATCTATCGGGACATCGGTCTTGATGGTGGCCAGGAACTTCGAGAAGAGGATCTGCTCCCGGTTCTCTTCCACCCTTTTTTTAAGCGCACCCTTGAGCTGATCCGTGTTTTCCAACAGGTTCTCAATGGTATCGAATTCGTTCAATAGCTTGACCGCCGTCTTCTCGCCCACGCCGGGACATCCCGGGATGTTATCCGAGCTGTCGCCCATCAATCCCAACAGGTCGATCACCTGTGATGGACGTTCGATGTTGTATTTCTCAACAATT
>JGI24711J26586_10002191_pt1 | contig 14098 bp, 14 predicted proteins | sample BioPla3DNA1_FD_26586 | JGI IMG/M metagenome (IMG submission 26586)
GCGGCCAAGGAGGCGCTGATCTGCCCCAAATCACCCTCGAGCAGGCGGGCTTGGGCATCGTGCATGTTCTGAGCGGTTAAGCAGCCCACGAAAGCCGAGCATTGCCTGAGCTGCATGACGATCTCCTGCAGCTCATCCGTTAGTCGCTTAAACTGCTCCCCGTCCAAATCAGGGGTGAGCCCGCTTGCCCACTCCTGCAGCTTGGCAATGCGCTCCTTTACATTTGCCAGGCTTTGCTGCAGTTCAGGGGAAGAGCTTCCTCCTGGAAAAATGCTGTCTAAGTCCCAATTCTGTCCTATTCTGCCCATGTCTTTCTCCTTTCTCAATCCACTAGTCTGAACCGGGCGGTGAAGTGCCGCAAAATGGGCGGTTCATATTCAAAGGCTACGCCCTTGATCTGATCTTTTTGGGCGCACACTTTGATCACGGAGTCGGCGATATAGCGCATATGGTTGTCCGTGTACGTCCTCCTGGGGATGGTGAGCCTGAGCAGCTCCAGATCAGCTAAGCCATCTGCACCTGTCTGGGGATCCCGGCCGTAGAGGAGCGATCCGATCTCCACAGCTCGAATGCCGCTTTCCAAGTACAAAGCCACGGCAAAGGCATGACCTGGATACTGGGTCTTGGGCATCTCCGGCAGCATACGTCCCACGTCCACAAAGACGGCGTGCCCGCCGATGGGCGACTGCACCGGAACTCCCGCCTCTTGCAGCTGCCGGCCCAAAAGTTCCACCTGGCTGATGCGCTGGCGCAGGTAGTCTTCCTGAACAACTTCCTTGAGGCCTATGGCTAAAGCCTCCATGTCCCTTCCCGCCAAGCCTCCATAGGTTGGAAAGCCTTCATAGGGTACCACCAGAGCTTGGCAGGCACGGAACAGCTCTTCATCTTCCTTCACCGCCAGAATGCCGCCAATGTTCACCAAGCCGTCCTTTTTGGCGCTCATGGTCATGATATCGCCGTAGGAGAACATCTCTCGGACAATCTCCCGGATGCTCCTTTGGGNATAGCCCTCTTCCCGCTCCTTGATGAAGTAGGCGTTTTCTGCAAAGCGGGCGCTGTCAATAATCACGGGAATGCCATACTTCTGCCCCAAGGCATAGGCTCCCCGCATATTGGCCATGGATACGGGCTGGCCGCCCACGCTGTTGCATGTTACGGTGGTAACTATGGCAGCCACGGAATCTGGGCCGTGCTCCTGGATAAACTCTTCCATGGCCTCTAGATCGAAATTCCCCTTGAAGGGATACTCGGCAGTGGTATCCAGGGCTTCAGGGGTGATGAAGTTCACCGCCAGCGCCCCGGCCAGCTCAATATGGGCCTTGGTAGTGTCAAAATGCATATTGCCCAGNACATATTTCCCGCCCCGACGCACCAGATAGGGAATGATGATCTGCTCTGCCCCTCTGCCCTGGTGCGTGGGAAGAACAAAAGCGTAGCCCGTGATCTCCTGTACTGTCTCCTGCAGGTGGTAGAAATTGCGGCTGCCGGCGTAGGATTCATCGCCGAGCATTAGGCCCGCCCACTGCCTGTCGCTCATGGCCCCTGTGCCGCTATCTGTGAGCAGATCTATGTAAACCTGATCACTGCGCAATAAAAACGGGTTATACCCCGCTTCAGCAATGCACTTTTCCCTTTCGCGTCGATCCAAGAGGGTTATGGGCTCCACCATCTTGATCTTAAACGGCTCCGGTTGATACATCCAACTGCAACTCCCTTCCGGTTCCCCAGNCTTGTTCCATTCTTATTAACACTATTACGATTTCTTAACNGGAATCCCTTTCAGAAGATGGTAAAGTTTTGCTTGCCTCCAGCTTGCAACCGTGCTATATTGATAAAAGGTGTATTAAGACTGTGCAAAAGAAAGGAGGCATCAGAGCATGAAATCCCTGAGAATCTTGTGGAATCACATGGAACACAATCGACTGCTGTACCTAGGGGCAATCCTGTCCGTAGCCTTGGCAGCCCTGGCCACCATCTCTGGACCGTTAGTGATTCGCATCACCATCGACTCGGTCATTGGAGATCAGCCGGTCGCGGCACCGCCATTGATACGCCACTTCGTGGAAGGAATAGGCCAAAGATTTTGGGTCCCTGGGATAGTGTTGATTGTCATCACAGCATTCCGGGGGCTTTTTATGTTCTTAAGGGGCAGGCTTGCCGCCCAAGCCAGTGAGGGCATTGCCAAGAACATTCGTGACCGCGCTTACGATCACATTCANCGTCTACCGTACCAATACCATAAGGAAGCGGATACGGGGGATCTCGTGCAAAGATGCACCTCGGACATTGATACCATCCGCCGCTTCCTAGGCGTACAGCTGGTGGAAGTGGGGAACTCTTTGTCCCTGGTACTGCTGATCAGCACCATCATGTTCCGCGCCGATGTGCGCATGGCCCTCATCTCCATGTTGGTGGTGCCCATTTTGTTCATTTCCGCGACGGTGTTTTTCCGCAAAGTGAGGNNAGCCTTCCGGGAAGTGGATGAAACGGAGGCGGAGCTCACCTCGGTGCTCCAGGAGAATCTCACGGGCATCCGGGTGGTTCGGGCATTTGCCAACCAAGAGTATGAGATCAAGCGCTTTTTGGCCAAAAACGAAGTGCACCGGGATAAGGTTTACCATTTGATCTGGCTTTTGGCCTGCTATTGGGGTTCCAGTGACTTCCTGGCCTTTTTCCAGATCGGTTTGTCCCTGGTGGCCGGCGCCTATTTCACCGCCCGGGGGGAGATCACCATCGGCACCATGGTGTTGTTCAGCACCTATACTGGGATGCTGCTCTGGCCGGTACGCCACCTGGGACGCCTCCTCACGGACATGGGTAAGGCCTTGGTGGCCGCGGAACGGCTCCAGGAAGTTTTTGACGAACCCCAGGAAGTGCTGTTCGAGAACCACGAGCAACCGCCCATTCGGGGCCAGATCGTGTTTGACAACGTCTCCTTCGGCTATGAGCCGGGGCAACCTGTATTGAAGAACGTGAGCTTTTCCGTGGAGCCAGGGCANACCGTGGGCATTTTGGGCCACACCGGGTCTGGCAAAAGCTCCCTGGTTCAGCTCCTGGCCCGCCTCTACGACTATGAACAGGGGTCCATCAAGGTGGACGGCGTGGAGCTCAAGGAGATCGATCGGCGCTGGATCCGCAAGCACGTGGCCGTTGTCCCCCAGGAACCTTTCCTGTTCGCGAAGACGATCAGGGAGAACATCACCCTGGCCAGCGGCGATGTGCCCGACGATGAGCTTTATGCCATCTGTCAAGAGGCGGCCATTCACGACGTGATCTTGACCTTTGAAAAGGGCTATGAAACCTTGGTGGGCGAAAGGGGTATCTCCCTCTCGGGAGGCCAGAAGCAGCGCGTGGCCATGGCCCGGGCGCTGATCACCAACAGCCCAGTCCTGATCTTCGACGATTCCCTGAGTGCAGTGGATACCGAGACGGAGCTGGCCATCCGGGGCGCACTGAAAAAGCGGGCCCAAACTGCCACCACCTTCCTCATTTCCCATCGGGTTTCCAGTTTGTCCAGCGCCGATCTGATCTTGGTGCTGGAAGACGGGGAAATCGTGGAACGNGGAACCCATGATGAACTTATGGCCCTAAATGGAAACTACAGACGGATTTGGGACATCCAGAACCGCCTGGAAGCTGAACTTGTTGCACAGGAAGTAGGTGAGTAAATTGCAGCCTGAGTGGCATGAGGAAGTCCATGCCGAAAAAATAGACTTGGGGCTCTGGCGCCAGATCCTGCATCTGGCCCGCCCCTACAAACGTTACATCTCCCTATCCATTTTGAGTACCGTGGCGCTGGCGGCGGGCGACGCCGCCTTCCCCTACATGACCAGAATCGCCCTGGACCGCTTTGTGGTCCCCCAAAACACGGAAGGACTGGGCTGGTTTGCCGCCGCCTTTGCCTTTTTGGTGGTGTTCCAGTCCTTCAACGTGTACCTGTTCATCTCCATGGCCGGGAAAGTGGAGTCGGGCCTGACCTACACCATCCGCAATGAGGGTTTCACCCACTTGCAGAGGCTGTCTTTCTCCTTTTACGACAAGCGGGCCACGGGATGGCTTTTGGCCAGGCTGACCAGTGACGCCAACCGGCTGGGTGAAATCGTGTCCTGGAGCTTGATCGACCTTCTATGGGGCGCGGCGGCCATGGTGCTTTACTCCATTGTCATGTTCCTTCTGAACTGGCGCCTGGCCCTCTTGGTCATGGTGGTCATGCCTCCCTTGGCCCTGGCCAGCATCTATTTCCAGCGGCAGATCCTCCGGGCTTACCGAGAAGTGCGCCGCCTCAACTCCAGGATCACGGGGGCGTTCAGCGAAGGGATTATGGGTGCCGCCACTACCAAGATCCTCAGCCGGGAGGAAAAGAACCTGGAAGAGTTCGAGCTGCTTACCAGAAGCCAACGGGCCACCAGCATCAGGGCGGCCACCTTTTCCTCACTGTTTATGCCCATTGTGCTGGTGCTTTCCAGTGTGGGCACTGCCCTCACCCTTTGGCGGGGCGGCTCGGGAGTGGCCTTAGGTACCATCAGCTACGGTGTCCTGGCCGCTTTCATCTCCTACGCAGCCCAGTTCTTTGAGCCTGTGCGGGAGATCGCCAGGATCTTTGCGGAGCTGCAAATGGCCCATGCGGCCGCGGAACGGGTAATCGGCCTGCTGAACACCGTGCCCGAAATCCAGGACAAACCGGGGCTGAAGGGCGACTGGCCCAAACTGCGGGGCGGCATCCGCTTTGAAAACGTCTCCTTCGCCTACAACCCCCAGGAGCCGGTGCTGGAAGAGTTCAGCCTGGAGATCCAGCCTGGACAGGTGGTGGCCCTGGTTGGTGAAACGGGCTCTGGTAAGAGCACCATCGTCAACCTGGCCTGCAGGTTTTACGAACCCACTAAGGGTAGAATCCTCATCGATGGAGTGGATTACCGGGAAAGGCCCCTGGCCTGGCTCCAGAGCAATCTGGGCTGCGTGCTCCAGCACCCTCACCTCTTCTCCGGAACTATCAGGGAAAACATCCGCTACGGCAAGCTCGACGCCACGGATGAAGAGGTGGAACGGGCGGCGAAACTGGTTAACGCCCATGAGTTCATCATGCGGCTGCCCAAGGGCTACGATACTGAAGTGGGTGAAGGCGGAGGGCTGCTCTCCACCGGGCAGAAGCAGTTGATCTCCTTTGCCCGGGCCATCTTGGCCGATCCAGCCATTTTCATCCTGGACGAAGCGACATCCTCCATTGACACGGAGACGGAACAGCTGATCCAAGAGGCCATGGAAACTGTGCTCAAGGGGCGTACCAGCTTTGTCATCGCCCACCGCCTGTCCACAGTGCGCTTTGCCGATGTGATCCTGGTGATCCGCAACGGCAAAGTGCTGGAACAGGGCACCCATGAAGAGCTGCTCAGGGCCAAGGGGTACTACCACCGCCTCTACACCAATCAGTTCCTGGAAAACTAAGCAGTATGCAGACAGGCTCAGGTTCACACCTGAGCCTGTTTCGTTTGGGTACCAATTCCTGTGCCCTGCCCTTCCGGGTTGTGCTGGAGGTAAAAGAGCAGGCCCAGGACACCAAGGGCCGCGACCGCCAGCCAAAACAGACTGAAGGACCGGGCGGCGAGAAAGGAGAAGCCGAAAGATCCCAGCACCACGCCTAGATCAAAGGCATTGGCGAAAAAGGCCAAGTCATTGGCGGCATCCACCTCGTTAATGCTGTAGCCTGGAACCATGGCCAAAAGGACGGCGTTCACAGTGCCCAGCCCCAAGCCCGCGGTCACCCCAGCCAGGGCCAAGACCACCGCGCCGTTGAGGACGGACAAGAAGACCATGCCCAGGATCAGCAGGCAGAACCCGGGAACGATGAGCACGGTGCGGCTAAGCCTGTCGGAGAGGGCCCCGGCCGCGGCGCCGCCCGCGGTGAAGGTTAGGGCGTAGAGGGCAAAGAACAGGCTTCCATTACCCAAGCCCACCGCCGCGGCGTGGAGGGCCAGCATGGCGGATGTTGCGCCCAACACCGCCGCTCCCGCCACCATGGTGCCGCAGACGATCATGAGTCTGCGGTTTTTCCACGGCGGATGGGGCTGGTATCTGCGGCCCATGCCCGGCTTGGCACCGACCGGACCACGACCGACGGCGAAGCCCAGCGCGGCCGCGAGCCCCGCCACCAAAGCCGCTCCCCCAAAAAGGGCTTTATAGCCAAAACCCTCAGCCAAAAAGCTTCCCAAGAGGGGGCCTGCGGTCATACCCACACCGATCATGGCAGCATACACGCCAAAGAAAAAACCCCGATTAGCGGGGGTAGTCTGCTCAGCCATGAGCCCCTGGCTGCCCGTGACGTACCCGGCCAAGCCGATGCTCTGAAGGAGGCGCACCAGGGCTAAAAAGCCGAACCCCCAAAAGGGGAAGTACAAAAGGATGACCAGGGTGGCTACTATCAACCCCAAACGGAGCACCAACAGATTCGAACGCCGGGTGCTCATTTTCCCAAAAAACTCTTGGCGACGATGGAGCCCAGGGGAATCAGCCCCACCAGCAGGCCTACTAACACTTCATCGCCGCCCCGCTCTGCGATATAGATGGGGAAGGTGGGGACAAACATCTGGTTCATGGTGTGGTAGAGCACGGTGATGAGTAGTACTAGGATTACATCTCTATGTTTGGCCATGTGATCTCTCCGCTCGCAAAGTGCTTCTCTCTACAAGACAAACAGAAATATCATTAAGAAATGCAGCAGCGTCCCTAAGCCCACGAAAATATGGAAGACCTCGTGGAAACCAAAGCGCTCAGGGACGAAGTTGAAGATTTTGGTGGCGTAGATCACTGCCCCCACTGTATAGGCCAGGCCGCCGGCCACCATGAGCACCAGGGCCGGCTTGGCTAGACTATGCACCAGCTGTCCAAAGGGGATCACCGCTAACCAGCCCAGAATCAAGTAGAAGGCGGCCGTGAGCACGCGGGGTAGATCAACCAACCACACCTTCATCACCGCCCCTATGGAGGACAGCACCCAGATGACGGCTAGCATAATCCAGCGCCAGAGCCCTTCCAAGCCGTAGTACAGCACCGGCGTGTACGTGCCGGCGATCAACAAGTAGATGGAGATGTGGTCCAGCTTGCGCAGGATCTTCTCCTTCTGGGGTGTGGTCCGCACCCAGTGATAAAGGGTGCTGGCTCCATAGAGCAGCACAATGCTCAGGCCAAAGATGGCACCCACCGCAACTCCGGAGGTGGTGCCCCAGCCTTTCCAGACCAGTAAACCTAAACCGATCAAACCTGCCAGGAACATCACAAAATGCGTCAGGGCATTTACCGGTTCCTTAATCTTCTTCACTGCTCGATCTCCTTCAGCCCTTAAGGGCACTCAATTGGTTCTATGTTCCCCTCCCCGCAGGAAAATCCTCCTTTAAGCCCCTTTAGGGAGGACAAATCCCCTTTACTTGCGAATACTGATCGCAAACCACCGAAGGAGGACTGTTCCATGCAAGGTCTGGACGTAATTCTCTGGGTACAGGAACACGGGAATAGTGCCCTGACAGCCTTTTTCCGGGCTGTGACCAACCTAGGTTCCGTGGAGTCTTACATGCTGGCCATCCCCATCATTTACTGGTTGGTGGACAAGCACTTCGGCTTGCGCTTTTCTGTTTTCTTCATTTTCTCCGCCTATCTCAACTCCGGGCTGAAGCATATTTTCCGCACGGAACGGCCGCCCAGGGAACTGCGCTTGGTAACCCAAGAAGGGTACTCCTTTCCCAGCGGCCACGCCCAAGGCAGCACTGCCTTCTGGGGATTTTTGGCCCTGAAACTGAAGACTCCCCTGGCCTATGTGGGAGCGGCTGTGCTCATCTTTTTGATCAGTTTTTCCCGTATCTACCTGGCAGTACACTGGCCCATTGACGTCTTGGGAGGGGTAGCCATAGGCCTCTTGCTCCTTGTGGCCTACTCTCCCCTGGCCCAGATCGATCTGCTCAAAATCAGGCTCCGCACCTGGATTGTGGGCTCGATCATCGCCGCGGCCATCCTCTACCTGCTGCACCCCGCTGGCGATGGGCCGCTAACCGTAGGCTTTCTCTTGGGCGCCCTCATCGGCTACCGTCTAGAGCTGCTCTATATCCAATTCAAAGAAGAGGCCGCGCCTTTGCAAAACCTGATCAAGGCTGTATTGGGCCTGGCCGTGCTTTTCCTGCTGAAAGAGGCTCTGAAGCCGGTGGTGGGCTGGCTGCCCGAAGGCTTCAGCGTGGTAGTGCGCTACTGTCTGCTAGGCCTGTGGGCGACCTTAGGCGCACCCTTCGTCTTTACGAAACTGGGTTTGTATAAAAAAGGACACAGGACCGTTGTTCCCCACTGAACTGGAAAGTGAGTGATGGCCATCTCGAAACTCTACTACTCTCAACCGCGCCTGCGGGAGCTGGAAACGCGCATTGTATCCCAGCGTGAGCAAGGCGATAAACACCTGGTGGTGCTGGCAGAGACCATCTTCTATCCCACTGGGGGCGGCCAGCCCCATGATTTGGGAACCATCAATGGTGTTCCCCTGCTGGATGTTTTTGAAGAAGGGGGGACGGTTTACCACGTCCTGCCCCAGCCCCTGACAGGCGGTGAAGCCTTCGCTGTGCTTAACTGGGAGCGCCGCTTCGACCACATGCAGCAGCACAGCGGGCAGCACCTGTTCTCCGCGGTATTTCAGGATGAGTACGGCTACAAAACAGATAGCTTTCATTTGGGCGAGGAGTACTGCAGCATCGACATCACCGCTCCCCTCCTCTCCCCTGAGGAACAGCTGGGTGCAGAAAAGCGCGCCAATGAACTGATCCTGGAGGATCTGCCCGTGTCCACCTATACACTGCAGCCAGAGGAGTTTGACTCGGTTCCCCTGCGCAAGGTCCCTGACCTGCCAGGCCCCCTGCGCATTGTGGAAATCCAAGGTTTCGACTACTCCCCCTGCTCAGGGACGCATGTGGAAAGGACAGGTCAGATTGGGCTGCTCAAGTTGCTCAAAGCCGAGAAGTACAAGGGCATGACCAGGGTGTACTTCCTCTGCGGCCAGCGGGCTTGGGAGGATTACCGGCGCAAGCACGAAATCTGCACCAGCCTAGTGAGTCTGCTTGCCGTCCCCGAAGCGGAGCTGGAGGAAAGAATCAGAAGCGAGCTGGAACGCAAAAAGGAAACGGAGAAACTGCTGGAAGAGCTCACTTCGGAGCTGATCCAATTCCGGGCGCAAAAGCTGGTAAGTGAAGGCCAGAGCCCCTATTACCTCGAGCTGCCCGGGATCAGCGTGGCAGAAGCCCAGCAGCTGGCCAGAGCCATGCTCAACCTCACACCAGGAGCGGTAGTGATCAACCTGGGTGAACGGTTGGTGCTCACCCACAACCTGCCCCAAGGACCCCACCTAGGACAGTTGGTGAAGGAACAGGCCCAGCCCCTAGGCGGCCGGGGCGGCGGCAGCCCCACCGCGGCCCAAGTTTTCTTTGCCCATCCCCACCAGCTGCAGCAGTTCCTAGCCCTTTTGCCCAGGGAGATTTGGGAAAAACGGCTGAATAGTCTTGAAATGACGTTAGATGACGGAATTTGTCGGCAGGGAAAATTAGCCAATTATCGAATAGCCCCTTAGTGAACTTTGGCACAAAAGGGGCTGTTCTCATGTCAGCATGGGTTGGGGTATTTGCCAAGCTCTTCTTCCTGCAGTTCGTGCAGACTTTTGGAGCTCTGCGCCTGCTGGGGCGGGCAGCACCGGGATGGAGAATCGCTGCCTTTGCCGGGCTCCAGAGCCTATCCATCCTCTTCCTTCGCCACACTTTTCCCCTGCTTGAGCTGAGTTTCCTGCTCATGTCCGTTACTCATCTCGCCTGTTTCATCTGGGTCTTTGAGGTGGACCTCTTCCCAGATGCCCTGTTTGCCTACCTCACTCCCCTATCCCTCTACGCCTTGGGGAACTGCGTTTGTCCGCCCTTATTTGCACACTACTTCCCCCAGCTTCTAGAGGGTTCGTGGTCGGCCAAATTGCTTGGCCCCTCCGGCGAGTACACGGCCTTCCTGCCCAGTCTAATGCTGACCTCCTTCTTCCTCGTTGCCCCTAAACCGGGCGACACTAGGCAGGAAGCCCATACCCATGCTTCCAGCCTTGGCTTCGGCTGGGCCATTATCTTGTTGAGCATCGCGGTCTCCTGTCATGAGACCATTGCCGTCCTCAAATCTGCCGCCAATCCGGGGCGCACCTATCTGCTCCTCCTGGGCATACGCCTGGTGGTCCTCCCGGTGCTCATCGTCATGGTCTACCAGTATTCACAAAAGGAGCGTAAAAGTGAAAAGGTGCTCCAATACCACCTCAAGCGGAGCACAGTGCAGGAAGCCGCGCTGAGAACCCTCAGGGAAGAGCGCCACGATCTCCTCAATGAACTGACCCTCATTTCCACCTACCTTCAGATGGGCAAAGCAGAAGAAGCTCTGCTCAGTATTGCTTACAGCGCCGCCAAGCTTTCGGACCGCCACAATTACCCCACCCTGCCCGCCGATGCCTGGGAGACGATCCTCCAAGTCAAACAGGCAGAGGCCCAGCGCTTAGGTGTGGATTTTGCCGTGAATCTGCAGGCGGAACCCCCCAGCGACTTCCACGAACAGCGGCTGCTGCCCAAAGTGATGATGAACTTGGTGGATAACGCGTTTGCCGCGGTGGCCTACCAGGACAAAGGGGTGGTGAGACTCACCTGGTCCGCTGATGACCAGGGTCGCCGCCTGCTCAAGGTGAGCAACAACGGCCCGGAGATCAACTCCCTGGACGGGAAACGGATCTTCCGCGCCGGAGTGACCTCCAAGAAGGACCCTTCAGGCAACCATGGCTGGGGCCTGGTCATCTGCAAGCACATAGCAGAAGAGCTGGGAGGCACCATCGCCTTCACCAGCTCACCAGACCTTACAACCTTCACTCTAACCCTCCCTCCCGCCTCAGCACGGAAGCAGGAAGCGCGTTCCGCTACTTAGGACGGTAAGGAACCAGCTCTTCTCGGCCTTTGCAGATCATGCCCCCGGGTATGTAACCCCGCACTGAGGTCAGGGGATAGATCAGGCTCCCTGCCCCCACCAGCGTGCCGGGGTTTAGCACTGCGTTGCAGCCCACTTCCACCCCATCGCCCACGATGGCGCCCAGTTTGCGCAGGCCTGTTTCTATAACTGTGTCGCCGATCCTCACCTTCACCGGCTCCTTGGTGGACTTAAAATTAGACACAATGCAGCCCGCACCCAAATGGGCACCCCGGCCCAAGATGGAATCGCCCACGTAGTTAAGTGGGGAAGCTGAACACGGGAGAATAAAATAGCCTGCTTCACTTCGCTGGAGTTGCCCAAGACGACTCCGTCCCCGGCAATGACATTACCCCGCACAAAGGCACCGGGACGGATTTCGCAGTCCCTGCCGAAAATCGCCGGGCCGTAAAAACGGGCGGTATCGGCCACGGTGGTCCCTTCACCAACCCAAACCCCGGGCGCGATCTCCCGATAGGAGGAGCGGTTTTCCTCCACCAACCTTTCTAGGAGAGCAGCAATGCGGGGAAGCACTTCCCAAGGATACTGGACATCGCTAAACAAGTCCGGTACTGGACAGCCTTCCATGCTGAAAAACTCTTCTAGCTTGAGCACCTGCAACACCCCTCATTTTAGTTGCTGCGGCTGAAGAGGGATCCGATCCACACCCCGCAGGCAAAGAGCAGAAGGCAAAGCATCCACTCCAGACCCCAGCGGGGAAAGCCGGGAAAAGCCGCGGCCAGCGAACCCAACATCAACCCCAGAATGGCATAGTAGATCTGACCGTACTTCCGCTCAAACAGCCAGTTCATGGCTTTGGAAACCAGCACCAAGCCGGGCACAAACCCCAAGGCTGCCGGGAGTAGGATGGCCAAATCGAGCTGGGCTACTGCGCCCAGCAGCTCTTCGTAGATCCCCAAGGCCAGAAGCAGCATGGAAACGCTGAGACCCGGCACCACCATGGAGGCCCCGACGATGCCTCCCTTGATGGCCTGACCGAACAGACCGAGCTGCGCCCATCTGGGCCCCTCCGCGGCCGGCAGCCCGCTCACAACCAGCAACAGGGCAAAGCCTAAAAGCAGGCTCAGGCCGTGGGAGACCCCGAAACTCTGGGCATTGGCTAGGCGGAAAACTGACGGCAAACCCGCCAAAACCAAACCGAAGAAAAAATAGACGGTGGGCAGGGGGTAGCGGGCAAAGAGAAACTGGAGAACTCTGCTCAAGAGCAGCACACAGGCGGCTGCTCCCAGCCCCAGCGGTATAAACAGCTTAAGATGCCGGCGCCAATTCTCCAGGGGCTTGGCAATGGCGGCCACGATGGGTTCATACAGCCCCAAAACCATGGCCAAGACGCCACCGCTCACGCCGGGCACAATCATGGCCAGACCGAGCAGGAAACCGCTGCCCACGTTGTACCAAAACCCCCGTTCCTTACTCACGTTCCAGGACTCCTTCCAAACCCTGCCGATCCTTGATGATGATGCGCCGCTGGCCAATTTGCTCGATCCAGCCCTGGGCCTCAAAGGACGACAGCTTGCGGCTCAGTGTTTCGCTGGTCATCCCCATCTGGGACGCCAGATCCCTTTTGCTCATGGCCAGTTCGATCTCCCTTCCCCCTTTGCTCAGATCCAAGAGGGCCTGGGCCAGGCGCCGTTCCACAGAATGGAGGCTGATCTCCTCCAGCAGCTGTTCGGTTCTCTCCAACCGCCGGCTCAGCTCTTCCAGCACCTTAAAGGCAATGCTGGGGTACTTGCCCAGCAGCTCCTTTAGGGGAGCTGCTTCAATGATGCACATGGTAACCGGTTCCAAAGCCTCGGCGTAATGCTGCATGGGTGAAGGGCTGAACAGGGACAGTTCTCCCAAGAAACCACCGGGTTCGATTAGGCGCAGTACCTGCTCTTTGCCCGTATCGCTCAGGCGGTACACCTTCACCAAACCGGAATGGATCACAAACAAGCTGTGCACTTCATCGCCCATGGCATAGATCAACTCGCCCTTGCCCACGTCCTTCTGACGGGTAATCTGGGCCACTTCCTGCTTCTCCTGGGCATTCAGACTGTGGAAGATGGGGACCCGATCAATACAGGTAGTTGTCTCGCCGTGGCAGTAGCACTTCATCTCACTTTACCCTTCCCTCTTCAGATCATAGACCTGGCCAATGGGCAGGGAGAACATAAAGCCTACACTGGGGTGCTCCGCGTCGGACAGCACATCCCGCACCGCCTCCACGGCCCTTTCCACAAGTTCCTCACTCTCAAGGACAGTAAAAATGGTTTTGTTATAGGGCCGGGCTCCTTCCAGCAGAGCTTTAAGGGAGCCGAAGAGGGGGTAATCCCGGCCGCGGCTGCTCACCAAGGCACTGGCCATACCCTGGCTGTCTACGATGGTGGCTCCCTGCACTCCCACATCCACAAAGCGGGCCAAAATCTCATCGAGGTAATCAGTATCGTTCAACACCAAGAACAAGGCAAACATGGCCTTCCTCCTTTTAGCCAATCAGTTGTCGCCCCAGACCACCCACTTCTTCAGCCTTGCGAAACGCCCTTCTGGCAATACCGGGGCCAAGCACTTCAAAAAGCAGCACACTAAGCACCATGATGGCGGTAAAGGCTGCGCTGTATTGGGGCAGCTGACGCCGCACCATAACTGCCAGGGCGATGGAGATGGCCCCCTGGGGCAGGAGCGTTAACCCCAGGTACTTCTGGACACTGGGTTCCGCCTGCACAGCCCGGGCGCCTGCCCAGGAGCCCAGGACCTTGCCTACTGCCCTGGCCAGGATATAGGCTGCCGCTACCCCCAGCAGGCTGGGCAATCCAGCCAGTTCTAAGCTGGCCCCCACCAGGGCGAAGAGCAGGTAAACGGGGGGCGTAAAGCTGTTGAGGCAGAGAATGATCCGGTTAGAAATCCGGCTTACATTAGCCAACATAAGTCCTAGCGCGATATTGGCCAAAAGCGGCGAAAAGCTGAGCATGTACGCGGAACCGGTGCACACCAGGATCAGCGCCAGACTCATGATCAAAAGCTCGTCCGTATCCCCCGCCTTCTTGCCCAAGAAGGCCAAAGCGACACCGAAGATTGCCCCCAACATGAGGCTGCCCCCAAT
>JGI24711J26586_10002203_pt1 | contig 14053 bp, 5 predicted proteins | sample BioPla3DNA1_FD_26586 | JGI IMG/M metagenome (IMG submission 26586)
TTTCGGTGTCCGTCACCCAATCACGAGGTGTTAAAAGTTCAAGGTCGTAATTTCTAAGATCTAAAAAGAGCTTCCATGCTTCATTGCCTTTTTGGAGCTCAGCGTGTCTGAGACCTTCTTCAAAAGATTTTAATATAATTTCAAACTTTTCATTAGATTCATCGTCTAATGTTTTTTCTGTGAGGTCCGGTGAAACGATTACTACCTCTTCCTCTTTTATACTGTCTTCTTTAAAAGTTACTTCGATAATGTTATTGTCTAAAAAGTCTCCTTTATTAAAAATACATTTAGATATTTCTAAGACTTTTGCCTTTTCTTCTCCTTCCATTGCATCTAATTCGTGGATATATTCTTGACCACTTTCATCAACTATGTGAACACATACTTTTTCAAAAGTGATGTCTGCGTCATCAATGAGCTTTTTCGTTTCTACTTTAAGAGATTGGCTTTCAATGTCGTATCGTATATGTTCGTTTTCGCCGAATTCTATAACTTTTCCGTTTTCATCTTTACATGTGAAAGTATATTTTTCTAATGTGTCAGGTGAAATGTCGACTCCAGCTTTATGCACTCGTAATAGTGTGAGAAATGTTTCATATTTTCCAGTTGCTGTATTTTTTTCTCCACCATCAAACCATACCGCACTTTTTGGTGTATATACCTCAATAGGTGAAGGCGTTCTTTTAAATATGTTAAGCTGTGTTGCTTTCTTTCCATAAGTATCTTTTTCTAGATCTTTATAAAATGAAATAACGCTCTTTCCATCTCGCAAATTGTCGTACGTAATATCGGTAGATTCCTCNGGTGAGAGCCAGAATAAACCTGCTTTAGAAAAAAGCTTATTCCCAGAAGAGTCGACTAAAAATATATTTTCATCATATTCATTTTTAGCTAAGACTTTGAGAATTTTTTCATCACTCTTTTCATGCTCAAAAGCCTGATAATCAATTTGATCAGGTCTTTCATCAGAAAAGCTCTCATTAAAAATTGATCCGCCATATCCTTTTGGTGGTAAATATACGCCGTTAATCTTGATGTCATCATCATAGAAAGCTGAGTCAATAATATTAGAGTCTTCTTTCCACCTAAAAGGAACATTTTTAATTATTGTTTGTCCACCAGCAAAATTATATGGCATAGAGGCTGTTAAATATATTTTAAGATCTTCTTTGAAAGGAACAACCCCTCTTAAAGTATCTTCTATCAAAAAGATTGTGGAATTTTTTTTAGTTAAGCTTCGACAGGTAAACCTTTCTGAAAACTTATTTGACTCTCCAAAAGACCCGTCTATTTCTTCAATAAGACGCACAAGTTCTGCAAGGTCCACTTCTTCTTCAAGTGATATTCTTCCATCATCTGTTTCAAAAAAAGCATCAATCTCTTCTGGCTCTAGTGGAATTCCATTTTTAGAAGGCCACTCATAAAAGAGATCTGAGTTATCATAAATCATTTCGAACGAGTTTTCAGATTCAACAAAGAGAGCAGGATTAGTTCGACTGAAATCGATAGAATTAAACGCATTAAAACCTGAATCTCTTAACAAGTCTGTCAAACTATCTATTTTTATTTCAAACTTAAAGTCTTCCTTAAGCTTTGGTGCTTGAAGAAGAGAAGTTGCTGGAATTTGAAGATCAATCATATCTTTTAGACTAAAAGCTGGATTTACATCTCTTAGATTAAAATCTTTTAAGAAATTCCCAAGCTCATCACAAAGATAAATAAGTTGACCTTCACCATTTTTAAAAGGAACGTAGTCTTGAGAATCTTCTGAGCCTTCATAGTACTCATAAACAGTTTTATCAACATCTTCTCGAAGGGCTGGTACACCATGCATGTCTTCGTCAAAAATAACTTCTCTTGGTGAGTATATCCTATTTGTAAATAAAATATTGTCAACTCTTTTTATATATGGCACTTTAAAGTATCCGAAAGAATCTAAATATTCACTTTCATACTTAACATATATATGAGGACTTTCTACGAGCTTAGATGGATCTATAGAAATGAGAACTTTGACAATATCGTTTTCACCACCAAAAGCTTCAATCACGTTCGTATACTTTATATAATCTGAGCCTATTACAGATATAGCCTGATTAGGTAATTGAAAGCTTTTAGGACTCTCAATATAAAAGAAATTTTCACCGCAAGTTACAATCCCACTAGCTTCATTTTGAGGCTGTCTTTCCGCGCTTGCTCTTTGAGCTAATTCTTTTAAGTTATCTTCTTTATCACCAAAAGAACTTGGAGCAGAACTAACATCAAATGAAGAAGTATTATTTATTTCAAAGGTTACATATTGGATAAAATTTGTGTCGTCTTCTTTCTTGAGAACAACACGGATCTCATCACCAACTTTATGTATACCTCCGCCATAGAAGTTTCCTGAGTTTTCAGAGTAGCCAGATATGCTAGGAAAGNCAGAACTCGGTGTGAGGGAAAGCTTTTTAAAACTTTCACCGCCATCATCACTATAAAAAATTGCTGGATATTTTTTATTATAAATTATTTTTTCCCCATTATTCGGAAAAAATTCTTTTAAATATTCTAAAGTTTCGCCAGATTCATCTTCATCTTCTGGGATGACTTCTTCTAAGATAGACTCGTCCGAATAAACATACCCAGCATAAATAAGAAATTTTTTCTCTGCAAAAGAACTCGTAATAGTAAGAAGACTTTTCATTTTCTTAGGAGGAAATGAGTCTATCTCATGTTTCACACCATCTATGTACACTGTTCTTTCTTTGAATTCACCTGCAACATAAAAATCGAGGGCCTCATCGAAAGTAGTGATTGTCCAGTTCGAGACGTCTTCCAAATTTCTTCTAGAGGTTGCTTTATCTAAATCAAAAGTTGCCACTTTAGAAGAGAATTGAATTACTAACTGAGTGTCCGTAAGCAAAATTTCTTCAAAATCTTCTACATTAAAAAAGTCGACAGTCTCTTCTCCAGCACAAATTATTGTAAAATAATCAACAAGATATTTTAAGTAATTTTCTGGGCGAGTGCTAGTGCTGCTGGCTTTCCACTCCTCTGACCAGCCTGAATTTTTTTCATGGAAGTGAGGAAAAGTTCCTTCAAGAGTTCTCTCAAATGAAATGTCGTTTAAGACAAACGAATCTGGTAGCTCGTTTTCAGAAGNGGCTTTAGAATGATCTTTAATATCATTATCTTCTAACCATTCTAGGATTCTACTATAAGAGTTTTTTAACGACNCGTCTTCTACATCTTCCAATCTATTTTGAAGTAATTCAATTAAAGTTTCTCGTTGAAACTTCACTTTTTCATAAGCTTCTTTTAAAGACATTGTCTTAAAGGACGCGAGGGTTGCATCTATTGAAGACGGCAGAGATGCTTTTTTCCAATGGAAGTCTTCAGAAACTCCAGTAAGATCATATTCTTCGTCATANACGTCAGTAGGAGAATATAAAAATAAAGAGCCTCCTCGAATAATTGCTTGGTACCCTTTCGAATTAGATGCCGNCGCATTAATAGAACTTCCTGAAAAGCTCGTCGTAGGTTTGCTTTCAATCGTTCTGCCAGTCTGCGCTTTTATAGGATCTAAAATTTGAATATTCTCTATGATAAAAGAATCATTCTGATCATTATCGAGTATGCTAAACTTGATTTGTGGGCTTTCACCAAATACGACGAAAGCTTTTTCATTTGCATTTATTGAAGGAAGATGCCAAAAAATATTAGAGTCGTTTGATAAAGGATCTTCTATAAAGAATATACGAACTTTTTTAGGCATTATGTTTGTAACATTCTTAATAAGAATACTAGCATCCTCAAGTTCTTTCCAATCTGAGCTATTATGAAGATATTCAAAAGCAGCTTCTATAAACGATTCGGAAAGAACTTCCATAGATAAGTCACCACTATTTGAAGAAGCTTTGCTTATGGAAAAAGATATTTCGGAATAAGGATCTTCTGAATTGTGTATTCCATTTGTTAAGGTGAGTGAACCTGCCTGTAGATGAATGGCTTCGTCTGTAAATTCACCTACAAAAGACTCATCTTGAGTCCACTCTTCTTCATCATTAAGACTTTTAATACTTTGGCTAATATCTTCTTTAGTGAGTGACAAGTCCCGCATTAAAAAAGAATCGTTATTTATTTTTACTAAGCTCGTTGAATCTGCCGTTACTCCTAAGTCGGAATAAGCAGACGAAGGAACGCCTGGTTCCTCTACTTCGAAGCCATTTGTCGTTACACTTAAACTTCTAAGATACTGTGAGCCATCATTTTTCTCAATTGAAATTATCCAAGAAGAGTTTTTAGATTTGTCTTGAGACGCAGAAAGAATTCTACAGCCTTCATCCCAGTCTTCATCCACTTCAGAAAAATCGACAATTGTATCAAATTCAACTTCTTCACCAACGAGAGCTTCTAGAGATGGTGTATATTTAAAACCAATTTTAGTGTCATCAACAAAGAGAGCTACATTCTCTTTAAAGTCGACCAGTTTTATTTTGAAGCTATCATCTTTTAAGTTAATTTTTTGATAAAGGTCAAGATTGTTTCCAGAAATGCTAGCGATACCATTTATAGCATCCCCGACTTTTACGTATTCTAAAGCATCGGCAAGTTGCTCGTTATTTTTAAAGCTAATTTTATCTGGCTCATTCGTTTTTATTTCACCTTCTAATACGAGCATGTTCTTATAGTATATAAGGTCTAATGTGTCGCCAGAGCCAGCGTCTCTTGTAACGAGAGCTTTCTGGATCATTGGCTTGTCAATTTTAAGACCATTTGACCAAGAAGAATTATCAAAATGTATAATCGTGTCTGGATATCTTACTTCATTTTCATCTAAGTCTAGTGCTATTGGGCGTAGTTCATTAACCTTTGAAAAAAAGTTTAATTGGTTCGAGATAACGTTTGGAGCGGAATCATAGTCATATCCTATCTTCAAAAGAGGTTTTTCATTTTCAAAAGTTATCCCGTTGAAAGCGGCTTCAAGAGTATAATGAGATGAAAACAATTGAGGCTCTAGAGAACTGTCATAGCGAGACCTCACGTTTATTTTTTCTATTTGAAGAATTTTATCAGATGTTCCGATAGCAGATAAATCAAATGGCACTCCTTCAATCGGGGACAACATNCTTTTATATATGAACGANTTCTGTGAAGCTACTCCAACTCTCTGGTACGCGCCATAGACTAAAGCTGTGTTCTTAAAGTATTTATTGTCTTCTAAGTCTATCGTAAATTTTTCCCCGTCTTCCGTATAAGAAAAAAGAGATTCTTTTTCTTTATCATAATAGATAGGATTTTTTGTAATTTCAAAATCTCTTGAACTTCTCGTTTCGCTTCTCGCTTTGCTATTCGTTTTGCTATCTGCAGGTTCAATATTTCCTGTGACTTCAAATTTAGGATTAGTGCTAAAAGAAAGTTTAACTGACCCTTCCAAAAGGTTAGAAGCACTTAATTGTACTCCGCTTATATATTTTTCAAGCTTTTCAAAGGTTAAAATATTATTTCTGAAATCTGGATTAGTGTGTTCAGTTTTTCCATTTTTTCCAATAAAAGTATTATACTCATAGGTATTTATTCCCACCTTATTTGCAGCATCTAATAAGAATAAAAATCTATTTTCATTTAAGAAAACGACTCTTGGTTCATCATCATGCCACATAAGCCCAATGCAATCTCCAGGATTAATTCCATTAGTTTCTAATGCTTCATATCCTACAGTATAATTAAACCAAAAGATATCATCTTTCGTTAAAAAAGCCTCGCCAGTCTCGGGATTTTTCTTAAAGGAATCTGGAAAACTTTGAGGGTCGACGACAAAAGTAGACTCGAAGTCCTCCTTAGCTTCTTCAATATCTATAGCCTTTATAGCATATTCGAATATTTGTTTGAGCTCGTTTTCGCTTAGTCTCTTAATGTTCGTAGGAGTCTTTCCTTTAAATAAGCCAATAGATAAAAGTGTCTTGAACATCAAAGAGTACAAGAGTGTATGCTCTGTATCTGGCTCTAAAGAATCTCTTATATATATGTAGTTATCTTCATCTTCAATTTGAACATCTCTAAGAAAATCTCTTAGTTTTTCAAAGTCCCCTAAAAGACCAGTAAATGTGAAAGACTTATGCGACCACTTTCCATCTTCTAGAACTAAAATGGTTCCAGCTTCATATGTAATAGTTGACTTAGTACCGTCTTCTGAAGTTATTTGACTTAATTGAGTTTTTTCAGCTATTGTATAATAAGGTACTTCTTCTGAAGCATCAGGTATTTCTGGGAAATCAATGACGTACCCATTTTCCTCATTTTTAATGGCTGTTGGTTTCCAGTCTCCCAAGTGTTTTAATTTAAGAGTGTTTTCTCGAGGCACTAAAAGTATGCCTTCTTGTGATGTTGCCATTATTTGTGGCAAAACGTTCTTAAATATATTATGAATGAAAAAGTTTGCATGCACAAGGTTAATAGTAGCAACATCTTCTTTTTGAATGTTTGAAAATACTCTTTTTATAATGCTAAACTGGACGGTAGTTAAAGGCTTTCTTAAGTAGTTCTTAAGGTCGAGAAATCTTTGAACTTCGTATTCTCCTAATTTTATTCTCATAACTGGTTTATCAACATTATAGAACACATTAGCTAATTCTTTTCTCTCAAAATTAAAGTCTTTTTTAAACCAAAAAGCCCGGTCAGCTTTTGACATATCTATGCCTTGATCCCACAAGTCTTCTCGTGAAATATAGTTACCTTCATAGCTTTTTAAAGTTCGAATGAGCCTCGAAGCTATTCTTAAATTTTTAATAACTTTAAAAATTTCTTTTTTGATTTCATAATTATCAGGCTCTTCTGATAGCTCTTCTTTGAGTTCAGATAAAGTTTCTTTTAATGAATCGCGAGCTGTCAAGGCTTTCGAAAGTGCTTCNTTAATCTCGTAATGGGATTGGGTGTATGTGCTGTCCCAGACATCATAGTTCCAAAAAGACTTTGNTTCATACTTATTTTNCTCAACGGCTTCATAATATACAAAGCGGTCATTTTCTATTTTCCCGGTGCCAATCTCGGCATAAACTGGCATCGTACTTAAGGTCCATGCATGCGTTTTAAAGGTTGAGTTTATCTTCTCATCTTCCACAACCTTATTATCTGTAGTGGTTCTTCCCGATATACTTACACCAACATTGACATTATCTGAAAACCTAGAAAGATCTGAAAGACTTTGTTGAAAGTAGTCGAGAGTTTCTTTTTTCATAATGAAGTTATCATCATATTTCTTATGAGCATTTATTTCGAAGAAAAGAGAATTGCGCAGATTTACCAAAGACGGCTGAACTATGTGATCCTCTTGTTGAGCATATAGTAGTTTGACGTGACGATTAAAATAGCTCGAAAATATCGTATTGTCTTTTAGTGTTCTTAATAAAATGTCTTTAAATTGAGACGAGTCTCTCATACCTAATAAAAATGTTTGAGAAGGTAATTCGTTTTTTGTGTATATGTGAGACACCATTGAGCCATTGTCTAATAAGCTGTTGTCCGACAATTTATTCCTATATGAAAAATAATTGTCAAATGACTTTTCTTTTGCAATAAATCTCGTATCACACAAATATGTAAGAATAAAATCACCAGAAAAATGAAGTGGCTTATTCAATACGATTAGACTTTTTTCTAAATTTATAGAAGTTATATAGGTGTCATTTCCAACCTGCCCGCCGGTTACTTGGTCTCCAGTAGAAAGAGCCACCATNCGGTAAATTGATTCCTGATCTACAAATTGAATTATATTAGACCCTTCTTCACAAATACTTCTAATTTCTATTTTATTTTTTTCTATTATCTCAGCTTGAACATTTCCAGTCTCCGTTAAGAAGCAATCTAAAAATGCATTAGTCGCATAAGAAAATTTTAAGGTAGACTTTTCATTTATACTNTAGATATCTTTATTTACAGCATAAAATGNAATATCGTTAGTCTCGTATTTTTTGACATAAGTCTGGGTTTTATCGGTTGAACTAAAGAAGTTGGATTCATCCANAGAGATATTTTCACCTTTACTCACGATTGAGATAGTGTTTAGTGATCCAAAAGTATAATTTTCAATTATGCCATCTTCCCCTAAAAGAGGCTCTTTTTTAAATAAAATAGTATCTCGTGTCTCGTCAAAACCTAAAGAGTATGTTGAATTAAAAAAATCTAAAAAGTTTATCAAAGAAAAATTGTATTCCTCTGAAGCGCTTCCAGGAGAAGGGCTTAAAAGGTTCTGCTTATTCACAAGTTGCTTATCTATTAAAACGTCTTTGGAAATAATTGTGTCTTTGACAAGCTGTTCATTTGCATTTTGAGGATCATGTTTTTGATAGAAAGTTCGATCTTTGGCCGTTGCGGATTCTAAAGACATCCATTCTTTAGAATCATCAATATGTTTTTTTACAGTCACAAGCCATTGATAACAAGCTTCTATAAAAGCATCTTTATTTTCATCTTTAAGTCTTAGAGCGTCTAATTGATTTGTAAAAGTCTTGTTATTTTGTGTTGCATCATTTTTTAAGTAGTCTGGTTTTAAAGTAGTTACAACATTTGAAGAAAGTGATTTTACTGAATTCAACTCCCTTGAGAGAATATTTCCATTTTGACGCTTTGATATAAGCGTGTTTATTTCTTCTTCTAAATTTTGAAAGTGTGAATCGAGTGATCTTGAAGTGTTTGCTAACGCTCGAAAAGAGCTGTCCGCTATATTAGAAGGACTAGGAAAAAGCTCTAATAAAGCATTAAATCTATCTAAGGCCGTGTGCTTAAACGCTGGAGAAGTTTGCAGGATAAGATCAATTGGTTTATGTTCTGGGACTGCAAGGATTTGTATTCTAAGGCCTAGGACTTCATATTGATAGTGACTTAATTCTTCACTACAAATAAAAGTTGGCTTTCCGTAGATAAGTATTTTTTCGCCAGCTAGTGTCGTCCTGTTTTTATTTAATTCTAACACGAAAGCATATAATGAAGAAGGAGATTCATTTATAGCTTCAATATGTTCAAACGCAATTTGGCTAATTCGTTGTGGCGATTGTATCTTAATATCAATGTAGCCGTTTTCTATGCCATTGATCTCTGAAACGAATGAATTGTTTGTAAAGCTTGTAACAACCAAGTCTTTTTCTTTTATTATCTTATTTTCTAAAACATTTTCTAAGCTAAAATAAACAACGCCTTCTTCGTTCTTTTTAGCAACCAAATCTTTTTCATAAAAAGAAAGAAGCATTGAAGCTGGCATATAGAAAGATCCTGCTTGATAAGGATTTGGAGTTAGCTTGAGTGTTAACTTAGGGTCAACATTCTTATAAAGTTCTTTTAAAGACTTAACTATAGAGTTTGCAGAGTCATCGTTGTTTACAATATTGATGTACTCCTCACTCGCCCCATTCTTTTCAATAGTTTTCTCTACGCCTTCATAGATTGAAACCGTTTTAAAAAGTGGTGTTGAAGACACTGAAGTTTCTATTCTCGTTACTTTTTCTTTTATTTCAACATGTTTACACTGTGACCTTTCATAGTCGAGCTNTCCAGTATCCTCATCATATATGAGAGAAATAGTAGGACGGTAAGCACTCTCTTTCGTTATAGAATTTATATACGCCGGGACATNGCCTATAAAAATNTTCTGCCCTGGGAAAAAATCGTCGTACATTGTAAGAGGTGAAAGATATTCAAGGCTGCTTGAGTATTCAAATAAAGTACTTAGAGAATATGGTGTTGAATAGGCCGTGCCAGTTACTTTCAAAGGTGGGCGAGAATAGTTTTCATAGCCGTAAGATTCTCCAGTAAAGTCTACTAACCTAAACTGCTTTTTATAGAGCGGGTCAAAAGTGTTTATTTTTCTATTTTCAAATTGAGGTTTTAAGTCTTCAAATTCATTAAATACTTTGACTGTCTGAAGCTCATTGCGAGCTTCTTGAGGAGAAAATGGAATGTATTCTGCCACAGGATAAACTGAAGCATGTTGATAAGCATCCGCTGCAAATTGTAAATATCCCGACTTTGATCCAAAATATTTTCTTCTAAAAGCATGATTCGTTAAGTTGCGCACTTTTAGTTTTAAGGCTTCTTCATTTTGTTCACGAGACTTTAGGTCTAGAGAACTCTCTGTGTTTACTAAATATCCAGCGAGCCAGTCAAAAAAAGGACAGTCAATATTATAATCTATAATACGAGCGGCCTGTGATATTTCATCATTTATTTCATTAGTCGTTAAAATTTCAGTAAATCTTGGGTGATCTGGATAGAGCACACTTAAGTATCTATATCCTTCATGAAGCAAGAAGTCGATTTCAGGAAGAAACGCGCCAGAAATCTCCATACGATGATACTTCGGATTAACTAATTTTTCGCCATCTTCAGAATATTCAAAATATGGTGTTGGTCCATAATCTTTTGCACGAATTCCATTTATATATTTAGAAATACTTGCGGAGGCAAAATAGCCATCTGTCAAAATATTCTTTGCCGTCGCTTTCGATATTATAATTGACATCATAAGATATAAAAGATGACCCAAGAAACCACTTCCAAAAGTCATTTTTGAGACAGGAATGCGCCATATCATATAGATCAATTGGAGGCATTTCATTTCCAATATGAACCCTCTTATTGAGACTAAATTCATCTGATGATGTGAAAGACTGAAGGTTCGGCGTATAATAAGCTGAGTTGGTTTCAAAATATTTCATAATAATTAGTTAGAAAAGGTGGATGTCCGCAAAAGCTAAACTAACTACTATGAAAGAAAATGAATTAGTTCCAGTTGAGGATAAGATCAAAGAAATTGCGGAAAAGGCGACTCCAGTTAAAATCATGGAAGGATCTTTGGCCAAGTTTGTTAGTGACGTTTTTGATATGGCAAGAGAAGAGGACAAATATCAACAGGCCATAAAAGAAGCCATTATTGCAAAGCTTCCAGATATGAAACCGAGTGAGCTCATTGCTTTAGCAACTTCCGCGTCAACTAATAAGAACGACTTAATCTCAAAAGTTATAAGTCCATCAATGCAACTTCTAACTGCAGCTCAAGCTAATGAACTTTCTTTACGTCAGCAAGAAAAACAGCCTCAATATAATCAAACAAATATCCGAGAAATAAATACGACAACACCTACAGAAGTGTTGCAAGGGCTCCAAACTTTATTCAATTTAGCATCAAGCGTGAAAATTGAAGATCAGAACCCTCAGGAAGACCCCTCTAAAACTTAGGAGCTTTCACTCCACTCATCATGCTTCTAGCTTGAGACATCATTGAGCTCATTGAAGGCACACTCATTTTTGAACCAGCATTTTGTGATTCGTGTGCTTCTCGTTCTTGCTCGTTTTCTTCTTCTAAAGTCTTGCGCTTAACGTTCCATAGGCCTAATAAAATTTCTGTTGGCATTTTCATCATTTCATCATAGCCAAAGCCACAATCCCTAGACAAAAGAAATAGAAGTTTCAGCAGCTCNTGTATCTCTAATGGCCGCGAGTAAATCAACGAGTTGAAATGTATATTTCCGCGTTACGACTTTTCCGATGATGGGGTCGTGTACGGTTATNTCCTCCTTGTACCCAAACTTAAGAGTATTAAAATGGTCTTGTACCATCTTAAAAACGGAATAATCTAATCTCGCATCTTTAGCTAACTCTAACTTTTTCTCCAAAGGCCATGAAGAAACGTCTACACCATCAAATTCACATATGTACAATGCNTTAGAAGCTGTGATACTAAAAAGAGTTTTTTCCATTTCATATTCTTTAAATTTATCTAATTCTGCCTTAGGTACATTTGGAATAGATGATAAGTTAACGTTTTCACCCTGTTGAAGCTTCTCTTCCATTTCACGTCTAAATTTAATAATTTCTCCAATGCGTGCAAATTTTCTATCTTCTTCTTTATAAATACTATCAATAAAATATTTTAAAGTTATGAAGTCGCCAAACTTAGGAAGGGTAAAAGTTGCTTTAAAAGTTTTGTCTCCATATTTTCTAGAAACTTGCGCTTTGAGCTTAATATCTTTTTCAATCTCATAAAATTCGATCTTAGAAATATCGATGTCAAACGTGGGCTTAAAAGAACCATTTTTTAAAGCTCTTTCATAATTTCTAAAATCATCTGAGTCGCGGCCACCATACATCTTTTCAACGTAATCCCAGTCTTCTTCCGTTAAGATCCACTCCTGGTTTGCAAAAATAGTCGTATAAAAAGTTTCATATAAAAAAAGCAATAATTCGATTACTTCTTTTTCATGAAAGTTCTTTACAGACAATGCAGGATCATTTTCTGGGTTATAAATAAGGCTGTCTAGGACTTTAATGAGCTTAAGCGGAATGTCCTCTTGGTCGGCTAAACCTAAAGACATTAAGTCTTCTGGACTAAAGTTTCTGATATAAAAAACTTCGGGTGCACCAATAAGTCCTTTAGTAGAAAGTCTCACTTCCACAAAGCCTTCGGGCGCACTCATTTTAATTTCGAATTCTTCTCTTGCTTTTTTAAGTGCATCAATATTTGGATTGACATTTGCACCATCAACTTCCACTAAGTTTTGAAAGTTTTCTGGCACTTTGTTGTTTTGATTTTCCATTTAGAAATCTCCTCTATGATTTATTAATTAGTTGTTGATCGACAATCTCAAAATGTTTTCCTTGGAATGGCACGTTCTGTCTTATGCTCTTTCTTATGAAGTATCTCGACATTCCCGTATTTTTTTCAGCATCTGCTTCATTAAGGTATACTTTTCCCGATATTTTTTCGCGTATTTGCCTATATGGCATGATAACGTTTAAGTCATATTCTTTTTTTAGAACTTCAAAGTCGGTTCCTTTTTTGTAGAATGAAAAGTAATAACCATTCACCGGGACTCGTTTTTTCAAAGACTTTGACACATTGTAAATTGATAGCCCTGTTTGGTCTGAAGCGTCCGTCATGTTGTGATAGATAGAACCGGTCTGAAGGTCTACAATTTTTTTTCCGCGTTCATTTTTTGAGTTAATTCGTTTTTTTGTTGCTCTCTGCGGGGACATTCTCACATATCCTTTTGAAAAGTTTTTTGGTACAGCATCTCCTTTTCGAATTTTAATATTAAATTCTCCATTAGTATACCACGTGAAAGACTTTTTTGCTAATTGGAGTCTCTCATATTCCCGAGACGTTTTAATTTCCCCGTTTTTAGAAATTTTTAAGAAGTCTCTTTGAATCTCTGGTGAAGGTTGCACAGAAGCAAGAATCATCTTTTGAATGAAGATTGCTCTATGAGGTCTTTTCCACGTTTTGGCGTTTAGTGTTTCTAATGCTTCTAACCAGTCCATTGTAGTTAGTGAACTAATTCCAGTTTAAAAGCTGGAATCTTCATTTTTCGCTTCATAGACTTAACTTACTAAATCAGACTAAGCTGAAGTAGCAGAGGCTAATGTCTCCACGGAGGTTTGTTCCAAACACTCAGCTCTTTTTGTTGAGCCAGACATCATTAACTATATAGTTAATTTATTTTTACTATATAATTGACAATTTAGTAATAATATTGTATTGTTATTTTAACAACAATTCATACAACTTGGCTAAAGACCGAGCATCTTTCTTGCTGGAATTTTGTAAAGATGTGTGGTTGCTGGAATCTGTACTAAATCTGTACAAGGCGACTATTGGAAAAAACGATATAAGTTGTGAAGAAATACGAGATAAATTTCTAGAAATAAACACAGAAAAAGAAATTGTTCAAAAAGGAGAAAATAATGAGATCGTGTAGTTGCGCATTACCATCAATTAACCCAAACGCTTGTAAAAACTGTAGCAACAATCAACAAGAATCAAATGAATTTACTATTCCTGGTTTTAATAATGATTATCCAATTTTTCATAATAGTACTACAAAGTGGATAGATATTAATTATTTAAAACCCGGGTGCGAAGTAAAAGAGATCGTTGCAAAATTTTCAAACGGAGAAAAGAAAATTGTAAATCTAAAAAAACAATATATATGGTGAATGGTTGTCTGAAGATCATAAAGTAATTCACGTAACACATTGGTTTGAGTTGACAGATTGATAACAATAACAAAATTACAAAATACAT
>JGI24711J26586_10002207_pt1 | contig 14036 bp, 11 predicted proteins | sample BioPla3DNA1_FD_26586 | JGI IMG/M metagenome (IMG submission 26586)
AACTTTAAATTATAAATAGTTTGTTTCTTTTGCTTTGCTACTTTTTGCCAAAAATTTAGATCATACTTGTAACCTTGAATAGTATTTTTTGATCTTCCTGCTGCTTTTAAAGTTAGATAGAAACCATCTATTTTTCGTGTCCTTCCTTTACTCTTTGGTAGAGCCTCCATACCTTGTATTTCTTCAAGTTCCTCTTCCTGCTCCTCCTGAAAGACCTCTCTAACTTCTTCCAATTTTTCCTCTTGCGTATCTACTTTTAGAGGATCATCTAATTTTATACTCTCATTAGATACCTCATTTTGGACTATAATTTCTTCTTTTACTTCCTCTTGTTTTTCCTTCTTTGAATAATCATAACCTACTATTTTTCCATTGACAATTTTGACACCTTCATTTTGTTCTTTTTCTTTTTTAGTAAACAACCCTTTTATCAGTTTTTTCACTATGTTAGCAACCTCCATAAAAATTTATCTCCACTTACTCCACTCAATAGTGGAGTAACTTCTGACTTTATTACTTCTTTTTTATAGTCCACAATTAATAATAGCCTCAATGTACATTGAGGCAACCTTTTTTATAAGGTCAATAAATACAATACTTTGACTATTATATATATACTAAAAAATATATATAATTTAGTTTTTGAAAAAAAACAAAGTGGAGTAAGTGGAGTTAGTGGAGCGGAATTTGCAAAGTCTGTCCATGTTTCAGGTTTATCTAAAAGAGCATTCATATAAATTCCGCTTCCATTTTTTTTATGCTGCTTAGGTATTTTATTGTTATCACAAAATACCCAGTTATCTATATTTTTCAAGCTTTCTGGTATTTTATTAATTTCCATTTATTCCCTTTTTTCCTCCTTTACTTATTGCAAGTTTTACATTCTTTAAGTTCACCTCATTTCTTCTTTTCTTTAATTCTAATTTTAGAATTTTATCATAATCTATTTTAACAATTAAATAATTTTCAAAACTTACAACTTCTTTTAGTGTGTATTTATCGTTTAAATACTCGTTGTAGTGTTTTTCTTTTTCTTGTTCTGTAAAATATTCTATTAATTCTTTTATCTCTTGTTTATTTTGTTCTTCTTTTTCTACTTCGTCTTGTTTTAGTTTCTCATTTTCAGATTGTATTTTCTGTTTATTTTCTTTTTTTTCTCTATCAATTTTTGCATAATCAAGCTCTATTGCTTTATTTAAATATGCTGTATAATTGCTTTTTGCATTNTNATTTGTATATAAAATATTGCTTTTTATATACTCAAAATTATAGCTTTTTAAAGCTGTTTTTATTAAATCTTTCAAGCATTCTACTTGTTCTATTTTTTTTATTACACAAAACAAGCTTTCAACTTCTTCAGAGTATTTTTTTTCTTTTGTTTCTGATGTTTCTATTTGTTTAACTTGTTTTTCTTTTTTTTCTATTAAAAATTTAATACTTGTTACTTTTTTGCTTGTTTTTATTTCTTCAAAACTAATAGTTATATCTGTTTTTTCGTTTATTTCTCTTTCTGCTATTTTTAAAACTCTTTTTTTTAAATCAGCATATAATTTATATTTATCTTCTATTTCAAGTATTTCTTTTAAAGTTTTAATTTCAATTGTTCTTTCTTTAATTTTTTCATATTGTTTACACAATTCATATATTCTAATTGCGTAAACGCTTGATAAAGCTACAACATTTTCAAATTGATACATTGTAAAATTTTCTTTTAACTGTAGTAAATATTGTTTTAATTTTGCATCAAAACATAATTCAATTGTACTATCATTAAAATATTCTGCTGAACTTAAAAAGTTAATTTCTAAAATTGAATTTTCAGTTTTAATTATAACTAGCTTTGTAAGTAACTTTCTTATTGCATCTCTTAAATCATCATAATTATTATTAAGTTTTAAATCATCTAATAATTCTTTAGCAGTAAATTTATAACTTTTAAAATCATCATCATCTTTTTGAATCATAGAAGCTAATTTTGCAATAATTTTTATTTCTGTTAATGTAAGATAATACTTTGCTTCAATAAAATTATTGTGTTTTACTATTAATTCAGACATAATATCCACTCCTTTTTTTTTTAATAGTCATATTTTATTATAGTATACTAAATATGACTTGTCAATAAAAAAGGTCATAGTTAACAGTAAAAAGGTCATAGTTAACAGTAAAAACGTCATAGTTAACAGTAAAAACGTCATAGTTAACAGTAAAAACGTCATAGTTAGATAAAGAGCAGCTAATAAAATCAATAGTTTGCGATGACTGAAAAGTATTTAAAAGTATTTAAAAATAACAACAACATAAAAATAAAAAAAAGTTGTCGTTTTTTTGTAAAAAATTATAAAAAAATAATTTAATAAAAACTACTTTTACTAATTTCTAAATTTTGATAAGTAACAACTGCTGTTTGTTTTCCTTCTTTTCCATTTTTTATCCTCCTGAAAATTAAAATTAGCTCATATAAGCCATTTTAAGAAAAAAATATTGAAAATGATGTAATCATACCCTCGACCTCATACAAGCCTAAATTACCCCAGATTTGCCTCTTAAACATCAATATAAAATCTTTTTCTCTAACTTAAACTATTATACCGTTTATAGTTTTTAAATGTATATATATTTTTAGGACGTTTTAAAAATAATTCACTCTACTTTTTAGTACTATACAAAGCTATATTTTTCAATAAATAAAAAATAGTATGAAAAACTATAGTTTTTAGAACTAAAAAAACAGTAAATGAAAAAATGTAAAAAAACTATTGACAAAAACTTTTTTATGAGTTATATTTATAACATAGAAAAAAAACAGTAAACAAAAAAATGTTTAAGAGGTGGAGAAAATGAAAAAATATACTTTAAAAGAATTAACAAAAGATATATTTCTTAGTCCTTTAGTTAAAACAAGCGAACAAGGAAATATAAATATTTTAAAAACATCATCCATTGAAAATGGAAAAATAGTAGAAGATAAATTTGAACTTGGAAGCATAGAAAAAAATATAGAAAAATATTTTTTAAAAAAAGGATATATAATTTTCCAAGCAAAAGGAAATAAATTTGAAGCAGTACTTATTGATAAAGATTATGAAAATTTAATATCAATACAATCATATTTTAATCTATCGGTAAATGAAAAGTTAGTTGTTCCGGAGTATCTATGTTGGTATCTAAATAATAGAATTTCAAAGCAGTATTTTGATATAAATTCAAGTGGAGCTACTGTAAAAGCAATAACTAAAAAGGTTTTAGAAACTATTGAAATTATATTACCTTCTTTAGAAAAGCAAAAAGAAATATCTAAATTAGTATCTAATTTTTATATAGAAAAGGGAAAAACATTAGAGTATTTAGAGAAAAAAGAACTTTTGATTAATGAAAAAATAATAGAATCAATAAGAGAGGATGCTTAAAAATGGAAAGAGTATTATTAAGAATAGAAGATATGGCAAAAGGAATATTATCTCCAAACAAAATTTTAGAATTACTATATATTTTAACAACATACAAGATTATGGTTGATTTTAAAAAAGAAGAGGAATATTTAAGAGAGCCACATATTATAACTAATTATATACAAAATATAGATATAAAAAAATTAGAAAAAAATCCTTATTTTTCCGAGCTTATATACCAATTAGAACCATTAGAAATTTATAATTTAGTATCTAAATTAGATATAGATAATCAAGAAGATTTTATAAAAGAGATAATATACTATTTAGATGATTTAGACTTTTCAAAGGATATAGCAAGGGGGAATTACAAGGCTGTAACTGAAAAATTTTATGCTATTCAAAACTGGATTTTTAATAAATATTCAAGGTTTAATGAAATGGCAAGTACACCTGATATTATAAATGCTTTATTAAAAAATATTCTAAATGTAAAAGAAACTGAAACTTTACTTGATCCTTGTATTGGGACAGGAAAACTTGCTTTAGAAGTAGGAGAAAATGCAAAGCAAATTATAGGACAAGAAATAAATAGTTTGTCCTATGAAATAATTAAAATAAATATGCTTATAGCAAATAAAGACAATACAAAAATATTTATGGGAGACTCTCTATTAGAAAATAAATTTAAAGAAGCTGATGTTATTATAAGTAATAATCCTTTTGGGTTGAGGTTAAATAGATATGATAATATTCCTTTAGAGTATTTAAAATGGGGCGAACCTTCTAAAAGTGGAATGGATTTACACTTCTTATCTTTAATTTTATATTATATGAAAGATAGAGGAGCAATAATAAGCCCGGAAGGAATACTTTTTAAAAGTGGAAAAGATGGAGAAGTGAGAAAGAACATAATTGAGGAAAATCTAATTGAAGCAGTTATATCTTTACCTACTGGAATATTTGATTATACAGGAATAGCAACAAGTATATTAATACTAAATAAAAATAAAAAAGATAATAAAATATTAATGATTGATACAAAAGAAATGTTTGAAAAAATTAGAGGTGGAGTAACTATTTCAGATGAAAAAATTAAAGAAATTATTGATATATTTCATTCTAAAAAAGAAGTTAAAAACATAAGTAAATTAATGCCTTTAGAAGTATTATCAGAAAATGAATATATACTTACAGTTAGTAGATATATTATACCTGAAATGGAAGAAGAAAAGATTGATTTAAAAGAACTATCAAAAGAAGTAAATGTAATTGATTATGAAATAGAAAACTTAAAAAAAGAGATAAATAAGTTAATAGAAAAAATATAAAAATTGTCATTACAGGAAAATAAAATATTCAAGGGGGAATTTTAATGAGTAACAAAAAACAAAGTAGTAAAGAAATGGGAAGTTTAGCAGCTCAAGTGCTTCAAGATGAAAACTCTTCAAAAATAGCAAAAGAATTAGCAGGAAGTGTATTATCACAAACAGGAACAGATAAACAACCAAGTAAAGAAATGGAAACAAAAGCTTCAGAAATATTAAAAAGTACTAAATATAGTGATTTAACAAAAAGTTTAGCAGCTTCAATATTAGCTCAATCAGATAGTAGTAATAATTAGTTAATTTCCTGTAATGACATTATAAAAATTGATAATAAAACATAAGGAGAAGTGATATAAAATGCAAAATTTTAATGAAAAGATAAATCTAATATGGCAGATAGCAGAAACTTTAAGAGGAATATACAAACCTGAAAAATACGGAGATATTATTTTACCACTATGTGTAATCAGAAGATTTGATTGTATATTAGAGACTAAAAAAGAAGAAGTCCTTGAAATATATGAGGAATACAAAGATTTACCAGAAGATTCTATTGAAGACGTAATGTTAGCAGAAATGGAAGAAAGACTGGGAATAAAACAAAAATTTTATAATATATCGCCTTTTACAATAGAAAAACTATTAAATGATAGCGAAAATATAAAGTCAAACCTTGAAGAGTATCTAAACGGATTTTCAAATAATGTAAGAGATATTATCCAACATTTTGACTTTAAAAAAGAGATAGAAAAACTAAGTAAAAATAATGCTTTATATAATACTATAAAAGAATTTTCAAAGGTAGATTTTCATCCTGATGTAGTATCTAATCAAGAAATGGGATATATTTTTGAGGATTTAATCAGAAGATTTAATGAAAATGGAGAAGCAGGAGACCACTATACACCAAGAGAAGTAATCGAACTTTGTATGAATATGCTTTTTTATGGAAAAGAAGATGTTATAAATCAAAAAGGTAAAATATTATCAGTAGCAGATTTTTGTGCTGGTACAGGTGGTATGCTTTCAGTAGCAGAAAAACATATTAGAAGAAAAAATGAAACAGCAGATATTCAATTATTCGGACAAGAAATAAATGACCAATCTTATGCAATATGTAAATCAGATATGCTTATTAAAGGGCAAAACCCTGAAAATATTATATTGGGTAATACACTTGATAATGATGGACACAGCGGAAAACAATATAGATACCTAATAAGTAATCCTCCATTTGGAGTACAATGGAAAAAAGAAGAATCAAAAGTAAAAGATGAACACACAAAATTAGGGTTTAATGGAAGGTTTGGAGCAGGAACACCAAGAGTAAGTGATGGTTCTCTTTTATTCCTTCAAAATATGATAAGTAAAATGTATAAAGATGAAGAAGGTTCAAGAATAGCTATCATTTTCAATGGTTCGCCTTTATTTACAGGAGATGCAGGAAGCGGAGAAAGTAACATAAGAAAATGGATAATAGAAAATGATATGCTTGAAGGAATAATTGCAATGCCAACAGACCTTTTTTATAATACAGGAATAGCAACTTATATTTGGGTACTTACAAACAGAAAAGCCCCTGAAAGACAAGGTAAAATTCAACTTGTAAATGCAATTGATTTTTATAAACCTATGAGAAAATCATTAGGAAATAAAAGAAAAGAAATAAGTTCTGAACAAATAGAAGAAATAAGAAAAATTTATGCAGAATATAAAGAGGGAGAGAATTGCAGAATATTTGATAATGAAGAGTTTGGATTTAGAAAAGTTACAGTTGAAAGACCTTTAAAACTAAAATTTCAAGTAACAGATGAAAAAATAGAAGAATTAAAAAATCATACTCAATTTATTAATCTTGCTATATCTAAAAAGAAAAAAGAAGATGAAAAAACAAGAGAAGAAGCAGAAGGAAGAAAACAGCAAGAAGAATTAATAAAAATGCTTGAAAGTTTTGATAAATCAGAAATATTTATGAGTAGAGATAAGTTTTTAAAATCTCTTAAAAAGAAAATAAAAGAATTTAATCTTGATTTTGTAAAAGGAAGCCTTTTAAATGCAATTTGGCAGACAATAGGAGAAAGAGACGAAAAAGCAGAAATATGCAAGGACGGTAAAGGAAATATAGAGCCTGATACTTCTTTAAGAGATACAGAATCAATAGCTTTAAAAGAAGATATACAGGAATACTTTAAAAGAGAAGTATTACCACACGTTCCTGATGCTTATTTAGATGAAAGTACATTTGATAAGATAGGTTATGAAATACCTTTTACAAGGCATTTTTATAAGTATGAGGACTTAAGACCGTTTGAGGAGATAATGGGAGAAATATCTGATTTGGAGAAGGAGATAGGGGAAAATATGGAGCATATTTTCAAGTAATAAGTAACAGGTAACAGGTAATAAGTTTTTTGTTTTTGACTTATTACATATTACTTATTATTTGTTACTTAATTTCGACTGGAAGGAGAAAAGATAATGAGGTATAGATATAGAAATGATGATGAAATGAAAGACAGCGGAGTTGAGTGGTTGGGGAGGATTCCGAAGGAGTGGGGTATAACAAAACTAAAAAATCATTTTGAATTTGAAAAAGGTAAAAATGCTGCATTATATACGAATGATTATATTGGATTAAACGAAGGAGATTATCCAGTTTATAGTGGACAAACTGAAAATAATGGAGTAATGGGAAAAATAAATTCTTATGATTATGATTTAGAAAAATGTATATTTACTACTACGGTTGGAGCAAAAGTAATGACCCCTTTACTACTAAAAGGAAAATTTAATCTTTCACAAAATTGCTTGATTATGAAAGGAAATAATATTTTTGAAGAATATATTTATTATTTACTGTTTCCAATGTTTAGGTATGAAAAGTCTTTAATTCCTTCATATATGCAACCTTCATTAAGAATAGACGATTTGAAAAAGTTTTATATTTCATATCCATATGAAAAAGAACAACAAAAAATAGCCTTATTCCTTGATAAAAAAACAGCCGAATTTGATAGCATTATTGAGAAAAAACAATCTCTTATAACAAAACTTACCGAAGTAAAGAAAAGTCTTATTTCAGAAGTGGTAACGGGGAAAGTTAAGGTGCTACCCCCACCTAGCCTCCCCCTTGCTAAGGGGGAGGAAACAGGAGGGGGTTGGCAAGTAATAAGTAGGACTGATGATGAGATGAAGGATAGTGGTGTTGAGTGGTTGGGGAGGATTCCGAAGGAGTGGGAGGTTAAGAGAGTTAGACATATAATTAAAGAACCACTAAAATATGGAGCGAACGAGTCAGCAGAATTAGATGATGAAACTTTACCAAGATATATTAGAATTACTGATTTTGGAGATAATGGAAAATTGAGAAATGAAACTTTTAGGTCATTGGAATATAAAAAAGCAAAAGAATATTTTTTAGAAAATGGAGATATTTTATTTGCAAGAAGTGGAGCAACTGTAGGTAAAACTTTTCAATTTAAAAATTATAATGGAAAAGCTTGTTTTGCAGGTTATTTAATTAAAGCAAGTCCAAATAAAGAAATTATTATTTCCGATTTTATGTATAGTTTTACAAAAACAAAAAATTATGAAAATTGGAAAAATAGTATTTTTATGCAAGCAACAATTCAAAATATAGGAGCAGATAAATATAAAGAGTTAAAACTTTGTATTCCTAACTCAAATGAACAACAACTAATAGTTGACTTTCTTGATGAAAAAACAGCTAAAATTGATGGTACAATAGAAAAAATAAAATTACAAATAGAAAAGCTAAAAGAGGCAAAGCAGAGCCTTATATCAGAGGCTGTTACTGGTAAGATAGAGGTTCTTTGACCCCTTTCTCTCTTTCTCCTTAAATAAGGGGCAAGGAAAAGCGTGGATATGTTGCAAACCAAAAAAGTCTCCCCTTAATTTAGGGGGAGATTTAGAGGGGGTATATCTTGATTTACAACAACCCAAATACAAAAGAGAAAAGACAAAATTTAAGAAATAACCAAACAGAAGCAGAAAAGAAATTATGGAAATATCTAAGAGGTGAACAGCTTGGAGTAAAATTCCGTCGCCAATACGGAATAGGAAATTATATAGCCGATTTCTACTGTCCAAAATTAAAATTAGTAATAGAACTTGATGGAGGACAACACTATACAAAAGAAGGAATGGAGTATGATAAAATTAGAGAAAATTATATGTCATCTCTTGGAATAAAAACAATAAGATTTTCAAATATTGATGTTATGGGAAATATTGAGGGTGTTTTAGAAATTATAAAGGGGGATATTTGATGGAAGAATTAAAATCAAGAATAATAAGTAAGTTTGAGAATGTAAAAGAAATAACAATTAAAGATATAGACAATAATAGTAATGGAAAGTTATTATTGATTGATAATAATGAAAAACTTTTATTGTCTAAATTGATTAAAAGAGAAGATTGTTCCTATATTTATTATTTTTCTATCATAAAATCAGGAAGTAAATATATAGTATCTAATTCCATTTTATACTATTTGGAAAATGAAAAAGTCACGCTTAATAGTATAAAATCTGTTTTAGAACACTTAGAAAAAAGCTTTACTTTAGATGAATTTATTAGTATAACTTATGATTATTTAAAAAGAGCTTTTTATAGGACAGAACCTGAAATATTTGAAAGTAAATTTATACTTGAAAATACTATAGAAAATGAATTGCAGTGGAGAAATTATAAAGAACTTCCTATCTGCAAAATTTTTGATAAAGAAGATAAGAAAAAGTATATAGAAATTAAGCCCTCCAAAGAATTAAAAGAAGCTTTTAACCTTTGACAATTCCTCCTGATAGGAGTATAATTCCGTTATATCCTTTATGAATATGGCTTTAATATTTAATAGAAAATAATATTACTTGTTACCTATTACTTATTACTTGCTTTAAAGAACGGAGTTTGATATTGAATGAAAAAATTATATGTATATATAGATGAAACGTACAACCTGCAGAATAAAAATCAATTTTATGCTTTTGGGGGATTTGTAACTTCTGATAATGACCTGGTAAAACTGTAATATAAGCGTTTACTCTACAAATTAAAACTATTATCAAAGAAAGTTAATAAAGAAATAAAAAGTACGGATAAAGATTCTGAAAGAATCAGAAATAGACTTTTTAAAAGTTCTAAATTACTTAAAAACATTGACCTTGTAGGAATATCACAGAAAAAAGAAACAATGAACTACAATTATTTCAAAAATGATATATTCAGCCAGGAAGTTATACTTTATCAGGAGCTTTTTTCAGAACTGGTTTTAAATATAATTGAAGCATATAATGATGATAAAATAGAACTGCATTTAATTATTGAAGCTGATAAAAATAATAAAATAGAAAGAAATTTCTATCTGAATTTAAGAAATAAATTAATGAAAAATTTTAACTTGAAGGTCTTTGATATAGAAGTGGCTACTTCAAATATATCTTTTGGTTTACAGCTTGCAGACCAAATAGCAGGAATTTATCGTGAATATATAAAGGAAAAAAATTATCAAGAATTTTTAGATAAGTTTAAGATTCTAATTGATGAACCTTTATCAAAAAACTAAAAAAACACTTAAAATTAAGTGTTTTTTTGAAGAAACCCATATCTCTTTCACCCAACAGGTCATGGGATACGTATCCCGCGTATCCTCGCCATTGGCGGATATAAGGAATTTACTCCTCAATAAGATTATACATCATTAATTAGTAATTGTCAATATTTATAGCATAATATACGTGCTTTAAGCCTCGCTTTAGATAAAGAGAGGCTGCCAAAGGCGGAGAGTTGTGCCTAACTAATAGGAGGCGAATAAAAATGTCATTACCTAAAGAACAAAACCTTGAAGAATTAATCGAAGATTCTCTTATTCAAAATGGATATATACAGGGCGTACCCCAAGAGTTTGACAGAACTTGTGCAATAGATAAAGGAATGTTTTTAAAATTTCTTGAAAAAACTCAAAAAGAAAAACTTGATGCTTTTAAAAAATCAAATGGTTCAGGTTGGGAAAAAACTTTATTTGATAGAATTAATACAGAGATAGAAAGTAGAGGTATGATAGATGTATTAAGACACGGTGTAGAACATTACTCCCTTACTTCCTCCCTTGATATAGCATATTTCAAACCAAATTCCACTCTTAATAAATCTGCTTGGGATAGATACGATCAAAATATAATCGCAGTTACAAGACAACTTAAATACAGCTTAAAAAATGAAAATTCCATTGATATGGTTATTCTTTTAAATGGTTTTCCGCTAATAGCAATAGAACTTAAAAATGAATTTACAGGGCAAAATGTATGGAACGCAGTAAAACAATTTAGAGAAGATAGAGACCATAAGGAACTGTTATTTACTTTTAATAAAAGAGTACTTGTTTGTTTTGCAGTAGATACAAACGAAATTATGATGACTACTGAATTAAAGGGAAAAAGTACATTTTTTCTCCCTTTTAATAAAGGGAATGAGGGAGGAAAAGGCAACCCTTTTGTTCCGGGAAAAATGAAAACTCATTATTTATGGGAAGAGATACTTTTAAAAGATAGTCTGCTTGATATTTTTAAGAGATTTTATTTTATACAAACAGAAGAAAAGAAAGATAAAAATGGAAAAGTAAAGAAAAAACAAAAAGCAATTTTTCCAAGATTTCATCAATTAGATGTAGTTAGAAAAATAGAAAAAGATGTATTGGCTACAGGTACAGGGCAAAAGTATCTTATACAACATAGTGCAGGAAGTGGAAAGACAAATTCTATCTCCTGGCTTTCTCATAGACTGGCAAATTTACATAATGAAAATGACGAAAATATTTTTGATAGTGTAATAGTAATAACTGATAGAAGAGTACTTGATAAACAACTCCAAGACGCTATCTATCAATTGGAACATAAAAAAGGTGTAGTAGAAAAAATAGATGAAAATAAAAGGTCATCACACCTTGCAGAAGCTATAAAAACAAAGGCAAAAATAATAATTACCACAATACAAAAGTTTCCATTTGCACTTCAAAAAATAGATGAATTGGCAAAAGGAAGATATGCTGTTATTATAGACGAGGCTCACTCAAGTACAGCAGGAGAAAATATGTCAGCTCTAAAAGAGACTCTTGCAGGAAAGACACTTGATGAAGCGATAGCCTTGGAAAAAGATACAGAAACAACAGATGATAAAATAAACTCAATACTTGAAAAGAGAACAGATACAGAAAAAATAAGCTTTTTTGCATTTACAGCTACTCCAAAAAATAAAACACTTCAAATTTTTGGAAGAATTGGAGAAGATGATCTACCACACGAATTTCACCTTTATTCAATGAGACAAGCAATTGAAGAAGGTTTTATTTTAGATGTACTTAAAAATTATGCAACCTATGAAGTTTATTATAAAGTTGGGAAAAAAATAGAAGATAATCCTGAATTTGATAAGGGAAAAGGAAAGAAAGCGGTTACAAGATTTGTTTCTTTAAATGATTATAATATAAGGCAAAAATTAGAAGTAATGGTGGAAGATTTTGTAGGGAATCGTTCTATGTGGCTTCATGGAAAATCTAAAGGAATGATAGTAACAGCAAGTAGACTTCACGCAGTTAGATATAAACTTGCCTTTGATGAATATATAAAAGAAAAAGGCTATAATATAAAATCACTTATTGCTTTTTCAGGAACAGTAAAAGATGAAGATACAGAGTACACAGAAGAAGGAATGAACGGTATTAAACAAGGAGAATTACCTGAGCTTTTTGATAAAGAAGATGATTATAAAATATTAATAGTTGCAGATAAATACCAAACAGGATTTGACCAACCAAAATTATGTGCTATGTATGTAGATAAAAAACTTGATGGTGTAAAAGCAGTACAAACTTTATCAAGATTAAATAGGACTTCTCCTGGAAAAGACAGCACTTTTATTTTAGATTTTTTTAATAAAACAACTGAAATAGTAGATTCTTTTGCTCCATATTTTGAAAGTACAAATATAGAAGAAACAACTGACCCAAATTTAGTTTTTGACACTTTTTACCAACTTGAACAAATACACGTTTATGTAGAAGATGAAAAAGAAAAGTTTGTAAAATTATATCTAAAAGAGAAAAAAACAAATAAAGACCAAGAAATAATGAATAACATTATTGATAAAGGTATAGAAAGATTTAAAGTCCTTGATGAAGAACAGCAAGAAGAATTTAAGGTGTTAGCAATTAAATATATAAGGATTTATAACTTTTTAATACAAATTTATCCTTTGAAAAATGTAAATCTTTATAAGCTCCAAATTTATTTAACAGGACTTGTTAAAAAACTTCCAAAAGATCATAGAGCAGGAAAAGTAAATCTTGATAATTTACTTTCACTTGATTATTATAGATTACAACAAATAGCAGGAGAAGGAAAAGACGGAGAAAATATATCTTTAAATCCCAATAGTGATAATGTTGATTTAAGAGGATTTACAGGAGCAGGAGCATCAAGAACAAGAGAAGAAGACTTGGAATCACTTGATAATATAATTGATCGAATCAATAAAATATTTGGAATGAATCTAACAGAAGGAGATAGGCTTGTATTTGAACAAATGGCAGAAGATTTTAAAGATATGGCAAACCTAAAAGACAGAGCAAAAGCAAATACTTATGATGAATTTAGAGAAAGTTTTGCTAAAAAAGAATTTTTAAGAGGTGTAATAAAAAGAAAAGCAAGTAATCAAAATATATTTAACAAAGTATTAAATGATCCTTCATTCAAAAATTTTATAATAGAAGAAATAGCAAGAGAACTTTATAATGGTTTTACTGCAGAAAAATAAAAAGCTTGGTCTAATCGACCAAGCTTTTTTTGTCCACTTCCTCCCCCTCTTGAAAACAAAACCCCAGCCCCTTATCTCCTACCTAAATCCCTGCAAATATCAATCTCCCAAAATAAAAAACAAGGAATATATACTGCAAGGACATCGGGTTTTATTCTTTCTATGTCTCGTTTTTAAAAGGCTAATTCACCCTTGCCGCTCTTCCCCCCTCCCCAAACCCCACCCCCCTTCCGGCTACACCCATTATTGTAGCTGATTATCTTGGGGAGGGGGGACCGCTCATGTAGGGTTCATCTGCGTAGCTACTCGCCTCGTTCGTTCCTCACTCGGTACGCCTTGGCAAGTACCCCCACCCGCTTTGCCACCCTCCCACGTCGGGGGAGGGTTAAAGTGCAGGATATCCAGGCTGTACTGCCTCTGTTCGGTGTCCGCTCCTGTGTTATCGTCGCTACCTCCTCACATAGTCAGCCCAGCCTTTCTGGTTTAA
>JGI24711J26586_10002224_pt1 | contig 13974 bp, 7 predicted proteins | sample BioPla3DNA1_FD_26586 | JGI IMG/M metagenome (IMG submission 26586)
GGGGGGATGGTTCTTCAGATAACTCTTTGCCAGACGAACCGTTCCCTTAGTTCAATGTAAGCTCCACAAAATGAACATTATTATCATCAAATACAGGAATCAGATTATTTTGCATTTCTTTGCCGTCTATCTGCAATATATATTTTCCATCCTGTATTCTGGTAAACCCTTTAGGTTTTCTTATACTTATATTATATTTTGCTTTACTCGTTTTCAGCCTGTAATTAAGGCTTGCTTGCTCGTCCCTGAGTATTGGGTCCAGCATAATCCCGTTTGTCTGGTATTCAATACCGAATGCCGACATTAATGCCAGGTTCAGCCATGTGGCCGTACCACTTAACATAGGGCCGATGCTTTCACCGGTCTCACTATTGTTGTATTGTGTACAAAACCTAGGATTACCACAGGTTTCAAAAGGACTTCCCATAGTTTTATATGGCAGAACAGTGTCGATAGCCCAGTAGGCAACTTTTGACAGTCTTGATGCCAATTCTTCACTCATTACTTTTTTTGCCGCTTTAAACATTGCTGCCGCTGCCATCATAGATGCATGCTTGAATACGGCTCCGTTCTCACGATCTCCGTAGAAATAATGACCGGTGGCAGCTTCTTTAGTTATTCTGCTTAAATCCATCGGCGTTGCAAGCTTAAGACCGTAAGGTGTTGTTAAATTTTCCACCAGCGTATCCAGCATTATCTCAATCTGTTCCTCTGAAGCCGTATCTGAGAGAATTGCCCAGCTAAAGGAATTGAGAAAATATGTACCTGAATTTTTATCATTAAAAGGTGAGAAACCGTCGCCTTTTGCTCCAAGATATTCTATACCTATATCATGGTATCTGTTAAAAAGGACCCGGGCAAAAAAATTCTCCTTCCATGCATGTTTATTTATATTGTCAACAAGGGTATGGGACAGATTGGTTAAGGCTGCACTACACTGCCTGTCTTCTAACATATCTGCCATCACTTTTGCATTATCAACAGCAAGCTTGAGTAAAAAAGCATTCATAACACTTTCAGAGTAGTCACTTTCAAGAGGTCCGGATTTATTACCATCTTCCGTCTGTTGTTTTGAATATAGCTTTTCTTTTTCTATGCCGTCGATATAATCCATATCCAGCTTCAGACAATCATTCCAGTCAGCAAAATCCAAAAGTGGCAGCCCATGCTTACCAATTGATATTTCTGATGAATAGCGAATTACGGCTTTGATAGTATCAAATACCCTTCTGGTTTTACCAGCCCCATCGGCCATATTGCATTCTTCGTTAAGAAAACTCACATCGCCGGTCAGACAAATATATCTGTAAACGGCCTGAATAAACCATAATGCATCATCCGACCATTTCCCCGGTTCCTTACCGACCCAGTAAAAATTATGATTTGCATACCCGAATTCATAAATATTTGAGCACCATTCCCTTAATAGTTCTTTAATAAAGCTTACCCTTCCCATTCCCGCAAAATAGTACATGGACATAAAAAGGTCCTGAATCTCCCGAAAACCAATTTCCCTGTATCCCTTTTGTGTCTGACCAAAAGCCCTTGAAATAAAAGTCTGATAAAATACTTGAAACGGAAGATTTCTGTTGACATAAGAATTCATTTCCTTATCTTCCGACTTAAGCTCAATAAACCCTCTGAAGTTCTTGTAAAACTCCTTAACCTCATTAAAATCTTTATCAAGCACACCATAATGTGAAAATCTGTTAATTAAGTTCTTAATTTCTATGCCTAATGTATTGCTGTCAAAACTGCTATTGCATTTTTTTGAAACAATACCGGTAAAATTATTGGAATATACGGCTTGTTCGGGGCTTACCCTGAATTCAGCTGCCAGAGCAAAAAAGCCCGGCCCCTTTCTTTCCAGCTTGTTATTCAAAAAATAGAGTCCTTCAGGGTCTTCCAATGTTCCGTTTCCTACAAAATTATTGTAATTTCCACTATATTCTGTTGGAAAACTAATTTTTGATCCATCGTCCAGCATCATAGTATGAAATCTTATATCTTCCCTGAATTTTTCGGGGTAATATTCAGCACTTACGGCTGCAATTGACCCATCCTCATTCTTCAGGACTTTTGATTGCATTATTATATTTGTGTATACGACATCTTCAAAAATGGCGTGGGTTGCTGCGGTTCCAAACATACCCGTATAGACTATCCTCAAANTTCTTTCTTTTTTACCCAGGTTCCTTACTGATATTCTTTGAACCTCAGTCGCAAGAGGCAAACCCTCCTTTTGGGGAAGAATGAATATCAGTCGTTTTATTTCAAGTCCGCAGATGGTATGGTATANAATTTCGGTATAATTCTGAGAATGCTTGCAGAAAGCACATTCAATATTAGAATCATTAGGTGATGCCGAATAAAAAATTTTCTTGTCGCCTTCTACTAAATAAAACTGTCGATTAGAGGGAAAACCATTTTCCTCAGCTCTTAAATCCCATCTGGTAGCCAAAACCTGTGTATCGGCATGAGACCTGAAACTTCCCCTTCCAAGTCTGTCCACTACACTTTTTGGGGAAGTCTGAAGTGCTTTTTGAAAACCAATCCGATTTCCCAATAGCAAATTGACGTGAAAGTGCGGTCCGGGAGAAGGAAAACGCAGGTCTGAAATGTGTTCACCTTCATTGTTTAAATAACCTGCCCACTCTTTTGATGATTCCAGAACTTTAGCAATCACTATGGACAATTGTCTGGGAATACCCCGACGTTTTATCCTGGCGGCCTTTGTATACACTTCAGGACCTTTTGCATACCTATAGATAATAAGAACCGAGCTATTGTCCGCTATAAGACTTTTAATCCATGATGCCACAGATTTATTTTTAAGCAGTTCCATAATCACAGGGGCTTTTAAGGGAAGTCCTGCAACTCCTATAACATTGGTGTATGAACTGTCAGCAAATATAACATCAGATACTGTATCACCGGAAAGAATATCATAAAATTCACGGCTTAATAAAGCCTCCGGATTTATTTTTTCGCCTCTTGCAGTAAATTCTGTATACATACCATACTCCTATATTCTTGTATCAGTCATTACCCATTTCGACCTCTACAAAGTGCTCTTTCCCATCTTCAAATACCGGAACCAGATTTCCTATAAATTCTTTACCGTCTACAAAAAGTCTTTTAACACCTTTTGAAATGTGTGTCGGATTCTTTATGACAATATTGTATACAGCATTTCTGAAACGTCTTGTAACCTTGAAACCATCCCAGCCGGAAGGAATACATGGATCTATAGTCAATCCGTTGTAATCAGGTTTTATGCCCAAAATCCATTGAGTTATTGCAACAAAATTCCAGGCCGCCGTACCGGTCAGCCATGAATTTTTTGCTTCTCCAGGCTTAACTGCATCCTTTCCAGCAATCATCTGTGCATAAACATAAGGTTCTGTCTTATGAATGTCACTTATATCTTCAATAAATGCAGGGGCAATTTTAGTATAGTATTCAAATGCCCTGTCACCGTTCCCCANCACTGTCTCTGCAGCCATGATCCAAGGGTTGCTATGACAGAAAACACTGGCGTTTTCTTTGTACCCTTCAGGATATGTCGATATTTCTCCAAGGTTAAGATAATATCTGGTATATGCGGGATTCAAAAGAACAATACCGTAGGGGGTATCCAGATATTTCTTTACCGAATCAAGGGCCTTATTTGCCAGACCTTCTTCAACTCCTATTCCGGCCATTACGCAAAACCCCTGAGGTTCGATAAATATCTTACCTTCTTCGCAATCCTTGCTTCCAACCTTGTTTCCAGAATCATCATAAGCTCTTAAGAACCATTCCCCGTCATAACCATGNTTCATGATGGTTTCTTTCATTGCAGCTACGTGATACTGTGCCTCTTTTGCCTCATCAAAGAGCCCGATTTCCTTGCAAAGTCTTACATATTCACTTCCGATAAAAACAAACATTCCGGCGATTAAGACCGATTCGGCTACCTTTCCGTTCTTGCTTGTAGTGGTTTGGAAAGATTCGTCCGGTGTTTCGGAGTAGCAGTTCAAATTAAGACAATCATTCCAGTCGGCTCTTCCGATAAGCGGAAGGCCATGTGGCCCCAAATTATTTACAACATGATAGAAAGAACGCTTAAGGTGTTCCATAAGAGTGGCTTTCTTTGTTTCATCATTGTTAAAGGGGACTTCTTCCTCAAGAATATTGAAATCACCGGTTTCCTTTATATATGCAACTGTAGCCAGAATTAGCCACAGAGGATCATCGTTGAAATTTCCTCCTATTTCATTGTTTCCTTTTTTGGTAAGAGGCTGATACTGATGATAAGCACCGCCATCCTCCAATTGGGTTGCGGCTATATCCAGTATTCTTTCTCTCGCACGGTTTGGTATTTGATGAACAAACCCGAGAATATCCTGATTTGAATCTCTGAACCCCATACCTCTTCCGATACCCGACTCAAAATATGAAGCACTTCTTGACATATTGAATGTGACCATACATTGATACTGGTTCCATATATTTACCATGCGATTCAGCTTTTCGTTGCCCGAATCCACCAGGAATTTTGATAAAAGTTCATTCCAATACTCTTTAAGCTTTTTAAATTCCCTGTCAATATCAGACGTATCCTTTAAGAGATTTTGCATTTCAATAGCTTTTGATTTATTTATAGAACCGTCCGGATTCCATTTTTGATTCTTTGGATTTTCTATATAACCCAAAAGGAATATTAATTCCTTTTCCTCTCCCGCTTCCAGTCGGATTTCGAGGCAGTGGGATGCAACCGGGGACCAGCCATGTACAGCTGAATCTGAGGCCTTCCCCTCCAGCACAGCTTTTGGAGCATCAAAACCATTATACAACCCCAGAAAACTGTCCCTGTCCGTATCAAACCCGGAAATTTTTGAATTGACCCAATAAAAAGAAAAATGATTTCTACGTTCCCTGTATTCTGTTTTATGATAAATTGCTGAACCATCTATTTCAACTTCTCCGGTGCTGAAATTTCTTTGGAAATTAGTCATGTCATCCAGCGCATTCCAAAGGCAAAATTCAACAAAGGAAAACAATTTAAATTCTTTATTTACTGAACTTGTATTTTTAAGAGTTACCTTATGTACCTCACAATTAATGTTCAGAGGTACGAAAAATAGCGTGCTGGCCTTAAGCCCGTTTAGCTCTCCGGTTATAGCAGTATAACCTGTTCCGTGCCTGCACTCGTAATAATCCATGTCCCTTCTGACCGGCATCCATCCGGGAGACCAGATTTCACCACCGTCATTAATGTAAAAATATCTTCCGCCAAAATCTATGGGTACATTATTATATCTGTATCTTGTAATACGGCGAAGTCTTGCATCCTTGTAGAAGCAATATCCTCCTGCTGTATTTGAAATAAGTGAAAAGAATTCTTGTGTACCAAGGTAGTTTATCCATGGATAAGGCGTCCTCGGGGTAGTTATTACATACTCTTTATTCAGATCATCAAAATATCCGTATTTCAAGATAAACCTCCAAAAAAGAATTTCTTAATGTTTTTGTTAACAACGGGGCTGACACTCCGCGAAGGTGCATCAGCCCCTATAGACTACAAGGGATTAATTATTTGCCTACAGCTTTACGCCATTCGTCATATTGTGTCTGCATTTCAGCTATTACATCGTCAACTCCGGCCTTTTTCATTTCTTCGGAGAACGCCTTCAGAGTCGAATCGGTGTCGGCGGTTCCCAGGAAGAGCTGCTTATAATACTTCTGAACAACATTCTTCAGAGCACCGATTTCGGTTTCAACGTTGGTAGCGTCGAAAGCAAAACCAAGACTGTTCATTGGAATACCCATGTCATTGTATGCTTTGAACTGTTCCCATTTGTCTGGATCTTCGTTTTCCAGTAAATAGTCAATGAACTGGTCGCCAAATCTCCAACCGTTACCGGCTCTGTAACCTGTGTTATCGGTAAGTCTAACAACATTTTCAGAAACCTTCTCATAGTGTTCACCCTCGATTCCGTATACGAAGAGGTTCTTCAGGAATTTGTCGGTGTAGAGCATTTCAATGAATTTGAATGCAATATCAGGATGTTCGGAACCTATAGGAATAGCAAGTAAAGCACCTGTGGTCTCACGATTGGACATAACGGGTGTTGTAATATCCACCTGTACCCAGTCAATATTGGTGCTGAGCTTCATTTCCTCAGCTTTTCCTGGCTTCATGGACTGAACCACCGCAAAGTATTTGCCTGTCTTCATTTCCTCAGAGAAATTGTCCTGAGTTGCAGCATCAGGGTGAATCCAACCCTTATTATAGTATTCGCGCATCTTTTTATACATAGCAATGGCTTCAGGAGTTTCAAACTGGTTAACAATGGTATTATCTCTGTTATCAGGATAGAGAGCGCCGGGGATATCGTCGTCACTGATGTTATCCCAGTCGAGGAGCTTGAAAGGGCCTTCCATCTGCACGTTCAGCAGAGGAGTTACACCGGGCTCACCTTTCTTGATAGCATCAAAGTAAGGCTCCAGATCTTCCATCTTTTTGATCTTGCTTACATCAACATTGTACTTCTCAACAAGATCTTTTTTGAGAAGGAAGCCCCAGTTATGAACTTTTTCTTTGTTACAGGGAACTGCAAAGTTCTTGCCGTTGATAGCAGATCCGTTCAGGAAATCGTCACCTACGATTTCACGAATGGGGGAATCCTTAAGGTAAGGTGTAAGATCTACAAAATATCCGGCATTTGCGTTAACTCTGTAGTTTGCAGCCCAGTTGGCAGTAAACACGATGTCAACAGGCTGACCGGATGCCAGCATAGGATTGATTTTCGGGGTATATGTATCACCCCAGCCAAAGTTCTCTGCTTTTACCTTTACATTCAGTTTATCCTTTAAGTACTCCGTAGCCGCATCGCAAATTTTTTGCATATCTGGCTGGCTGTCTGCAACGCAATAAAATGTGAGTTCAACTTGCTCCTTTGGAACTTCAGCCGCCTGAGACGAAGCAGGCGCCTGTGACGCACTCTGAGCAGGAGAAGATGCTGCTGGTTCTGCGGGCGCACCGCAACCTGTTATGATCATTGTAAGCATCATNATCAAAACCAGAGCAAATGAGAGTGATCTTTGCATTTTCTTCATTGAAAAATCCTCCTTTTTATAATTGAATATGCCAAACGGATCTAATCCGTCTTCAGCCTTTTACAGCACCAATTGTAAGTCCCTTTACGAAATATTTGCGGAAAAAAGGATATGCCAATACAATTGGTCCGATGGATATTATTGCAATTGCCATTCGTGCGCTTTCTGTAGGTAAATTAGCAAGTACAACTGCAGCTTCTGAGAATTGTGCACTGCCGCTTGTTAAATATTGAATGCTCACCAGTGTCTGATACATTAAATACTGGATATTAAAGAATTTACGCTCAGTAACAAACATTAAAGGTAAATACCAGTCATTCCAGTAAACCAGGGTGCAGAACAATCCAATGGTTGCAAGACCAGCTTTTGAGAGAGGAAGAACTATAACCAAAAAAGTTCTGAATTCTCCTGCCCCATCAATTCTTGCCGATTCAATAATTGATTCCGGAACCGACGTTTTATAAAATGTTCTCATAATCATTACAAACCATGCGTTCATAAGATACGGGAATATTAAAATCCATATACTGTTGCTGATTTTGAAAAGTCTGGTGTATACCATAATCCATGGAACCAGGCCGCCGCCAAAAATCATGGTGAAGTACGCCAGGAAGGAAAAAAAGCCTTTAGCCTTAAAGCTGCTCCTTGACAGCGGGTAAGCGTACATACAAATTATTGCAAGACTTAAAAATGTTCCTACCACAGTAACAAATATCGATACTCCATAGGCTCTCCATATAGCATCTCCGGCTTTCAATACATAGTCGTAAGCCTTTAAAGATAACTCTTGTGGAATAAAACTGTAACCCCCATGTCTGATGGCTTCTTCGCTTGAAAAAGAGATGGACAACACCAGCAGAACAGGTGCCATGCATACTATTGTTATTACAATGAAAAGGACGTTAAGCAGTATATTTCCTGTGGCAGATATTTGGTTCAGCTTGCCCTGTTTTTTTAAAATTTTTGACATCATTCATTCCCCTTACCTTAAACTATGAACTTATTCCTTTTAAAACAAGGCTTTATCCCTGTCAATTTTCCTAACAATAAAGTTTGCAGTGAACACCGTAATGCACCCTACAACAGCCTGATAAAGTCCCGACGCCGCAGCCATTCCAACACTGTTGGAATTTCTAAGAGCCCTGAATACGTATGTATCAATTACGTCTGTGACAGAATATAGTGCTCCGCTGTCTTTAGGAACATTGAAGAAAAGACCAAAATCAGCATTAAATATTCTTCCGACCGCCAGAAGTGTCATAATAATAATTACCGGTTGAAGCAATGGTATGGTTATAAATTTTGTCTGTTGCCATTTGGTTGCTCCATCGATTGCGGCAGCCTCATAGTACTCAGAATCTATTCCTGATATTGCTGCATGATAGACAACTGCGTTATATCCTGTATACTTCCAGACCTGAAAAAATGTTAGTATGAACGGCCAGTACCTGGGTTCCGAATACCAGTTTATGGATTCTAACCCAAGTGCATTTATAATACTTCTGTTAATAAACCCGTTTTCTATGCTTAACATCGAGTATGCCAAGTAACTGACAACGATCCATGACAGAAAATAGGGAAGAAACATAATACTTTGATAAAAATTTGAAAGCTTTTTATTTAAGAGTTCATTAAGAGCAATTGCAAGCATTACAGGGATTACAACTCCCAGCACTATGAAAACTAAATTATACAGTATGGTATTCCTTGTTACTTCATAGGCCTGTGGTGTCTTAAAGAAAAATTCGAAGTTTTTAAATCCAATCCATTCGCTTGTTATAATGCTGGTAAAAAAATCTTTGTTAAACCGGTATCTTTTAAAAGCTATAACAACACCAAACATTGGTATATAATTGTTAATAAGAAGTACGAAGAGCCCCGGTAAAAGCATAGCAATAAATGCAATATTGGTTCTTACTCCCTTTAACAATTTTCTGAATGGCCTTGGTTTTGACAAATCTGTTGCATTCAAACCCCGCACACCCTTTACTTAAAATAAATAAAATAAACTAAATGGAATACCTTTTATATTCATGTTATTTCAATGCATCGTCTAATGAAATGGCAAGGTTTGTTTTATGGGTTATAATCTTGTCTGTTTAAACAGCAATTTTTTACAACATAAAAATGACAGTCTGAATTGACTGTCATTTTGAAACAACCCCACACTATAAAATTTATCGAAGTTTACCTTACTGTATCCCTGTATTCTGAGGGTGTTATCCCCTCATATCTTTTGAATAACTTCGAGAAATAATGAGCATCTGATATTCCCACCAGTTCGGCTACCTCATAGGTTTTAAAACGCAGATCCTTCAACAGCTCCTTTGCTTTTGTGATTCGTATTTCATTAAGGTATTCGACAAAATTCTTACCTAATTCTTTTTTAAAAAGCCTGCTTATGTAATAAGTGCTGACAAAAGTATGTTCTGCTATTTCATTGAGGCTTATCTGCTCGCTGTAATTCTCATCAATGAATTCAATGGCTCTTTGCATAATCAGTTTGATGCCTCTGTTATTGTAAATATTTACTTTTGAAACAACACTGATTGCTATTTCTTCCAATATTGCATTGAGATCTTTTATATTGTCAGATTTTTCAATCATCCTTATTAAGCTGCTGATGTCCTTGCTGAGCAAGCCTTTAGGGTTGCTTTCGGCTCCGACTGAAACTCTGATATTATTTATTAAAGTAACCGTTGCACAGTAAAAATTCTTCAGACTATCCCTGCTGATTCCACCACCGCAGCATTCAATATAATCGGTTATATCTTTCAGCCTCTTCTTAACCAGAATCTCATTTCCGGATTTAATACCGTCGGACAGTAATTTTTGATAATTTTCCAGAAGTGAGTTGTCTTCGCTTCTGAAGAAGGAATGAAGATCCTTGTAACAGATGATAGAGTTGTTTCCGATATAGAATTTGTGCTCCAATGCCTCCATACATTCCTTTAATTTTGTCGAAAGCTCCATAGCACCATGCCCTTCCGAGCTTATGCCTATCGTTATGGTAAAGCCAAAACAATTAGCAATAATATCCTGAAGATAGGTGCATTTTTTCTGTATCAAATCAATATAATTACCCCGCGAATCAGGATGTTTTACAATAAATGCTATCTTTTTGTCATCGAGAGTTACATTGATCATCTTGAAATCATCCGCAACAGTCTCTTCAAAGGTATTGATTATTCCAAACTGGTAAAGATGTGAGCTATAAGGGTCATCCCTCTCGCTGCCATCACCGCCATCGCTGTCATTTTCTACAACCAGAAGCGTAAAATCCGAAACCTCCAGCCCGAAGAGCGACATTTTTGCTTTAATTAATTCTTCATTCGTATTGATTCCGCTTAGAACATCAAAAAGAAGCCTCTCTCTCAGTATAGGGAGATTCTGGTTATATAACTCCTTTAACTTTTTTATCTCTTCGGCTCTGTCCCGCTGAAATTTAAGCTCCTTTATCGCTCTTTTTACAACATCTACTAATTCTTCAATTTTAGATGGCTTTAACATAAAATCGAAGGCTCCGAGCTTAATAGCCTCCTGGGCATAGTCAAAATCTCTGTACCCAGTGAGTATTATTATCTTACAGTCATTAACACTATCCTTTATTTCCTTTATCATAGAAAGCCCGTCAACTTCAGGCATTTTTATATCAGTAAAAACAATATCCGGGCGAAGGGATTTTATTAACTCAGCCCCTTCTACGCCATCAGCAGCTTCAGCACAGATTTCACAACTAAACTGCTTCCAGTCAATTATATTTCTCAGACCTTTTCTGATGATAGGCTCGTCATCTATAATCATTACTTTGAACACCCGGATCCCTCCCTGAATCAGATTTTGAATAAGGAATATGTACAATTACTTTGGTATACTCGCCCGGAACACTTTCCAGCCTTAATGTATATTCTTCACCATACAGCAGTTTAATCCTTCTGTTAACATTTTCGATACCTATGCTTTTCCTGCGTCGTTTATCCATACCTCTGAAGTAGGTTTCGTTATCCATAGAAAGCTTATGATTAATTCTGTCAAGTTCCTCCTTCTCAATTCCCAACCCGTTATCGATAACCTCTATTAATACATCCTGACCGGAAATCCGGGCATTCAGCCTGATAACTCCTTTATTTCTGCTTCTTTCCAGACCATGGTATACCGCATTTTCTATAAGAGGCTGTATAAGCAGCCTGGGTATTTTAACATCCAATACCTCTTTCTGAATATTCTTTTCCAGAGTTATCCGGTCCTCAAATCTCTTTTTAAGAATAAGAATATAATTATCAATATAGGAAAACTCTTCTTCTATGGTTATCAGCCTGTCATCCCTGCCTATGCTTACTTCCATTAACGAAGACAAAGCNGAAACGGTTTCACTTATTTCCGGAACGTTATTCAACTGGGCCATCCAGTTTATCGACTCAAGCGTATTGAAAAGAAAGTGCGGATTGATCTGTGACTGAAGCGCTTTGATTTCAGCATCTTTTCTTGTAAGCTGTTCTCTGTAGATACGATTTACAAGGTAATCAATTTCCTTTGTCATTTCATTGAAGGTCTTGCTCAAGAAACCTAATTCATCTCCCCTGTCCTCATCCATATTTACTACCCACTGGCCTTTCTGAATCTTTTTCATTCCTTTTACCAGCCTGTTGATAGGACTTATAAGATCAAAAGAAATTAGAAGACCAAATACNGACAGAAGACTGACAGAGATTATGCTCAGTATAATAATCCAGTTTCTCAATATATTGATCTCTCTATATAACTGATTTAAAGAAACATAAGTAATAATCCTCCAGGACGGCTCCTGCATTGAGACATAGGAGACCAGNGCTTCCTCCTTCTTGTCAATAAATGCTCCTCTTGATTCTGTGATATGGTTTCGAATTTCCGGTTCAAAAATATAATCNATGCTTTGATCTCTGCTTGCAATAAGTTCGTNTTCGGATGAAACAACCGCAATTTTNGGGATATCTACAGTTGATAAATCGTTGAATAAGGTATGGAGGTGGTCTTTTTTGAACATAATAACCATCAGTCCAATTTCCTTAAAATTATCTTTATTATATATAGTTCTTGCGAAATATATNTTTTCAGCCAACTTATCCTTCGCCTCAACATACCATACCGCTTTTCCCATATTACTGCGGGCTTTAATATGTATATCCTCTTTAACATCCCTGATTGCTTCTTTTATACTTATCTTTCTGCTGTTATTATCCGCTGAATAGAATTCGCCGTTAGATGAAATAAGGCATATCGATTGTATTTCCTGTCTGGCAAAAACTATTTTCTTTAATGTATTGTTTATTTCGGTTTCATTTTCGTATTCTATTAAAGGAGATAATTCGGCATTATTATTGCTTATTACGTCATATATCTTTTTGTCATATAGAAAATCCTGCGAAACCATGATTAAATTATTTACATAGTCATTCAGTCTCAGTTCAATTGTGTGAAGAATATTTTGGGTATATGCTACAGATTTTTTATAGATAATATCAGAAGAAATTTTATAGCTCACAAACCCAATCAGAATAAGAGGGATCGTAACCTGTATATAAAAAATAAGAAGGATTTTCCTCTTAATTGACAGGTTCTTATATAATCTTGCCAATTTACCCTTAATCTTTTTCATAGTATCTCCCGGTTTTACTCAAGTCCCTTTGCTACGTACTCTTTACTGACCTGATCCCAAACCTGCTGCGGAGTTTTTTCACCGACGAGCACATAAGGGAATTCCTCAACAATATTTCTCTCCCATATTGATCTGTCCACAAAGCTGTCGGGTGGGCCAATCAACTCATCAGCAGCATGCAATAATGCCTTTTCGTTGATTCTCAATCTGCCCTGGTAACTATTTAGTCTCTCTGAGTCAACATTACTTAACATTCCGGTTCTTTTGGCAAAAATTTCAGCGCTTTCTTTTGATGTCAGAGCTCTTAACAGTTTTATTGATGCACTCTTTTTGGATTCATCCTCAGATGCGGATTTACTCATATAAAAGGTACCACAGCCGAAGCCATATATCAAAGCAGATTCACTGGTGACCCCTTCTCTGATATAGGGAAACGGAACGATATCCACAGTTGTATCGCTATCAGAAAAACGTCCAATGAACCATGATCCCTGAACAATCATAGCAGCCTGTTTATTAATAAAAAGGTCATCTCTCTCCCTGCTGCTCAATTTAAAGGCATCCGGCGGAAAAGCTCCCATCTGGTAAAGCTCTTTGACATATTCCATTGCTTCAACATAGCAATTATTTGGAATTCCGTTTATTACCGGTCTTTCAACATTCTCTCTTCCGCCCAGGCGCGCAACTATATTCTGGTACAGATAAGTTCCTTCGGAAGTTGAATTATAAGCTATAGGTATTACACCATTTTTTCTGAAATCAATTACTGCCTGCTTTAAATCATCATATGTTCTTGGCACTTTGACATTGTATTTAACAAACATATCTCTGTTTATAAATAAGCACTCATAAATAATTTCCAGAGGCAACCCGTAAATTCTGCCATTATAGGTAGTAAACTGCCATTCATTCTCCCCAAAGGTATCCTTCCAGGCCTTGTCCTCTTCCAGCAGATGAGTAATATCAGCTACCTTACCGGCCTCAACCAGTGCTCTAATATCTGACCCCGGCCATAATCCAAAAACATCGGGATTATAGCCTGATGCAAAATCGGTTTTTAGCTTGTGCAGAAAGTCATCACCATACACCGATTCATTAATAACTTCAATATCGGGATTATCCTCCATAAAACCGTTTAGTACCTGCTGCAGAGGATCAGCTTTCGTATCAACACCACCCCAACTGCTTATAAATCGGAGCTTAATTTTTGGCGGAACTTCAGTTTCACTTGTCAA
>JGI24711J26586_10002227_pt1 | contig 13964 bp, 20 predicted proteins | sample BioPla3DNA1_FD_26586 | JGI IMG/M metagenome (IMG submission 26586)
TCTCTTATCATACGCATGATGGTTCGTTCGGACACTTTCGTCTCTTTGGACGCTTGTCGCACACTTCTTACAACTTTGTACGGGTACTGGTCTTTGTAAATCAAGATATCTGGATACCTTTTCATCATCTCGCTCATTTCCTTTCTCCTGTCCACACCACTGTTTTCTGCCCTCTGCTGGAAAAAATGATGCGATTTTTTTCGATCTCGACTTTACAGCTAGTATAGACTGTAAGCATTTCTCCACAAACCACCTGCACATAACACTGGTCTGATGGCCTCAAGCACGTGTGTGTGTGTTCGCACAAATGGATTCTTGTCCTCCCAACCAACCCTGAACGGGAATTATTATTTGCTATTCCCATAGATTTGATTGGAATAATCCCGCTCAGTAGCTTTTCGATTTCCGCAAGTTTTTTTGTTGTCATAAATAATCTCCTTACTTGTATGGTAGGAGATAATAAGGGGATAGTCAACAAAATTCGTAAAAGATTTTAAAGAAAGTTTACAAGCTGTCGTAAGCCTTGAGTTGCTCGTACCACGCTTCCCAGCGACCAACGTGGGTAATGAGCAGGCTGAGATTGTGAGTAAGCCCCTTGATAGGTTCGTCCATGACTTGTACGAGGGTCGGCCTAGGGGGTGGCTCTACTATGTCATAATAAGGTTCCTTTGTCGGAACGGTTTTACAACTTGTTATTGAAATTATCGATAAGAGCAGTAGCAAAATCCAGCACTTCTTTATCATCTTTGGCCTCCTGTATTACTTGTTCGTTGTAGGTCTGCTCAGCTTGGAGAACTTGTTCGGTCTTGGCAGCTTCCTTTACTACTTGCACCACCTTGACCGCTTGCTCGGCTTGGGCTTCGGCTTGCTTAACCTCTTCTTTCTTGACCTTGATTTCCTCTTTCTGCCTGACAATCTTCTTTCGCTGAATGCCGAGGATAGCAAAGAGCAAGGTGACTATGCCACCGCCAATCCACCTAAATATCTGTTTTACGGTCATGTTTTCCCTCCTGTATCTTGCTCACCACCGAGCCTGTGCCAACGCTTGCAACCATGCCCAAGAAGAATGGCAGGAACGCTCCCAAGAATTTGGTGAACTTATCCATATCGAAGAATGCCAGGAAGCATCCGACAAGGCCGACAAGGAACGCAACAGCAAGGATTGCAAGGGTAAGCTTTTTTGCTGGCTTCTTCATAGTGCGCCTCCGATATACTTGAGCACCTTTTCCCCAAGCACGCTCACCATAAGAAGGATAATAACCCAATCCATGCGGTACAAAGTGTCTATCCGCTTTGTCAGATGGTCAATCTTTTCCTTGATGTGTGGCAGGCACTCCTCATGCTGTTGCACAACCGGCACAACATTGTCAATCGTTACGATAATATCATTAAGCCCTTGCCGTTTGTCCATATCAAACCCCCACAATCAAAAACGCTATTGCTCCTTCATCAGTTAATCAGTTGCCGGTTGTCCGGTTGTCAATCGCCTGTATAAGCCAGGCCGGCCCCAGTGACGTTGTACGAGCTGCCCCGATGATTGCTGAGAGTCAACGACCGCACTCCAGCATCGTCCGTGTTGGTGAAGTCGCCGCCCCGGCGGGCCATCCGCTCGCCGCCTTTGATGTACAATGTACCCTTGTAATTCCCAGAAGCCTTCGGGAACAGGCCCAGATGCACCGCAATTGCAGGGACGCTGATGTTGGCCGTCAATGCACTGAACGTCACTGTCCTTGATGTATCATCAAGCCCCTCGGCATGGTCGGTGAGCAGCACCTTCGCCCCATCCCATGCATAGTGCAAGGTTCCATTGCGTACCCACACGGTCTGCCACGACGCCCCGACTCCCGGCTCGGTCGCCGATTCGGAGGTGTGGTTCGTGAGGGCCTTGTAGCGTACTCCGTTGTGCATGACAATCGCATCGGCGGCATAGACGGTTGCATCCGCATAGGCCGATACCCCAGCCTCCGGCGTCACGAGGTTTCCGTCCACGTCGATGGCCTTCCAGCTTGCTGAGTCGACGGCATGGGCGGCTACGGTGGAGAGGGTTCCTGCACCGTTGTTGTCGGCGAATGTCTGAATCTCGCCGTTTACGGTTCTCAGCGCTCCGGTCCATTTCCACGTGTTGCCCACGATGTCGAAGCACCCGAACGGGGTTCCATCATGGCTCCACGAGAGCGGACCGCTTCCACCCTTGGTGTGGTAATAGTTGTTCCCGCTGTACATGCCGGATGCGATTCCCTTCTCGTCCTGTGCGTAATAGTAGGAGCCATAGTTGGTGTTTCCGCCCGGCTCGAATCCGTTACGCTCACATGCCAAGGCAATGAACGTTTCCATCTGCTGGGTTGGAAGGCAGTAGCCGGAACCCTTGGCCACAATGGCCGCCTGAGCTGCATTGAAGGTGATGTTGTACCACGGCTCAAGGCCACGCAGACAGACAGGGTAGTTGGTGCCGTTCACACGGCCCATCTGGTACTTGCCCCTGTACCACGGCTTCGCCTTTCCGTCGATGATGAATGACGACTGCATTCCGGCGGTGCTGTCTGCATACAGGTATGCCAGCTTTGACTTGTCGTCCGGTGAGAATTTTACCAGCACGGAAGGTTGTCCGTTGGCATCGAACCGCACGGTGTTGCGTCCGAATGATGCCACCTCTATCCTTTTTCTGAAATCCTTCTGAACCCGCACATCGGTGATTCCAGCCATTCCCCCTGCAAGCCACAGGGAGGTCAGCTCATCTTCTATGGCGAAGATGTTCCTTGCCAGCTCGTTTTCCGTATATTGCTCCATGTAGCTTCTCACAGCATCCCTCCTTCATCCTCGATCACCACTTCCGGCAACGGGAAGAGGTCTGCATAATCCCTGCGGGCATCCGCTTCCAGCACCTTGACCTGCGTCAAAGCCTTATCCGCATCCCCTGCAACCTTGCGGCTCACAAAGAGGTTCACTCCCTCATCAAAGAAATCCATCTGTATGTCGGTGATTCCCGACCCTGCATCAATCAGTTGGTATGTCATGCCTCAAGCACCTCCAGGCTCACTTCCCAGCCGGTGGAACGGCCGTAGACTGCGACGGCTGTCGCACTGTTCTGTTCGATGGTCACGGTTCCCTGCGGTTCNAGCAGGTAGCCTCTCTTGGTTGTTATTTCCGAGCCNCCGATTCTCACCGCCGTGTCGATGCTCGGGTTCTTGATTACCAGCCGTGTGCGCCCGGAGAGTGCGGATGCACCTGCCTTCAGCTCCACAGCGGCCGCCGCCTGCACCGTTACCGTGCCTGTTGCAGGAGCGACTGCGATTGCGATTGACTCGTTCTGTGCAGGATATGCGACAGGCTTGTCCACCAGATTCTGCATCTGGATGCTATTAGGATGAATTACTTCTATTGGCATTATGCCACCTCCGTGTATACAGTCACCAAGTGACCGTTCTCGATTTTCCTACTTACCATGTATGTAGTCCCCTCGTAGGTGAGGGTGTCCAAGCCTGTGAGTCTGGCATCAATCGGCTCAACAGCATCTTTGACTGTCTTGGCTACTGAGCCTTCGGTCAATTCATCACCTTCTAAGATATCCAAGCGTCCGCCTAGTGCCGAAATTGCACTGTCGCTAGAGCCAAGATTGGCAACAAGCTCGTCCAACGCCGCTTGCACTTGCGTAGCGGTCAACCCCGAAGTTGCGTTGTTGTAGCTGATGTTTAGAGCTTTCTGTACATCTGTTCGAAGTATCTTGCTGATTTTCCCAGTGGAAGTGTCAAGAATTGCGAAGTAATCGCCATCGTCCATGACGGTCAATGTCGGTCGTGAAGTCAGCGGAATTACATCCGTGCTGTAAAGTGGGGTTCCCATTAGTCTCTCTCCCTAATGCGTAAAACTACGCTGTCAGTTTCCGTTCTCGGTTCGATGCCGATGATTTGCCCTTTGAGTTCACCAAAGTACAATCGGCTCCCGTTCTTCGTATATGCTTCCGTTCTTGTCAATTTATGCACCTCACCAATTAACCCTAGGTCATCTCCAAGTATGTCCAAGTCGCCCAATACGTAAGTCCAGACAGAAGGTATTCTACTTTCTCGTGTCAGCAAACTTACCTGTGCCTCTATCATATCATAGATTCTCGGCTTTGTATACTTTGACACTTCAAGTTCAAGTGTAATAATAGGACGCACCTTGCTTTGGTCTTGCATGATTCGCAGAGCCTTTTCCTCAGCGTCCGTCTTATTTGTCAAGAGGCTTTCTATCGTAAGAATCTTTTCAATCCTATGTTCCTGGAGGACTGCATCTTTATAGTCGGTATTCTCCACCTGTGCATAGCTTTGCGTGCGATGGTTGTAGCCGTACTTGACAATGCAAGAGGTAGCATAGAGTTCAGCGTTCTGGTCTATCGGGATGTCCGAATTTCGAATCTCAACAGGGGTAATGAGGGTAGTTCCATCGTCAAAGGTTATGGTCGCCCTGTCGGGATCGTCACGCCGTATTGTTCGTTTCCCCGAATCTTCGTATCTGAACCCCCACGTTGAACCGCTCTGTAGAAGGCTAATCCAGTCGTACAATGATTTGCTCTTGTCCATATACAAGGAGACGTCAGCAAGGGCTGTCTTTTCCGCTTCCCACTCAGTGAGGTTATAATTTGTTGAGTTGTACTGGATATTTGCTAAACGTGAGTTAAGGTCAACGATAATATCAGCCGGATTCGTCAAGTTTCGCATCACGCCTGTTACATAGACCTTGCGGAGTCCTTTGGTGTTGTTGCCGTCAACGTAGGCGTTCGCATCAGTGAGGGTGAAAGTACCGGAAGTGGAGAAAGAGCTATGAGAAACAGAGGTTAGCTTGTCGTCCTGTTCAACATACGCTTGCGTAATTGAGGTTACAGATTGCCCCCATCGGAAGGTTACAGAACCGCTATTGATGGCTATCGGATACGCCGGAACCTGGATAACTGTTCCGTACCCATCGGGGATGATTGTTCCGTTTGAGTCCTCTGCTAACCCCGTAAGGGTATCAAACACTTGTGTCGGATATTCGATTTGCAACTTCTCTCGGTTGTCGCCAATGTCTATCGTGATGTCCTTTGTGGTGGTTGTGTAGTCCTTGATGTACCCCGAAAAGATGGTTATTAGGTCTTGGTAATCGTCACCGTCCTTGCCAATCTTGAGTCTGATGGTATTGCCGTACAGCTTCTCAAAGGTATCAAACTCACCGTCATTGGAGAGGACTACGGAACCACCAGAGAACGCCATGATGTCATATTGTAGTGGGTCGGCACTCTGTGAGATGGTCGGGATGGAAAGAAGAATCGGCTTGTATTCTTGGTTGCCGAAATACCTCACCTTGTCGGAGCAGTAGCCGAATAGCAATCCCGTTTCGATGGTCTGTGCAAATGGGTTCTCGGCGTGTGTCACATGGATATACAAAACTTGATTTACAGAGTCAAAGTAGAACGATTCCTCTTGAGCTTGGCAATCTATGAGGGAGTCCATCTCGGAGAGATTGAGGATATAGTCAAGGTAAACGGAAGAAATCGCCCTGTTTTCTTGGTTGTAGTCAATCGTACCACCCCACGCAACCCAATAGGAGGAGTCAATCTCGGCTTGGGTAAGGGTGACTTGCTTGGAGTAGACCCAAGAGGTGAGTGGTACAAAATCTTCTATGATGAATGTCTTTGCAATCTCGGCTATTGTAAACATTAGACCTCTTTAGGGATATACTTTTCGCCGTCCCAAATAACTTCCATTTCTGGATGATTTTCGGCATAGGCTTGCACCTCGGCGATGTCGTAAGCGTTCCATGGGTCGATGGATTTTGGTACTACGTTGTAACCACTGCCGTATTGGTTGAGGTCGATGTTTATTACAAAATCCTCATTGTTGCGTTTTAAGAAATATCCCATTATGCTATCCTCCAAACGAATATCTTTGAGGCAAATGATGAATGTAATTCAGTACCACCAGAAAATCTACCTGTCAAACTACTCATCATAACATTTCCACTTGCTGTAGCTCCAATAGTAATATACGTGCCACCTGTTGGTAATGTTATGCTACCCTCTGATTCTGCAGTACCATACGTAAATCCACCCTTACCAATACTCGGCAATGAGTTATCATTATTATCCACCGGCGGATTGATATTGGCAAAGCTCACATTATCAGTGGTGCGGAGGTTCTGGTTCATCAAGTGTACTTCCGTAGCACCTTGCCCAGTGTCAACACTTGCCCCACTGATTGCACCAGTCACCCCAAGAGTACCACCTATAGTTGTATTACCAGTAACAGCAAGGCTTGCAAGTGAGCCAAACTGCTGATTGTTCGGGTTGAAGTTGTACCTTGTCCACACCGTTGAAGCCTTGACAATGAGATAGGGCAGAAGCGTGTAGCTTCCACTCGTCAAAGCGGTGTAAACAGGGTTCCAAGCGTAGCCGGAAATATCCGTTACAAATTCTACTGTCAAGGAGGTTGTACCGCTCACTCTAATGTACACGCTACCATCACTGGGTGAGCCTGTAATCGATGTATCAGCGTCAGCAACGTACAATGAACCACCATGAGAAACATAGCACCCTTGCTTGATGACAGGTTGTGCTGTGCCAGAATCTAAGATGAACTGTTGGGTCATGAGCTGGTTGGTGAATGCCTGCAAGTGAGCGTTCTGCGCCTGATAATCTTCCACCACTGTCGGTGTAGAGTTATATTGTGCTACTCTAATAAGTGCCATTAGTTAGCCTCCTCAAAGCTGAAAGATATCGTGTCACCTTCTTCCAAGTGCGTAACGGAAATCTCACTGGTGAAAGTACCGTAAATTGGTTCAAAATCTGCGTGGGAGTTATCCCATAGGTCTATGAAGAACGGTTCGATTAAGCCCATTTCGTAGAACACTTCCTCAATGCTCTTACGTTCCGCTGAGGTCAACAAAGGAATGGTAATCGTTCCGGCTCGGGTGATGCTTCCCTTCCTGCCTGATGTCTGCCTATCGGATGATACGGATACCACATCACTTGACTTGAGCGGAATGTCTTGATTGGCTTCTATTGGGAAGTATAGAGAATCTCCGATGAAGATTGTGCCAATCTCAATGTCAACGATGCTCTCGCAAGTCAGTATCACTTTAGCCACATCGGCAACTGTGCCATATTTTGCCGAAGTGTTGAACGAGCAATCCATAGCCCAAGTGTCAATAAGGGTGTCAGCGTAGTCGTAGAATGCCACGCTACAAGAAGTGAGGTTGTGGTAGTCAAGAATCACGCTTGAGAGGGATACAACATCGTCAAGGACTGCGGTGATAACTGAAGTTGTGGTGGCTTTGAATGTCTTTCTTTGCCAACGATGATAGATGTTCTCAACAGGGTAGTTTGCATTCTCGTTCGTAGCTGTGAGTGTTGCCGTCTTTAGAAGATTGTCATAGCTTATTCTCATTTCACCACCCTTGCTTTGATAGTTCCGACACTGCCGGAATTGAGGTTGTCAATCGTGTTTCTTGCAATCTCTTTACCGTCTAAGTATATCACAAGATTCACGCTGTTTCCACTAGCCTTGTTGGGTGTTATGGTTATGCCTTCACGCCTTGCTTGTTCTGCTTGCGGAGCGGTCAGGATCATTTCGTCTTTGTGAACAACGGCTTGGGTCGTTTCGGGGATGCGGATTGAGCCAACGTCATATGATGGAACAGGAGCTGAGTTGATAGCGGCAATTTGAGCTGCACCGATTCCTACCGCACCAGCGGATAATGCCCAACCAGCCCAACCGCCAGGGTTAGCCAAGAAACCGATGATAGCACTTGCTGTGTCGATGATTGCCGAGAATGTTGCTTGTGCCTTTTTCCTCTCAGACTCCTCTTTAGCATATTGGTTCTTGGTATCGTTAAGGTCTGCCTGCAAGCTCTTTTCAAGTTCGGTAAGCTCCTCTTCGCTAGCACCCCTAAGCCTTGCGGATTCAAGGGTGGCTTCGTTTTGTTCCTTGATGCGCTGGAGTTCTGATTGATTCTGATTCTCTTGGACTTGATTTATTGAACCCCAAATGGAGGTTATGTTGCTGAGCATACCGAATGAGGCATCAGTCCAAACTTTCCTTACTTTTTCAGCCTCTTCCTTTGCTTTAGCTGTCCGTTCTTCTTGGAGTCTTGCCAACTTTTCATTTTCTTCATCTGTTAACTTTTGTCTCTGCTCAGAAACCCAATTATCTACATCTACACGATCAACACCAGCTTGTAACCATGATTCTGCTTGTTCATTAATCTCTGCTAAGGCTTTCTCGTGGTCATTCATTCTAGTCTTAGCAAGTTCTTCATAAGCATCGGCTACCGCTTGGTTTCTTTTATCAAGTTCTTCTTGGGCTTTCTTGGTTTGTTCGTCTTGATATTTCTGTATCTGTTCGGTTTTCCATTTCTNTGCATCTACTTCCAATACACCAGCATCTATATATGCTTGTGTTTGTTTTTCTATGTTATCAACTGCTAATTGATATTCATTCATCCTGGAGCGTTCTATTTCTGCATACGCATTATCTCTTACTTTCTTTCTAGCTTCTTCTTCTTGCTCTAGCTTTTTGGTTTCTTCTTCCTCTAACTTTTGTTTCTGCTCGGAAACCCATTTGGCAACCTCTGTTTCGTCCACACCAGCCTGTATCCATGCTGCTGCTTGTTCGTTAATCTCCGCTAGTGCTTTCTCATGGTCACTCATCCGTGTTCGTGCCATTTCATTGATTGCATTGGTTTGTTCTTCTAAAGCATCAACGTTGTCTTCCGTAGCTCCTGTCAATGCCTTTGTCGCAATCTCCAGCTGTTTTGTATAGTATGCTTTGTCGTATGCGGATTGACTGCCTTGCAGCATCATTTGCGTTTCGGCAATAAGGGCTCTTATTTCACCTTCTGATGCTTTTGATAAATCCCCAAGAGATTTTATAGCATCTGTTTCAGCCTGCTTCTTTATCTTATATGCTTCTGCACCTTTGATTATCTTGTTATAGAGTTCACTGTTAACATCAGCTAGTTTTTCAATATCAAGCACACCGTCAGCTACTAACTTTGATGCCTCGGTGATAAGTCCATTATAAGATATTTGAGCATTTGACAGCTCTTGTTGTTTTCCGATTAACTCACCATATATCCTCTCTAGTCCTTTCTGTGCATTATCGTACTCAGTAGTCCCAACAGTGAGTGTTTTCAAGTATGCGTTCTGACCATCAAATAGTTTATTGAGGTTGTTTATTTCACCTTCTAGTGTAGTGATATTATCTTTCGTTTCGTTATAACTGGATGCAAGACTTACAAGTTGTTTCTGTATCTCAAATGCCAGTGTTTCCTTTCTAACTAAGAGCAAATTCCTCTCGGCATCGGAAAGGTTGTTCTGTGTGTTAACTAACTGGTCTGAGATTGATTTGTACTCAGCGGTCTTTGTCTTTATCGTATCTAATACACCAGCCATCTCACTGGTTGCGGTTTTCTGTTTGAACAGCTTATCGGTGAAGGTAACGGCCAATCCAATTATAGGTGCAAGAGCCTTGGTCTTGAATGCATCGAAGGACTTTTTCAGCCTGTCGATGTTATCGCCTAGCACTACACCAGCGTCAACAAGCTCGTCTGAGTACACAAGCCCTAAGTCGTGGGCTTCCTTTCTGAGTTGCTCTATCTCTTCCTTGCTTGTGTTCAGCGTTGGCGCAAGTTCAGTGGCAGAGCGTCCGAGAAGTTTGTTTGCAATTGCTGTTCTTTCGGTCTGGTTTTCCATGTCCGCAAGGGCTGAGAATACTTCAGAGAATAGAATCTCTTGGTCTTTCATCTTCCCGTTTGTATCGGTAACAGAAACACCTAACCTGTCGAACGATTCAGCGTACAGAGCAGTGCCTTTTCTAGCCTCCTCTGCGGCATTTGACAGGGTTTTGATACCCATCTGTAATCCTTCAACGGAAGCGCCCGACTGACCCAAGATGTAATCCCATTCTTGGAACGCTACACGACTAAGCCCGATTTTCTGCGAGAGTTTGTCTACACGATCAAGAGCGGTTGCAGAGGATATGACCATATCCCCCATTTTCTTAACGACCATTCCGATAGCGGCAACGGTCACGCCAGCAAGCATCTTGTCGGCAACTGAGCCAAACTTGCTTACCTTACTCTCTGACTGGGTAATGCTTTTGTCAAATTCGGAATTATCACCTGTTATTTTATAAACAAGCTGTTCAATTATTCTCATTTCGTGTAGTCCCTTGGTTTGAACGTGACCTTGCTAGTATCCTTTTTCACAATGAAAGAGTCCCAGGTTTCTCTTGGAATAAAAGCTCCTGCACTTTCAAGGTCTTTCAAATCCATCCGCAACCAGAACTCTTCTTTACTGTTCACCACACCCTCTTTTTTCAGTGCGAAGTACAATCTATCCCAGTCAATTTCCCCTAGGCTTTTAGCACTTGAAGGACTTTTTTTTTACCGCTGTCAGAGCCTTCGATGACAGCACGGACAAACTCTAGTTGCATTTCTGCATCGGTGTGCTCTTCCCACCATTGCTCATTGTAAGCTATTCCATTAGCTTCCAACGTCACTTCGATAATCTCTTTGAGCAAATCGGATTCATCATCAGTAGATAAAGCATCAACCGCCTGTTTGCGTTGTTCGCTGTCTGCGATTTTAAGTGCTTCAATCATCTGCTCCACCCGATGCCAGAAATCAATATATTTCTTCCTAGCCAAATTCGGTATGAAGTACAATGTGAAAATCTCGGTGCTTACCTTAACGTCAAATCGTGGTCGGTCAATGCCAATCTCTCTCATATGCTCTCCTTATGCTCTAAAAAACTTGAACAAACGATAACTCTGTGCTGGGTCTGGTCTGCCTGTGAAGGATACGGTGTACTCTGTAAGGCCATCCTCGTTCACGCCCTTGAAGTTCATGCTTGCCCCTGCGTCAACCTTTGCGTTGTAGAGGGTGAACTCCCAATCAACGGAAGTGTACGCCTTGACAACAGTGTCAGTGAACTCTAGCTTTGCGTCAGTAAGGTCAATGAGGTCGCCAGCGGCTACGATGAAATACAGGTTTGTCGCATCGGTGTAGAAGTTGCCTTGTGAAGCTACAGCGTCCTTGTCGTCAACATGAACCTCTCGCATTCCTTCGATTTCCACCACACTGTCTATCTTGGTAGTCCACGGAAGCGCACCAGCAAAGGTTGCCTTTGGTACGGTAACAATGTCGTTGTTCGTGCCGGAGGTATCAAGAGCGGTAATGTCGTCAGCGACAAGAGCTTTCGAAACTTCGCCGTTAAAGTGAGTAAGTTTCAGATTTGCCCTTGTCAGTGTGAAGTGCCTTGCAGTGCCGTTGAACTCAAGGTTAGTCCCACCAGTGGTATCTGACACTTTCGCAAATCCTGTCATTAACTTGGTAATAACAGAGTTGTTCCAGTTCCAAATGGCCGAAGGTGCAAGGGATACCGTGGGGTTCTTGGCATAGCTCAGCAAGTCCTCGTAGTTTCCAGCGTCTAGATCAAATTCGTCATAGTTGAAGGTAGCCGTTGAGCCTCCCGAAAGAAGCCCAACGTCCTCAAATCCATCGCCTGTGTCTATGCTGAACTTGAATCCGTCTGGGAATATAATCTGTTTCTCAGCGGTTTGTCGTGGCATGATTACTCCTTAACTAGCCTTGAAGAAGGTGAACAGTGCATAGGTACTTGCAGGGTCGGGCTTGCCAGTGAAGCTGACGGTAATCTCATCCAGTCCATCCTCGTTCACGCCCTTGAAGTTGAAACTCGCACCAGCGTCAATCTTGGCATTGTGCAAGGTGAACTGCCAGTCAACAGTGGTCAAGGCATCATCGGTGTAGTGGGTTAGTCTCAGCTTGGAGCGAGTAAGCGTAACTTGGTTGCTCGTGCCTGCGTAGGTGATGTCCGTTCCCGCTTTGGGGGTATTCGCCGCAGCTGAGGTGAAGAAGCCAGGGAACAAAGCCTTGATAACAGCAGGATCCCAGTTCCACACAGCACTGGGTGCAAGAGCCACAGTCGGATTGATCGCTTTGTCTACAAGTCCCTCGTAGTTGCCAGCGTCAAGGTAGAACTCGTCCCAGTTGAAGGTGAGAGTTGCACCACCAGCAAGGACTCCAACGTCCTCCCATGCACTTCCAGTGGTTCCATCGGTGGAGATTTCCAGCTTAAATCCATCGGGGAAAATCAGATTCTTTTCGTTCGTTTGTCTAGGCATGATAGCCTCCTATAACTTTGATGATATTCGAATATCCACTGGTACAAACCAGTTGTTTTCTGCGTCCATTATAGCACGAGCAACACTACTTCGCAAGTATACTGACACTCCGCTATAATCTGTAAAAATACGGTTGGTGAGGTCATAGACCATCTTGGCTACAACATCACATTCATATTCGGTAGGCTGTCGGATATTGACAGTATACACAACTTCGTTAAAGTCCCCTGCGCCCACCTGCGAGACACGGTAAATCTGAAGGTACTTGGTAAGGTCTTGACGGTTCTCCGGCAAAACGGAAGCAACAAAGATAGCTGGGTATTCAGTCGTGCCAACGGTGAAGGTATCCAGCTTTGCCTTGAGCGGAGCGTTAGCAGAGAGGATTGTCATAAGCACAGTTGAGCCATAGCGTAAATCCATTTATTTTCTCCTCTTCAGTTCTCTATCCATTGCTTCCCTGCCATACTTCTCAAAGATTTCGGCGGGGGTCTTGCGTTGCACTACCGCCTCCATTGCCGGCCTTAGATAGGGTTGAGCTGGTTGCTTGACAGTGCCATATTCTTGGAAGATTGCATGGTCAGAATTGCTCCCTACATACACTTCATCGTCTTTCAAGCCTTGTGTGTCCAGAGCCTCAGCTCTCTCCCCTGCCATGTTGTTGAGCATTTCAGTTCTTGATGTGTTGGAAGCTGACAAAGAGTTTCTGAGCTGTCCATAATCAACAGGTGCTAACAATTTCGCTTGGGAGGCAATAGCCGCACCAATCATGAGATTTGTGATTTCCTTCCCATTGGCTACAGCCGTGCGAACATTCCCTAGCTTCACTCGTTCCTGTTTGACCTTTATCACACCAGCCCTCCACTATCACCAAGCACGTCAGCGGTTGGAGCTTCACCCGTAACATTAGCCGGGGCCTTGATTTTCACTAGCCCGATGGTTGTAACCTCGCCCATGCCTAGGATATCGTCTGGATAGGCCACGCTGTACCAAAGCCCTGCATACTTGATAAGGTCGGTATTGTCTATTGCTTCATCCGTAATAACTACTAAAGAGAGTTGGTCAATGATTGCTTGGGCGAAAATCTGTTGAGCAGAAGATGCTTGAATAATGAAGACTTCCCTTGATTCTCGGATTGCGTACCCTTCTGTCTCAACGCCAGTGTTGGGATCATAGGTTGCTGTGTGCTGGAAAATCTCGATTGTCTGTCTCGGAAAGTCGTTGAAACATTCAAGCATTAGCCCACCCTCTGAATTGGAGTCCCTAGGTCACGCAAGATGTCCATAGGATAGCCCCAACGCTTGTCAATGTGTTGCACGTAGGACACGCTAACAGGACCCATGCTCTTGCTTGCAAGCTCTCCGCCACACACGTTGGTAGTCATGCCACCCATCTTGAATCCACACATCTTTGCAATCGGAATAAGCATACCGTAGGTGATTGAGGTAATTACATAATCCCCTGAGCCAGTGGTAGCCTGTGAGATTGTAGCAATTCCGTTTTCCTCGTCATAAGCGGTGATGTATGTTTCTTCTGGGATGGAAGGATGTTCCAGCACCCTGCCGATCTCGACAGGGTTGGTCAACTTGGAGCGAAGATTCCAGATGTTAGATATGGTCGTTGAGCCATTCTCAAACTCGCAATCAACACGCTCGTTGAACTGATTGTTGAGTATCCGCCTTACATCATTCTCAACCATCGGCAAGAGCAAGGTCAGCCTTGCGTCATAATCAGTTGTGGTGATGTTGAGCAAGGTCTTGACTGTTGCTAGTGTTATCATTCTACAATCTCCGTGAACTTGGCGTACAA
>JGI24711J26586_10002234_pt1 | contig 13930 bp, 7 predicted proteins | sample BioPla3DNA1_FD_26586 | JGI IMG/M metagenome (IMG submission 26586)
AAGCGGCAGGTCAAGGCGGACGGAGAAGGATACTACAAAATTCGCGGGATCAAGCCGGTCCGGATCACGACAACCTCCGGAAGCACCCGGCGTGGCGGAGTTAGCACCCCCGTTTTGAGTATCAGCTTCGAGGCGACGATCCACTGCGGCCCGCCGGATGACAATCCGGACTTCAGCAACCTGCGCGGGCTGGACAAGAATGCCACGTTCCAGACCGAGGACGGCACCGCGACTCTTGACTTCGAACTGGAGATATTCTACAAGGCGAACATCCGCTCGCTTCACGGCTTCGGGATCACGGTCACCGACATCAAGGAGGACGGCGGAGACAACTACCGGATCACCGGCAGCGTCCAGCTGGACAAGGTGCCGGGCAGCTTCGAAGCCCCGGACCGGATCGATCAGAACCCCCAGTTCAAAGATCTGAAAGTCAAGGCCAGCGCTGAAAAGGACGAGAAGGAGCGGCCCTACCTTGAAGCGGTCGGCGGGTCATACGGCATCGGTCTGAAGCAGATGGATGTTACGTTGAAAGCCGGCGGCGGACACGACTATTCCGTGGAACTGAAGAATGAAGGGGACGCCTTCCTGGAAGTGACCGGGGACGGCGTGACAGGAGGGTTCATCCACTCGAAAGCGCGCATCAAACCCAATTCGTTCAACTTTACGGACGTGGATCTCGCATTTGACGAGAACCAGTTCTACCTCAGCGACGTTGCCGGCGGAGAATCCGCGGACGGCGTGACTTCGTTCAAGCGCTACCTCAACCATCCGGAGACCGAAGAAGAAACCAAGAGCTTCCGGCTGCACGACCGGGAGGGAGGGCCGATGCAATTCCAGTTCATCGCGTTCGAAGCCACCTCTCCGCTGGAGGAGAGCCTCCTCGACACCGACGGCGTGATCACCCTCAAACCAGACGTATGGTTCATCAATCCGCTGCTCAAAAAGTTCCGGAACGACACCATCCGCCTGAATCTGCCGGAGATCAAGATGACGCCGAATGAGATCAACCGGGGAGGAGTCGAGGTAGATGAACTGAACATCGAATTCGAGAATTGGAAAATCGTAGCGAAGAACTGTACCGTCGACGCCTCCCGAGGCGGAATCGTGTCGAAGGATGTGCTGCTTCGCACCGGAACCCTGGATTTCCCCGCCAAGAACCTCCTGCTCAACAAGGAAGTGTTCCTCCTGAACGAATTCGAGATTGATCGGTTGCCGCTAGGCAAGAATGTGGCCTTCATCGACATCGAGCCGGATTGTTCTTTCCAGTTCGGTGTAGATCCCAAATGCGGTATGGATCTTGAGGCGCATCTGATGATCAGCCTCGTCAATGACGGCGGGAAAAAGCCGGTAGGCGGCGTCAAGAATCTTCCGGGATTCGGACAGGATCTCGTGTTCCAGTCCATCAAACTGACCAGCGACGGCGGACAGGTGATAGGATTCGCGCCCAACTGCGAGAAGATCCGGCTCTACGACGTAGTGGACTTCCTGCCGTATACCATCAATTCCCACGAGGACAGCTTCAATGTCGACGGCGCCATCGACTACGGCATCCCGCGCATTCCTACGAACATCAACTACAAGCTGAACTTCACGAGGGGAAGATTTGGAAGAATCAACATGGAAATCGGAGGCAGTGATGTCAGCTTCAAGCAGGTGGGCACGTTCAATTCGTTGATGTCGCGCCAGGAAGACCTGCAGTCGATCACCGACGGACTGGTCGAACTGCACGGGGCCATACACGAGCCCGGGCATCTGGAACCCATTCGCGTCATCGTCTGGAAAAGGCGCACCGCGCCGAACCAGTATCGAATCTGGATGGAGCGTGAAAATCCCAAGAAGGCCCAGACGATCCGTCTGGGCGGAACGGGCCCGGGAGAACCCGAGTTCCTGGTTGAGAAGGCTGACATGGTCATCCTCCCGGATATAAACGACTGGGATCTGCTACGGCTCAAGCTGGTGCCTTCCGATACCTACGGCGGCAACAGCGGACTGGGCACGAAACCGATGTATTTCGAACTGGGCGGAGAAATGCGGACGGACTTGACAGTCGATCCGGAGAATCAGCAGATCGCCCTTGTAGGAACCGACATCGACCCGGAGACCAATCAGCAGAGCGAGAGCGGACTGACCGGCTTCAAGTTCGTGTACGACTTCCCGACCCAGCAATTCCTGGGCAGCATGACCATCGTCGACCAGAACATCGGCGGGGTGAAGTTCGGAGGCGTGCTCGAAATGGCCATCGGAAAACCCGGCTTCTACTTTTCCTGCGCGGGAACGATGCAGACCTCTCCCTGGGGCAAGATCAATGCCGGTTTCCTGATCGGCTATTACGACCAACAGATCCCCACGCACATCTGGCAGAATATCATGCAGTATTCCGCCCGGAACGAGGTGCCCTGCAGCCTGACCGGAGACAATTTCCGGGGCTTCTATGCCCTCGGAGCCATCGGGGTTCCTTTCTTGACCTTCGATTATTCATTCGATTTCGGTATCGCGAAGGGCGGGGTCAACATGAATGTGGCGGCGGAGGCCAGCGTCTACGCCAGTTTCCAGCCGGGACACAACATCCTGGGAGCTTCTGCGATGGTCTATGCCAACGCGGAGGCCTATCTGGAGGCAATCACCTGTACTTCGATCGAAGCGAGCATCGCGGCGACCATCAAGGGAGAGACCACGATTCTGCTGAATCCACCCTACACGGCCAGCCTTGGTCTCTGCGGCGACATCCTCTTGAAAGGATGTTTGAAACAGGAAATTCCTTGGGTGGACGCCGAGGGATTCACGTGCGTTGCTCCTCCCGATTTCTTGCCGCACAAGATTGATTTTGAAGTGGCGCTGCACGCAGGCTTGACCGCTGCGATCGATTTGAAGGGAGGCAGCGGACCTCGGGTCGACAACATCACCTACGGCACCGGATTGTGCACCGGAAAGATGGGTTGTTCCGTCGGTACCCAAAGCGAATCGAAAACAAGTTGCGATTGATGGATATTCTTAGGATAACAATGAAAACAAAGACGATATGAAAAAGTTGATCATCCTGCTGCTGGCCGCCCTTTCAGGCGCCGTCCTGCTGCAAGGACAGGAGCGATACCCCTTTGCCGTAGCGGGTCCCGACGGGATCTATGTGAACTGCGGCGATGAGATCCCCCGAGATTTCGCCTACCAGATTTTCCGGAGGGCTTCGGGAAGCCGGAACTGGGAGGAGCAGGCCCTCATCTCCGCCGAAACGCAGTTCGACCGCTTCTTCCGGAAGGTATGGGAGGCCTGCGCCCACAACCCGATCTACGATTTTCCAAAGGAGTCCGAGAAACTGCTGGTGTGGAAAATCCTCCACGGGCACGAGAAAGCAAGCGAAATCCCCCTCTACGGCACGCTGCCGATGTACCAAGAAGCATTGGGCGTGACCTGGTACGACGAGGGCGCGGAGAAGGGAAGGCAATACGAATACAGAGTCGTGACCTTGAAAAACGGCCTTCCGCCTGTTGAAAAGACGACCCGTGCGGTGCGCTTCCCTCCGGCGGAGAAAAAAGACTACAAGATCTGGACAACCGGGCAGGATGCCCGTGAGGAGTATGTCCGCCTCGACTACACGATCACGGACCGACAGGACATGTACACGTCCAAGTTGCTCCGCAGTTATTACCTGCAGTCGGATTTCACGCCGGTCTCCGCGCACATCGGCTATGACGTGGACACGCACGGCCAACGGAAGGCTTTCGCCGTGGATACGACCGCCCTGTACCGCGGCATCATCCTGTACTGCTTGCAGCCCTACGACATCTACGGCAACCCCGGACAACCTTCCGACACCGTCCGGATCACCAACCTGATCAACAAGAGCGAGAGCGTTCTGGACGGGTTGTCGGCGGATCCGGCTGAAAACGGCATCCGGATCTCCTGGCAGCTCGTGAAGCCGGAGTTCCTCCGGAGCATCGACCTTTACAAAGGAATCGGCTACCGGGACACCATCGACTACAAGTACCTGCTCAGCATGTCGCCGAAGGACACGGTCTATCTGGACACCGATGTGGAGCCCGCGCAGATCTATTCCTACAAGCTCGTCATCAACAATGCCTACGGGCAAAGCCCGCAGAGCATGCGGGTAGTGGGCTGGTACTACGGGAACCGGCCGGCGGAAACCCCGCTCGAGCTGGAAGCGGAAGTGGCTATGGACGTCGTAACCCTGCGCTGGAGGCGGCCGAGCGAAGACACGCAAGCCTATTACGTGCTGCGCGGCGAAGGCGATGCCTCGAATCTCCAGCAGATCGGAGACGCCTTTGTCTCCGACAGTCTCATCGTTTCCTTCACGGATTCGGTCAAGAACGTACCGGGCAGGACGCTCGCCTACGCCGTCCGCGCGGAGAACACGAGCCGCAACTTCAGTCCGCCGACGGATCCGGTCTTCGTCAATCCCCTGCGGGACATCCCCCTGAGCGTGCCGATAAACGTCGCGACCCGCTATGCGGACGGGCGCGTCTGGGTGACCTGGGACCAGGTGGACGAAACGGATGCGAACGTGATCGACTACCGGGTGGAACGGAGGATCCTTGCGCCCGAAGCGGAAGCGGAGTTCAAACCCGTTCCGACCTCCAAAATACTGCTCAACTACTACGAGGACGCCGACGTGAAGGAAGGCATAACCTATGAATACCGGGTCGTCTCCCTCGGGTCGCACAGTCAGGTCAGCGAACCCTCCATCCCTTCCAGCTGCCTCGTGCCGGCCGTACTCCCGATTTCCATCTCTTCGCTACAGGTGCACCAGACCCAGGACGGCTACCGGCTCGCCTGGGAGAAGACGGGACAGGAGGACATCGCGAACTACAAGGTATACCGGGTGCAGGCGGGTCAGTCGCCCAAACTGCTGGCGACCCTGAAAACGGACGAAACCACTTGGTTCGACCCGATGAAACCGGACGGCGTGGTCTATCTCTATGCCGTGACCTGTCTCGGTACGAACGGGATAGAGAGCGAGATCGTCCGGTGGATGGGCGCGAATTGACGGCGACAGGACGCGCTCCGAAAAAAGGTAAACCCACCATTGAGTATTATCAACAACAATTTCCAAAACATGAAAAACAAAATTTTGAAAATCGGCATGCTGGCCCTTGCGATCGTGGCCGTCACCTCCTGCCAACAGATACTCGAACAGGTGATAAGCAAAGAGATCCCGATCAAAAACCAGTCGGTGACCTTCACGGTCGAGCCCGGAACCCGCGCCGACGAGGGTGAAGAAACGCTCTTCGACGGCGTGCTGGAAATAAATATAGCGGAAGAAATAGAGAAGAAAGGGTTCTCGTTCGACAAAATCCTGTCACTCGCGCTCAAAACGGGCACGCTTGAACTGGTCACCCCTTCGAACTACAACATGGACGGATTCCTGTCTGCGAAATTGTATTTCGACAACAAGAAGAATCTGGTGGCGACGGCCGAGAAAGTCGAGCACAACAAGGTGCTCTTCACCGTCGTCAACGTGAATCTGCTCGACAAGTTGAGAGACGACAGTCTGCACATCATCCTGACCGGGCAGCGCCCCCCGAAGAAGGTGACCCTCAAACTCATCATGGACTACGCCGCGCGCGTCACCCTGATCAGCAGCGACACCTGACGGCAACGAATCAACGGACACAACATAAACAAATGAAAATATGAAAACAACAATCAAAATTATCGCGTTGCTGGCATTGGCGGTGCTGATGCTGAACGCCTGCGGCAAAGATGAAGGAACAGCGATTCCGGAAAAATACAAGGTGGAGTTCAGCCCTGTCAAACCTTCGTTATACAAACCTTCACCTAAGGATAACAAATTCTTTGTAATAGCCAAAGTCAACGACAAGGAGATCGAGTCGGGCGACGAGGTGGAAGAAGGCAAGGAGGTGGTTTTTACGGTCCACATCGGAACGCTAGCCTTGAAGGAACTGGATAAGTGGGAGGTTACCGGGGCCGATGTCCCCAACGTCAATCGTGAAACCCTCACCATAAAAGTAGAAGGACCGTTGAAAGTGGTGGCTGTTTTTAAACCGAGACTTGCTCCGAAATAGAGCGAACCGTCTCATCTGAATTGCCCCACCGCGCGCGTCGCCCTGATCAGACACCTGACGGCAAATGAATCAACGGACACAAAAAATGAGAATATGAGAAGAACAATCAAAATTATCGCGATGCTGGCATTGGCAGCGCTGCTGCTGAACGCCTGCGGCAAAGATGAAGGAACAGCGATTCCGGAAAAATACAAGGTGGAGTTCAGCCCCGTCAGGACTATCTTAATCCCTCCGGAACCCTATAAGGATAAGGAATGCTATGTGATAGCCAAAGTCGACGACAAGGAGATCAAGTCGGGCGACGAGGTGGAAGAAGGCAAGGAGGTGGTTTTTACGGTCCACATCGGACTTTTCTCCAACAAGACATTGGACAAGTGGGAGATTACCGGAGCCGATGCCCCTGCCGTCGTTCCCGAAACCATCGTCATAAAGGTAAAAGGACCGTTGAAAGTAGTGGCTGTTTTTAAACCGAAACTTGCTCCGAAATAGAGCGAATCACCTCATCCGAAAAGGTTTACCTAGTCCGTCCAACGGAGCGAATGGATCGCCTTCGCGGGTACGAGGGTTTCGACAAAATGTCCGGGACTTTTGAACATCAAGACCTTCGGGCTATCAGACTTATTGAGGACAAGCACCCCGAACGATCCGTCCGGGTTCTTGTAGGCTTGATAGTTTAAACCCCCGCCGGTCTCCCCTTTCGCATCGATCCGAACCGCGCCGGGCCGGATGACCTTCGAGGCGTGGGCGATGTTGTAGTAATGGGTAGTCCGATCGATGATCGCGCCGGAAGCCGACAGCAGGGTCACCGCCCCGTAGCAGGTCTTGCAGCTGCCGTCCGCCGGACTGTACGGCCCCCGCTTCTCGTCCAGCACCATATTCCAAAGCGTAACTCCCTTGCAACCCCGGGCGAGGGTCTGCAAGAAGATGGCGTCGAAGTCGTCCAGCAGACATTTGTCAAAGGAATAGTTCCAGGTTCCGATCGAGGCCTCCGTAAAATAAATTTCCTTGTCCGGAGCGTTCCGGACAATGTTGTCCAGTTCCGTGACGCTGCCTCCATAGTTGTGCCAGGCTGAGCCGGCGACATACTTGCTCGCCTCGGGATCGGCATAGATACGCAGCGGATAGTTCTTCTGGTCCGCCTGGTTGTCGTAGTTGTAGTTGTGGTCGAAGACCAGAATCTTGGTTTTGAGTCCCGCCTCTTCAAAGGCGGGTCCCAGGGCGGTCTTGATAAAATCACGCTGCTCGGCCCAGGTCATGTACAAGGACATCGAGTTCCCGTGGTTGAGCGGTTCGTTCTGGACGGTTACCGCGTCAATCCCGATCCCTTCGGCTTGCATAGCCTGGATCCATTTCACGAAATACCGCGCGTAATCCGGATAATACGCCGGCCGCAGCGATCCGCTGGTCCAGCTGTACCAGTCGCTTCCGTCGGTGACGGAGCGCCGCTTCATCCAGCGGGGACAACTCCAGGGCGAGGCGATGACCTTGATCTCCGGATTGATGGCGACGATTTCTTTCAGTACGGGCAGGACCACATCCCGGTCAGAAGGATGCATCGCGAAGTTTTCGATCCCGGGTTTGTCGCACCAGGTATATTCCTCGACATTGAAGTCCGAGGCGCCGATGGTCACCCGGATGAGTCCGATCCCGAGTCCGTCGGCTCCGAAAAGGGATTTCAGGAACTCCGACCGGGCGGCGGGCGTCATCCTGCCCAGATTGTAGCAGGAAGCCCAGGTCATCGCGGCGCCGAAACCGTCGACCGTCTGGTAGGTCGTGGACGGATCCAAGGTTACATTCGTGACGGCTATGCTTGAAGGTACGGTGAGCTTCTTGTCAAAGACAAGCCCTTTCGCTTCGAAAAGCTTGGATTTGTCCGCCGTCGTGGTGTAGGTCCTGACATCCGCGGCGGTTTCGGTTTCTTCGGAGTCCGGGACTGTTCCGCCGCCTCTCTTGTTGCAGCAGGTCACGGCAAGGGAGAGCGCGATCCAAGGGAAGACCGCCATGAAAAAAATTCGGTTGCTCATATCGCTTTCGGGTTTCTTTCCATGCAAATTTACGAAATATTCAGGGATCGAACATCCTTTTTCCTACCATTTTCCGCAACTTTGAAAATTTATATAAGTCATTTACAACAAAGTACTTAAATGGTTTTATAAAAAATATCGTTCCAATTATTTCCGAGACAGTCTTTCAAATAATTTTTTTTGTTTACTTTTGTATTTGAACCGCGAGTAATCTCACGTAACATAACACTATTTTAAACGTATAATCACATCCATGAAAAGCCTTATTCAACGAGTCACCCTTATGCTCGTGATCTTGGGCGCGGGTTTAGTCTCCGCACAGGCCCAGCAAGTGAAAGGAACCATCAAGGATGCATCCGGACAACCCGTCATCGGGGCAGCCGTGCTCGTCCAGGGGACGACGCGCGGCACGACGACCGATGTGGACGGGTCCTTCATCGTCAATGCCGGACCGGATGCCGTGCTTGACATCTCTTCCATCGGTTACATCGGCAGGTCCATCCTGGTAGGCGGCAGAAGCGAGATCAACATCGTCCTCGAAGAAGACGCGATGGTGCTGCAAGATGTGGTCGTGGTCGGCTACGGCGTGCAGAAGAAGAGCGTCGTCACCGCCGCTATCTCCAGCATCACCTCCGAAAACCTTAAGCAGCAGTCCCACGACCGGATCGACGCCGTGCTGCAAGGCATGACCTCCGGCGTGTACGTCACGCAAGCATCCGGCGCGCCGGATGCTTCCTCCCAAGTCCGCATCCGCGGGGTCGGCACCATCAACAGCTCCAACCCGCTCTACATCGTGGACGGACTGGCCATCTCCGGCGGCATCGACTACCTCAACCCCAACGACATCGAACGGATCGAGGTGCTCAAGGACGCAGCCTCCAGCGCTGTCTACGGCGCCCGCGCCGCCAGCGGTGTCATCCTGGTCACCACCAAGAAGGGCGTGGCCGGCAAGACCCGGGTGGCATACGACGCCTCCTACGGTTGGCAAAATCCCTGGCGGAAACCCCGGGTGCTCAACGGCACTGAATATGCCATCATGATGAACGAAGGCTATGTCAACGCAGGCAGCGCCCCCCGGTACGACGACCCCTATTCCTATGGCCAAGGAACCGACTGGGTAGCTGCCATATTCAATGACAACGCCCCTGTCATGAAGCACGACGTAACCGTCAGCGGCGGCAACCAGAACGTCAACTTCTCCCTTTCAGGCGGGTATTTGTCGCGGGAAGGCACCGTCGGAGGCAACTTCGGCCGTTCGAACTACGACCGTCTCACCCTCCGCGAGAATGTCGGCATCACCCTCTTCGACAAGAGCGAAGAGCGCGACTGGCTGAACAAACTGGACATCACCTCCAGCGCATCCTACGCGCACATGAACTCCACCGGTATTTCGACCAACTCTGAATTCGGTTCCCCGCTCGGTTCGGCGCTCGGCATGTCTCCGCTGGAGCCGATCTTCGCATCCCCGGAGATGGAGGAACTCTACAAGACGCTTTACCCGGTGGGTTACCCGTATCTGATCCGGGATGCAACCGGCCGCGCCTATTCCGTCGCGGACGGAGCTGTCTACAACGAGCAGAACAACCCGCTCGCCATGCTGGAACAGCCCGGCGAGAAATACAACACCGACAAGATCGTTGCGAACGCAGCTGCGGAACTCCAGCTCTGGGACGGGCTCAAGTTCAAGACTTCCATCGGCATCGACCTGGCGTTCTGGGGCAGCCACGGATATGGCCTGCCGTATTTCCTGTCGTCCAAGAACTACCGGTACGATACGGTCACCACGACCGAGACCTACGACAAGGACGGGAAGGTTACCAGCACGGACAAGATCGCCTACGGATCCAATGCCTATCAGTCCATGAACCGGTCGCTGCTCTGGCAGCTCGAGAATGTGCTTTCGTACAGCAAAACATTCGGGAAGCACGGCATCAACGCCATTCTCGGGCAGTCAGCCATCAAGTCATCCAGCTCCAACGCAGGCGGTTCCGCCATGGGGCTCATGTACCCGAATGATCCCTGGAAGATCTCGGTCAACAATACCCTCGGCCAGCAGAAAGACGGAGACCGCAACGGATGGGGATCCTGGAACTCGATTGTCTACACCTTGGCTTCCTACTTCGCGCGCGTGTCGTACAATTATGACGAGCGGTACATGGCTGAGGTCACGGTCCGCAGGGACGGCTCCAGCCGCTTCGGCGACAACAACAAGTGGGGCACCTTCCCGTCCGTGTCATTCGGCTGGAACTTCAGAAACGAGGCGTTCATGCAGGACATCCCCTGGCTCTCGACCGGCAAGCTCCGCTTATCCTATGGTGTAAACGGAAATGACAGCATCGGAAGCTTCCGATACGCCGTCTACATGCATTCCGGCAACAACTATGTGTTCGGTTCCGGCGCCAGCGGCTCGGAAAGCGTGCTGGTGGGCGCGAAGCCTTCCGGCCTCGCCAATCCCAACGTCAAGTGGGAGGAATCCCGCCAGACGAACCTGGGTCTTGACCTCGGTTTCTGGGGCAACAAACTCACCTTCACAACAGATGTGTACGACAAAAAGACTTCCGGCATCCTGATGGCGATGCCCGTTCCGACCTATGCCGGCGACTCGGCTCCCACAGGCAACGTGGGTGACATGTCGAACTACGGAGTCGAGTTTGAACTCACCTACCGGGATCAGATCGGGGACCTCCTGTGGCATGTCTCGGCCAACGCTACATATGTCCGCAACAAACTGACCTATCTCGGCGACGAGTCCACCTACCTGACCGGTTCCAGCCACAAGATCGGAACCCTCACGCGGGGTATCGTCGGAATGCCCTTCCCCTATTTCTTCGGATGGAAGACCGACGGTATTTTCCAGAATCCTGAGGAAGTCAAAAACTACGTGAACGCAGAGGGAGGCCTGATCCAGCCGAACGCGGTTCCCGGAGATGTACGCTTCGTGGATCTGGACGGGAACGGCCGCATCGACGACGACGACCGCACCATGATCGGCAAGGGTATTCCGGACTGGACCTTCGGCCTGAATCTAGGCTTCGAATGGAAGGGGATCGACTTCAACATGCTCCTTCAGGGCCAGGCAGGAAACGATGTCTTCAACGTAACCCGCCGCACAGACCTCTACTACATCAACCTTCCCAAGACCATCCTGAACCGCTGGACGGGAGAAGGTTCCACCAACCGCTATCCGCGCTTTTCTTTCGAATCCGCCAATGAAAACACCCGTGTTTCCGATCTCTGGGTCGAGGACGGTTCCTATCTCCGCGCGCGCAATGTCCAGTTGGGCTATACGCTCCCTGCGGAACTGACCCGGAAGATCGCGATCAACCGGCTGCGTTTCTATGTCCAGGCGGAAAACCTCTTTACCCTGACCCGCTACACCGGCTGTGATCCGGAAGTACACGGCGGCAACGGATTCAGCACGGAGGCGGGGATCGACCGCGGTGTCTATCCGCAGTCCCGCACCTTCTCCGTGGGCGTGAATGTCAACTTTTAATTGAAGACTCTGAATATGAAAAAGATATATTACACACTCTGCATACTCGCCGTTCTTCTGACCACGGCCTGCGGCAAGGATTTCATCACGGCGGTGCACAACTCGTCCGAACCGCTCGACGAGTACTTCACCAATGAAGACCGTATGTTCCAAGGCCTCGTGGCGGCCTACGACCCGCTCCAATGGTTCGACTACTTCTACCAATACGATGCGCTCAACATGGTGTCGGACATCATGGCGGATGACATCTACTGCGGCGGGTCCAACGAAGGCGACCAGCCCGTTCTGGTGAAAACCCACTTCTACACGGCGACGCCCACCGACGTCTGCAACCAGATCTGGACCATCGCCTATTCCGGCGTCAACCGCTGCTGCCATGTGCTGGAGCGCGTGGACGGTGTCCCGGGTATGGCGGAAGCGACCAAAACCCTCTACCGGGCGGAAGCGACCATCCTCAAGGCCTATTACTACCACTGGCTTTGGAAGTTCTGGGGGAATATCCCCTACTACGACGAGAACCTCATCGCTCCCTACCTGACTGCCCAACTCGGCCACGACGAGGTCTATGAAAAGATCGTGACCAAGATCGAGGAGGCGATCGCGCTGAACGTCCTCCCCATGAAGGTAACCGGAAACGAAGGCCGCGTCACCAAAGCCATGGCCTACATGCTCTTCACCGACGTGGTCTTGTACCAGAACGACCAGAGCCGCTATGCCAAAGCGTTGGATTTCATGAAGGAAATCATTTCTTCCGGACAGTATTCCCTGGTTGCCGACTATGCCGGCATCTGGCTGGAAAGCGGCGAATGGGGGCCTGAATCCATTTGGGAAATCAATTATGTCAACGAAGGCGGTGTCCGCAGTTGGGACGCACCCATCGCGACAGGCGGCACCGTCTATCCCGTCTTGACGGGCATCCCCGGAGCATCCAAGGACTTTGTGGACGGATGGGGATTCGGCGGGGTGGCCAAGTCTGCCTACGAAATGTACGGCGAAGGCGACCAGCGCCGGGACGGCGGCATCCTCAACATCGAGACCTATGTCGCCTCAGACGGAGGAAAGGAAACCTGCACCCCCCGCTGGGAGTCCGAAGGCTTCTACCTCCTGAAATACATCGCGCGGAAGAACGGGAACCACGGCTACAAGGGAGATCCCAACATGAACCACGGGAACAACTACCGCGTGTACCGTTATGCCGAGACCCTGCTGAACGCTGCCGAACTCTCCGTCCTCCTCGGACAGGACGGTTCCGCCTACCTCCGGGAAGTGCGCGAGCGCGCCGGCTGCACGGACACGGGCACCGACCAACTTTCCATCATACAGGAACGCCGCAAGGAATTCTTAGGAGAAGGAAAACGGTACTGGGATCTGATCCGGACCGGACAGGCAGCCACCGTACTGAAGGCTTCCAACCACGCTTTCCGCCAGAACGACTGGACGGAATCCAAGAAATACTGGCCCATTCCCCAGTCGGAGATGGACAAGGATCCGAATTTGGTACAGAACAATTATTAATCGCGCCAGACCATGAAAAACAGCATTAGATACATACTTCTGACGATATTCGTCCTGCTGCTCGCCAGCTGTACGATCGACTATGTCGAGCCCGTTCAGAGCGGACTTCCGCAAGCGAGCTCGCTCACGCCCGTGATCACCGTGGACCAGGAAACGAACTACGTGACCTTCTCCATCACGGACAAGGAGGTCGTCCCTCTTTGGATCTTCGGGAGCGAGCGGATCGACAAGGACGTGAACAAGAAATTCGCCTACGCGCAGAACGGAATCACCCTTCGCATCCGCGATGCCGGCGTGCACACCGTCGAGCTCAAGGCCTACAATGCCAACGGCATCTCGCAAGGCTCCCAAATCCTGACCTACGAACTGGAGAACACCTACCGGGATCCCTTCAATCCGACGCCCTACATGAAGGCGATCGCCAACGCGTGGGTGTGGGACAAGGAGACCCCCGGGCATTTCGGTTGCGGGGAAACGGCGGAAAATCCTACCGGATGGTGGTCCTGCGGCGCCAATGAAAAGGAGGACATGGGACTCTACGACGACATCATGACCTTCACCGCCGACGGTCAGTATACCTACGATCCGGGATCGGGCGGGACGGTCTATGTGAACTGGGGTTCCGATTTCCTGGCTGACGGCCATGCGGATGAAATCGCGGCGAAGACCGACTACCAGGCCGAAATCGCTGCCTACACACATCCCTACACCATCGAGAACAACTGGAACGAGGCGGGCATCGAAGAAATCTTCCTCGTGTTGCAGGAAGGAGACAACCTCTCCTATGTTCCCAACAAGGAAGCCTACACCACGAACACGCGCTACCAGTTCGTAAGCACCAAGACATCCGACATCCGGAA
>JGI24711J26586_10002235_pt1 | contig 13922 bp, 9 predicted proteins | sample BioPla3DNA1_FD_26586 | JGI IMG/M metagenome (IMG submission 26586)
CTGAGCAAGCAGAGTGAGCCTGCGTACTCTGCGAAGCAATAGACGCGACAGCCTCTTTTAACACTTCAACTACGTTCAGTGCATCGCTTTTAACTTTCAACTGAGTATGCGTCAGCCCTTTCAACTTTTAACACTTCAACTACGTTCAGTGCATCGCTTTTAACTTTTAACTGATTAGATCTATCCCTTGTTCTATCTGCTCAGTAACCTTTCCATCTTCGAACAAAAACACTCTGCCTGGATATTTTTTCAAAAATGCATGATTGTGGGTAACCATAATAACAGATTTTCCTTGTTTTGGAAGTTCGTGTAAAATTTTCATAAGAGAATCAGCACTCTCGGGGTCGAGATTTCCTGTAGGTTCGTCAGCAAAAATCAATGGTGGATTGTTTAATAAAGCTCTTGCTATGCTAATAGATTGTTTTTCTCCACCCGAAAGTTTTGTAGGCATTGAAATTTTCTTATCCAACATTCCAACGCTTTCAAGAACTTCGTTTATTCGAGTATCAATATCAATTTTTGATTTCCAATTAGTTGCTTTCAGAACAAATTCTAAATTTTTAAACACATTCCTATCTGCCATTAATTCAAAATCCTGAAAAACCATTCCAATTTTTCGTCTCAACATAGGAATATGTTTATTTTTAATTTTATTCAAATTATAACCTGCAACTTTTGCTTCGCCTTCTTTAATATCAAGTTCTGCATATAAAACTTTTAGCAAGCTCGATTTACCACTACCAACTTTTCCAATAAAATAAACAAACTCGCCAAGGTCAATTTCAATATTTACATTTTCTAAAATCAGATTTTCATCTTGATAAACATTCAAATTTTCGGTCTTAATCAAATATGTACTGTCTTCCATAATTTTGAACAATAAAATTTATTACAATTAGGTTATAAAATATAAACAACAAAATTAAAATTTTTATTATCGTAAATCAAACACTAACGATATAGTAATAAACAAGATTATGTTAATTAATATTTCAGATTGTAAAAACTACTAACGATAAGTTTTGTAATTTTGAATATTTATAAATTTTGAAAAAAGTATAAACATGAAAATCAGATTTATTTCAACAGCTTTAGTCGTGTTAATAAGCTTTTCAATACAAGCTCAAACTACTCAAGCCTACAATGAAATGGAAACCAAATGGACTTCTGCAATTAATTTATATGAAAAGGGAATGTATGTTCCTGCCCAAAAATTATTTTCAGAAATATTACTTCATGATGGTCAAGAATATGCATCTTATAAAGACGAAGCAGCTTTTTATTATGCTCTTTCTTCTATGAATTTACTTAATAATGATGCAGAATTTCAAATAACAAATTTTATTGAAAATCATCCTGAAAGCAGAAATAGCAATAATGCAAGTTTTCAAATGGCAAACTTTAAATTTAGAAATAAAGATTATAAAAATGCCATTAAATGGTACGAAAAAACAGATAGATTATTGCTACAAGCCGATGAAAAATCAGAATATTTTTTCAAACTTGGTTACAGTCATTTTGCAAGAAAAGATTTTGACAGAGCAGCTAAAGCATTTTACGAATCAAAAGATGCAAATAATATTTATGGACCAATGTCATTATATTTTTATTCACACCTAAAATATATAAACGAACAATATCAAACAGCTTTATTGGGATTTTTAGAATTAGAAAAAAGTCCTTCTTATGCTTCTATCACTCCTTTTTACATTATTCACATTTATTATTTACAAGAAAAATATGATGAATTAATTGAATATGCTCCCAAAATTTTAGAAAAAGAATCTGGCGGTAGAGCAGCTGAAATAAATAAACTTTTAGGTTCGGCTTACTATAGAAAAGGAAGATACTCGGAAGCAATTCCACATTTGAATAATTATGTAAATTCAACAAGTTCAGCAAACGACTATGACTATTATGAATTAGGTTTTGCTTACTACAACACCAAACAATACGATAAAGCAGCTAATTTTTTTAGCAAAATTGCAAATATGAAAGACACTTTAAGTCAAAACGCTGCTTACCACATGGGCGATTGTAATATAAAATTAGATAAAAAAATTGAAGCTCTACGTTCTTTCGAACTTGCTTCAAAATATAATTACAATCCAAAAATTAAGGAAGATGCTTTATTCAATTTTGCACAATTAAGTTTTGAGCTTTCTATGTCGCCTTTTAACGAAGCAATTAATGCTTTTACTTTATATATTAAAGAATATCCAAATTCGCCACGCACAGATTTAGCATACGACTATTTAATTGACGCATTTTTAAGCACAAAAAATTATCAAGCATCTATTGCGACTATTGAAAAAATGCAAAACCGCAATACAAAAATTGATGCTGCATATCAAAGACTAACATATTTTAGAGGTTTGGAATATTTCACTCAATTAAAATATAATGAAGCAATAACAATGTTTGACAAGTCTTTAGATTACAAAATTTATGATAAAACCATTGATGCTTTGGCACATTATTGGAAAGCCGAAGCTAATTATAGACTTGGAAATGTTGAAGATGCAATTACTATGTTTAAAGATTTTGTAAACACTACAGGCTCTGTTAGTCTTGATGAATATTCAAAAGCACATTATAATTTGGGTTATGCTTATTTTAACAAAAAAGAATATGTAGTTGCTAATTCTTGGTTTCGTAAATTTGAACTTCAACCAGGATATGCTAACAGCGATATTTTAAATGATGTTTTAAATCGTATTGGCGACTGCTATTATATTGAAAAAGAATATACTCCAGCAGCTGAATATTATAAAAAAGCTATTGATATTGGAAAAATTTCGCCAGACTACACTTTATATCAAATGGCATTGTCTTATGGTGGATTAAAAAAACCTAACGAAAAAATATGGTCACTAAGAAGACTAATACAAAACTATCCTGAATCTGAATATTTGAGCAATGCTAATTTTGAAATTGGACGTACATTTCATACCACTTTAAACAATCCCGATTCTGCAAAATTTTATTACAATAGACATATTGAAAAGTTTCCAAATTCGTCAATGCGAAAAGCTTCTTTATCTAGTTTAGGTGCAATATATTTCAACGAAAGGAATTATCCAAAAGCATTAGAACTTTACAAACAAGTAATTGCCGAATATCCAAATACCGAAGAAGCTAAAAATGCTGCCGACATGATTAAAGCTGTTTATATAGAACAAGATAACCCTGACGGCTTTGTTGATTGGGCAAATGCAAGCGGAACAAACATCAGCGAAGATGAGCAAGATGAAATTATGTGGCAAATTGCTAAGAAAAATTATGTTGATAAAAAATATAACGAAGCACTAAGCTCATTAACGAATTATTTAAAATCTTTCCCTAAAGGTAAATTTTACATAGAAGCAAATTATTATAAAGCAGAATTACATTTTTATTTCGAAGAAAAAGATTTAGCTTTAGAAAACTATAGAGTTGTTGCAAATGCTCCAAGAGGTGCATTTACTGAAGAAAGTACAATTAAAGCATCAAGCATTTTGTTTGACAAAGAAGCATGGGAAGAGGCATACAGTCTTTACGATAAACTCTACTCTTTATCCGAAAATAAGTCAACAACATTATTGGCTTCTATAGGAAAACTCAGATGTGCATACAACTTAAACAATTGGGACAACACTATAGCAGCAGCAATGCAAATCATTGATAATGAAAGGTCTAACGATGAAGAAAAAAGAGAATCACACTTTAAAATGGCTAAAGCATATTACAATAAAGACAATTTAATAAGAGCTTTGAACTTATTTGAGAACATAGCTACCGAAACAAAATCTGCCGAAGGTGCTGAATCAAAGTACAGAGTAATAAAAATTCATTACAAAATGCAAAGAGACAGCATTGCCGAAGAGTTGGCTTATGAGTTTGCACAATCAAATTCGCCACATGCTTATTGGGTAGCAAAAACTTTAATATGTTTAGCTGATATTTATTATGATAGAGAAGATTTTTTCTCTGCAAAACATACTTTACAATCTTTGCTTAACAACTATCCTATCGAAACTGATGGCATAAAAGACGAAACTAGCCAAAAATTAGCAAATATTATTGACGAAGAACAGGGAAAACGTTCTAGCGAAGATTTGTTAAATTTAAAAATAAACTTATCTGGCGAAGAAGAAAACGATAATACACAAAGCTCAGATAATAATAGTGATAATGAGAATAAAGAAAGCGAAATAAGTTTACCAGAACCTGCTAAAATAGAATAATTAACATGAAAATTTTGAACATGAAAACAACAAGTATTTTAATTATAGCCATTTTATTTTTAGGTTTAAATCTAAAGGCACAACAAGATGAAAAACCAGGAAATTTGGAAGAAACAGGAATTATTATTTACACAGAATTTGCTCCTGTCTTAAAAGATGCAAACAGAATGCAATTTCTTCCTACAATAGTTGATACTGTTGAAGTTAATCCTCATTTCGAATACAAGATTGAGCCTGTTTTATTTAAAACTAGCTTTAAACCAACACCAATTACAGCTGCAAGCTTTAGTGGCGAACCTCTAAAACCACTTTATAATGGACTTATTAAATTAGGAATGGGAAATTATTTGTCGCCACTTGCAGAAGTTTATTACAATACAACAAGACAAAGAAATTATTCTGCAGGAGCTTTTGTAAAACATCATTCAGCATTTGGAAAAGTAAAAAATTCTGCCGACCAAAAAATATTTTCAGGATTTAATAATAATTTAGTTAATGCTTTTGCAAAAAGATTTTTCTATAGATCAACCTTAGGAGCTGATATTAGTTTTAAATCAAACCAAGCATATTTTTACGGCTACGACCCAAATATTATTGTACCAACTGATTTTGTTAAGCCACGCGACAGAGAAGAAATGGAAATGCAAAGATATAATAAGCTCAGAGCAAATATAAATTTAGAATCAAACAACAGTTCTGAGAGAAGAATGAACTTTAAATCAAATTTGGCTTACCAATATTTCTTTACTCAGTCAAAAAACACACAACATAAAATAGATTTTGAAGCCGACTTAAATAAATTAGTTAAGAAAAATAGATTTGGTATGGATTTAGGTTTTGTATTCAACAATGACCAAATACAAGATAGTGCTGTTTTCAATTTTAAGGAAACATTTCTTGATTTAAACCCATATTTCAAACATTATTCAAATAATTGGCAAATTTGTTTAGGTGTAAACACTACTGGTGAATTAAGCAAACAGCCAGTAGCTTATCATATTTATCCAAATGTTCAGTTTCAACATAATATTAGCAACACAATTATTCCTTATGCAAGTTTTACAGGATATGTTCAAAATAATACTGTGGAATTTTTATCAGACATAAATCCTTTTATCAATAATTTCCATACTAATAAAATAACAAATTATGCACAAGTTATTGATGTTGGTTTAAAAGGAAATATTAGCAGAAAAGTATTTTTCCATTTGAATGCTAATTATTCTAAAATTGATGATATGGGATTTTTTGTAAACGATACTACAACTATGCTTGAAAATAAATTTGTTTTAATTTATACAAACGTTGAAAGATTTACAGGTTATGGCGAAATTGCTTTAAACGATTTATTCGACAAACTTAGCATTAATCTAAAAGGACATTATTATCATTATTCTTACATTAAAAATAGAGAAAAACCATGGCATATGCCAACAGTTGATGTTAGATTAAACACAAATTATAAATTCGATAATAAATTAAATTTTGGACTTAATGCTGATTTTATTGGTGCTAGATATGCAAAAGAATACGATGCAGACCTTAATATTGTTGAGAAAAAACTAAAACCTATTGTTGACGTTAGTTTATATGGTGAATATAGTTTTGCTTCAAATTTCCAAGCTTTCTTAAACTTAAACAACATAACAGGACAAAAACAATATGTTTGGAATAATTATATGTCTCATGGCTTTAATTTTATGCTAGGATTAAAATATTTATTCTAAACAAAATTTAACGAAAATTAAATAATTTCTATCAATTTTCTAACTTGCAAATAATAGTGAAAAAACTATTAACAATTTTACGCAACTAACTAATACACACCTGCTTACAAAGCTCTAAATTGTTAATAACTATAAGAAATTTATAAGCCAAAAAATTTAGAAATATCCATAAAATTTCTTACCTTTGTATGCTTTAAAAAAAAGACATAAAAATATTTAGATATGGACGAAAATAAAGAGATTTTAGAAAAAAACGGAGGCAATGACACTTCGTCTCACACAAATGGAAAAAATGGAAATGGAAATTACTCTGCTGACAGTATTCAAGTTTTAGAAGGACTAGAAGCAGTTCGTAAAAGACCCGCCATGTATATTGGCGATATTAGCACTAAAGGTTTGCATCATTTAGTTTATGAGGTTGTTGACAACTCTATAGACGAAGCCTTAGCAGGTTATTGCGATAAAATTAAAGTTACTATAAACGAAGATAACTCAATAAAAGTTGAAGATAATGGACGTGGAATACCTGTTGATTTACACGAAAAAGAAGGCAAATCTGCTCTTGAAGTTGTTATGACAGTTCTACATGCCGGTGGAAAATTCGACAAAGATTCTTACAAAGTTTCGGGTGGATTGCACGGTGTTGGGGTTTCTTGCGTCAATGCCCTTTCATCAAAGCTAACTGCAACAGTTAAAAGAGATGGCAAAATTTATTTCCAAGAATATTCTATAGGAAAACCATTACACGATGTGAAAGTAATTGGAGAAACTGAAGAAACAGGTACTTGCGTAGAATTTTGGCCCGACAACTCAATTTTCATAACTACAGAATACCAAGTTGATATTTTATCTTCTCGACTAAGAGAATTAGCTTTCCTAAACAAAGGTATAAGACTTATTTTAGAAGATAAAAGACAAGTTGATGAAAATGGAATAGCCAAATCCAAAGAATTTTATTCTGAACATGGCTTAAAAGAATTTGTCGAATACTTAGACCAAGGACGTGAAAAACTTACAGAAAATATTATTCATATTTCAACCGAAAAAAATGATGTACCTGTAGAAATAGCCATGCAATACAATACTTCGTTTACAGAAAACATTCATAGTTATGTAAACAACATCAATACTATTGAAGGTGGTACTCATCTCACAGGTTTCAGACGTGGTTTAACACGAACTTTAAAATCATACGCCGAAGAAAGCGGATTATTATCTAAAGTAAAATTTGAAATAAATGGAGATGACTTTAGAGAAGGTTTAACCTGTGTTATTTCTGTAAAAGTTCAAGAACCACAATTTGAAGGACAAACCAAAACAAAACTTGGTAACTCTGAAGTTAGTATTTCTGTTGACCAAGCTGTTAGTAGCTTATTGAAAAACTATCTTGAAGAAAACCCAAAAGATGCAAAAGCTATAGTTGACAAGGTTATTTTAGCTGCTACTGCTCGTCATGCTGCACGTAAAGCTAGAGAATTAGTTCAACGTAAAAATGTATTAGGAGGTGCTGGACTTCCAGGTAAATTAGCCGATTGTTCTGATAGAAATCCCGAAAATTGCGAGCTTTACCTTGTGGAAGGGGACTCGGCAGGTGGAACAGCAAAACAAGGAAGAGATAGAAATTTCCAAGCTATATTACCACTAAGAGGAAAAATTTTGAACGTAGAAAAAGCAATGCCTCACAAAGTTTTTGATAGCGACGAGATTAAAAATATATTCACTGCGCTTGGAGTAACAATTGGAACTGAAGAAGACAGTAAAGCTGTTAACTTAGAAAAATTGCGTTATCATAAAATTATAATTATGACGGATGCCGACGTGGACGGTTCTCACATTGCAACTTTAATTATGACTTTCTTCTTTAGATATATGAAACCACTAATAGAAGGAGGATATTTATATATTGCTACACCACCACTCTACTTAATTAAAAAAGGAAAAACTGAACAATATGCTTGGTCTGAAAATGAAAGATTAGATATTATTGAAACTCTAGGACAAGGCAAAGAAACAGGTTTACATATACAACGCTACAAAGGTCTTGGAGAAATGAACGCCGAACAGCTCTGGGATACTACAATGAACCCAGAAACTAGAACTTTAAGACAAGTAACTATAGAAAATGCTGGAGAAGCAGACCATATTTTTGCTATGCTAATGGGCGACGAAGTTGCTCCTAGAAGAGAGTTTATTGAAACTCATGCTACTTATGCAAAAATTGACGCGTAACGGTATTTTATAAGTATCCAACTGCTTCGTTACTTTCGATATTCAAACTCAGTCACGTACTAAGTACGCTCCTTCGTTCTCAATCTCAGATGCCTTGCATTTGGACACTTATAAAACACCTTACTTTTTCATTAAATTTTGTTTTGTTAAGCTAGCTAGGTTTGACTTTTAACTGATTTGTCCGGAGGACAACATATGATTAACCGTAGGTGGCAACCTACGGCAATTAGTCCTACAAAAGCCTTGCCCGCAAGGGCAACACAATGATTTCAACCGAAATATAAATTTTAAAAAAATATTTTAAGTATTTTTACAAAATATTTCTCAAGTTAAACCGTTTAGAAATAAGACATTTTTAAACTCTCAAAAAAATAATTATGAAAAGTACTGTTTTAAAGTTAATGCTAATAGCAATCTTATTTTCTGCTTGTTGCAAAGAAAAACCTCAACCAAGTGTTTATGATTTAAAAATTGTAAAATCAAAACAAATTGAGTTAGAAGACGGCGACATTGATTATGTTTTTGCTAAAGAGCAAGTAATAAATATTGATGGGAAAAACATAATAATTCTTAATGTAGCGGAAAAAAGCTCGCTTTTTACAATATTGACGAAGGTAAAAAAGAGCATGAAATATTAACTGATAGTACTAGAACTTTAAGTTCTTTCTATTATCAAAATAAAGACAGTATCTTCATTTATTACAATTACTCAAGTCCAGTTGAAATTGACATTACAACACCCGGTCAGTTTCAATTAATAGATTATAACGGAAATATTAAAACTAAGTTTCCTTATAACATCGACACAACAGATATTCCAGCTCATTTAAAACTTTCTAATTTACTTCCACCAACGCTAAATAGTAATTTAATTCCAGTTATTGGCGATAATGTTATTTTTGCAACTTTTAGCGAGTACAAAGGTCATGTTGGCACCAAGGAATTTATGGAAAATCGCTTTCCATTAGCTTTACGATATAATATTAAAGAACAAAAATTTTATGTTTCAAAATTATATAGTTTTCCATACATAGAAGAAGGAATTTATTATCCAACAAGTTGGCATGTCGATTATTTTTCCATTTCAAAAAACAATCTTCCTTTAATACGCTATAATTATTCTTCAAGTATTTTTGAATGGGATTATATAAATGATAAACTTATAACACATTCATTCAAGTCTCGTTTAATTGATACAATTATGCCTATGGAAACTCCTTCAACTTATCATTTTCATACTTTAGAATGTGCATACCAAAATGCACATTATGATAAATACAGAGAATTATATTTTTTAGAGTTCTATTTCAACGAAAATTTTTATATAAACAATAGGGACTTATATTCTGTAATTATTGCTGACAAAGATTTTAATTACTTAGGCGAATTATATTGCAACAAAAGTTGGCCCGCATACTATTTAGAAGATTATATTTTAGATATTTATCCAAGCGGTAGCTCAACAATAAATGTTGATTATTTGGAATTAGTAAAAACTGACGAAATCTTTAAATCAGAAGAAACTGAAACTGTTTTGTATCCAGGTTTATTAAACAGTTTAGGTTTATGTGTTATAAATGAATAATGCTCACTTTAAATTTATGAACTTAATTAGCTGAATTAAATCCAATTACCACTGTTACATTTTTCACACAACGAACAGAAAGCCCACTATTCGTATCAGTGAAAGCACAATCTACATTATTTTCATCGTAATTAATCATTCGAATCAATGCATAATCATTAATAAGTTTATGTGTCAACATATCATAGTAGGGATTATCATCTAAAGTAGCAGTCCACCACAAACCGAAAGAACCAATACCAATAAATTCCTTAAAGTAAATTCCACAAGGAAGAGCTGTAAAGCCAAATTTGTTGATAGCTCCTGTATTAGGTTTATCCCAACGTGCTGTACCGGCTTCTTTCAGTTTTCCTCCAGCGATCTCTTCTCCACCTATAAAATCCACTAATTGTGCCCACTCTGCATCACTTGGCAAATGCCAACCTTCGGGACAAGCATAAAAAGCTGCGTTCCAATTATACAACACCCCATAAGTTTTATAATTCTTTGTTGCTTTAGCTTCCTCAACATTTGTTCCCTCATATCCATAAACATAATAACATGGCTCAATTCTACTCATATCAGAACCTGCTAAGCTAGGTAAATACCTTAAGTTCTCTGCCATCCATACTTGCTCTCCGATTTTTACAACCTTATAAACATTGCCATCACGAGGATCTGTAAAACTATTGAAAGATTTAGGATTATTAGCTTGAGTAAGAACATCAGATTTTTCACTATTATAACCATAAGCAACATACACAATACAAAACATCAGCAACAACACAAAACCTGAAATTATAAATGCCTTGCTACTATTCATAATTATTAAATTAACTGATTATTAAACTACAAATATACATTTTTAATAATTACAAAATAGTTTTTGCCGAAAAACATCTAATTAAAAAATGTATTTATTTGTTGAAATATCAACTTTTTTTAGAATAAGATAATAACTTTTAACTGAATTAATTCCACAAATCTCAAATCATAAATCTAAAATCCAAAATCCACTTTCGACTTTACCTTCGGTGAGCTCGTAAACTCGGTTCGACACTTCAACTACGTTCAGTGTATCGCTTTTAACTTTTAACTGATTGTCCCTTTTGTGTCTTTTGTGGTTTAAAACTAATTCATGCGAGCAGAGTGAGCTTGCGAACCTGCGAAGCAATAGACGCGTCAGCCTACTTTTAACACTTCAACTACGTTCAGTGCATCGCTTTCAACTTTACCTTCGGTGAGCTCGCAAGCTCGGTTCAACTTTTAACACTTCAACTACGTTCAGTGCATCGCTTTTAACTTTTAACTCTATAGTCTAAACGAGTAATACGCAGAGCTTCCATTAGGATAAAACCCTTCTATAAAAAGGCTTCCATTAGATTTTTTAATTATATCTTGAAAATCTTTAACAGTATTCACAAATTCGTTATTAACTCTAATGATAATAAAGTCTTTTTTAATGCCATTTGCCAAAAACTTACCTTGTGAAATATCAGTAACTCTAATTCCTGCTTTCACTCTATAGCGAGCTTTGTCATAGTCGGATAAAACCTCGAATTTAGCTCCTAAATCATCAATAGCTTCTGATTTTACTATAGAAGTTTCGCCATATTTATTTTGTAAAGTTAGTTTTATATTTTTTGTTGTACGTCCACCCTTAACAGACAAATTTACTCTATCTCCAGGTCTAAAGCGGCTTAAATATTCTAAAAATTCAGAAACAGAATTTACTTTAGTATCATTTATAGCAGTAATTATGTCGCCTGCTTTCAATCCTGCTTTGTCGCCTGCTCCATTTGCTAAAACATTTGCCACATAAACACCTTCGATTTTACTAATAGAAAGTTGATTAGCCAAATCTGAATCAATATCCAACAAATCAATTCCAATATAAGCTCTCTGTACTTCTCCAAATTCAACTAAATCGGCAACAACTTTTCTCACGATATTTACTGGAATAGCAAAAGAATACCCTACAAAAGAACCTGTTCGCGAAGCTATTGCTGTATTTATTCCTATAAGTTCGCCTTTTGTATTTACTAAAGCGCCACCACTATTACCTGGATTAACTGCCGCATCGGTTTGAATAAAAGATTCTATAGCCATATTTTCTGACATTATGCTAATATTTCGTGCTTTTGCACTAATAATCCCAGCAGTTGCAGTTGAAGTTAAATTAAATGGATTACCTATAGCTAAAACCCATTCGCCAATTTTTATATTATCACTATCGCCATAATTTAAAAAAGGTAAATTATTAGCATTAACTTTCAACAAAGCGATGTCTGTAGTAGCATCACGTCCAACAAGTTTTGCTGAATAAGATTTTTTATTATTCAACACAACTTCAATTGTTTCCGCATCTTCCACAACGTGATTGTTTGTAACAATATAACCATCAGGCGAAACTATAACTCCCGAACCAGAAGTTAAAACAGGAGTTGAATATCGTGGCGAAGTACCAAAAATAAAATCATACAAAGTATAATTTGGTTGGCTATATTGAGTCTTTACGTGAACAACTGCGGGAACACTCATTTCTGCTGCAGAAGTAAAATCAAAACTCGAACTTGGACTAAATAGAAATGGATTTGCAACCGTTGTTGCAGGAAGTTGATGCTGTTTATTCAAATAATAGTCTGCTACTAAACTATGTTGGTTTTTAATTTCACCATCAGAAGATGTTTTGTACGAATCAATAATCAAAACGGCAATAATAGCACCAATTATTCCACTAAAAAAACTAATTAAAACATGTTTATATTTCATATTCAAAATTTTTTAAAATTCTACTTTTTTTCACCCATAATTTAATAATAATAACGCAATTTCAACGCTTTTTGTTTCACATTTTCAAGACTTTAACAAAACTTTAGTCTATCTTAAAAAATTTTAATAATTTTTGAACGAGACATAAATGCTTTTTAAAAAGAGCAATTTATTAGCTGAGAGAGCAGGAATCGAACCTGCCACAGACGGTTTTATCCGCCTGCTATCGGTTTTGAAGACCGATTGGAACACCAGTCCCGTTCTCTCTATATTTGTTTTATTTCATTACAAAAATAAAAAATATTATTTAATAAAAATTAGTTTTTAAGATATTATTAGTAATTGACAAGCTAAAACTGAAATAAGTTTATGTTTTTATTTTAGAAATGATAAAAAACTCCTAGCAATAGCCTNAGATTAGCAACTTCTTCAGCATTTTGAGGAATTGCTTTTGTGGTATAAGTTCCATCTCCATAAGCAGCTACTGTGTATTCGATTTCTGCACCAATTTGTAATTTCCCAGCAAAATAATATACTCTAGGCGACACTCTGTATAAATGCTCAATACCTACACCTAAACCAACAGGCGACACCATAATATTTTTAACTGTTCCTAAATTATGATTATATCCTGCAAATATTCCAAATTGCCATTTTTCTCCTGTCGTAGCAATATCAATCCAGCTAATAGCATTTCGAGTTGGCAAATACGCATATTCCATTTTTGTTAAGTTTATTATCTCATATATAGCGAAACCACTTGGAATAAACATTTCATTTGCATTTTCTGTGTATAATGCGGCAAATTTGACACTTAAAGGTTTAAATTTCTTCATAATATAAACTTGAGCCGACAATGCACTTACATTTTCTTTAGTAATATATCCCAAAGGAGTAGTTAAAGATGGTCTAATATTTTTATAATTAACAGCAAAGCCTGTATTAAAAGCTGTTTTAGCCTCATTATTATTTTTACCATAATTAAAACTAAAGTTCAAAGCAGGTATTTTTGCATTTCTAATATAGTCACCCGAGGGCGTTCCTGTTAAATTTCTTGATTGAAAATCTCTCTCAGTAAAAGCAGTTGCTGCGAGTCTAATATTACCTAATCTAAACGTATATTTAATTTGTGGATTTCGAGCAAATGGCTGAAAACCTAAACCTGTGTTAAAAGAAACTGTTCCAGGCGAATTTTCTGTAACAAACATTGGATGCCAAGTTTGTCCTGTTAAGATTTCTGACTTTTCCCAATTTAATTTTATCAAGGCATGGCGTAATCTAAAACCGTTAATATCAGAATCGCTACTTCCAAAAAATTCTCCTTCAAACATTGCTGAAGTTTTTGCTCCTAAAGCGTCTGGTCCAGTTATGTTCCCTGTAAGTCTTGTTTGTATTGCTAAAAAA
>JGI24711J26586_10002245_pt1 | contig 13890 bp, 19 predicted proteins | sample BioPla3DNA1_FD_26586 | JGI IMG/M metagenome (IMG submission 26586)
AGCCCTTATACGCGATGCGTGATTATGTAAACCGAATATGTGAAAATATGTGAAAAACATAAAGACATAAAAAAACACCGTGAAACGGCTTAGGGGGGCGAAACTCTACGGCTTTACAAATTAAAAAAGAGCTCTAAAGCTAGAAAGGGAACAATAGAGCTCTTCATATCATTACAGCTAGATCCAGTATTTTTCAAAGACCTGAGCTGTGATACGTTTATCAAAATAAATGTTGTTCTTCTCGTAGTTGTCTCTAATCATTAAGAAAAAAGACTGTAAATAAAATGTACCTTTGTTAGCAAGCGACTTGTGCAGCACATAATGATTATTATACTTCTTCCCTATCTCTAAGCCTTTAGAGATGTAAATATAGCCATTTTGAGTCTGCCATACTTCAAGTCTAATAAACTCTGATAAATGAAGATATGCTATAAATGATCTATGACCGACGCTTTGCCAGTCAATGATATTATGGCGATTAATTAGCCGTCTTTCGCCGAATGTATAGTCGTCTCCACTATTTAAGACTTTAAGCGGATTAACAGCTTGTAAGCGGTCATATTCTTTAGAATTAGGCGCATACTCTATTATAGCGTGCTTTGACTTGAGTTTATACATTCCGAACTCATACGGCATGAAATCAAATGCATATAATAGATCTGTTGCCTCGTCTACAGTGTTACCCATGAATATCACTGTAGGCAAGTCCATTCCTAACTTTAACCGCGTAGAAAAGCGACAAACTGATTCTAGAATAGACCTTAAATTATAGACTATGTCAAATGTTCTTCGTTCTTTTCTCTCACGCTGAAACTCGTCTAAAATTACATAACGGTATCTCTGCCACTGCCACACACCGCCTTTAATAACTGGCATATCAGATAAAGCTAGGATGTGACCCATTAACCTACCGTTGTAATAGATTCTATCGTCTATGATATCAGCTTTAATGTTATGCTTTTTCTGAAGCACTGGATCTAACGCTTGAGCTTTCATTTTGTCAACTGCTCTAGGTGTTAATCTTAACCATAAAAACATATCGTCAACGTTAGAAACGTCTTCTTCTAAGTGTTTAACTTTATGATATAAATTACATGTTAGGTTTTGAGCTGAGAATGATTTACCGATTCCACGAGCGCCAATAATACCACGAAACGGATATTTATTCCTATCATAGGACATTAACTCTCGATTTGAATAAAAGCCTCTATTTTTCACGATAACCCCTCAATACCTTGATAATAAATCATGTCTTTAACTGACTTATAACCTTTAGATCTAACAAACGCTAAAACAGTTGATTTTGTTACTTCTCTAGCTCCGAACTCGTGATAAAACTCATTCTTATTTTCGCCGTCTGTGCCTTGTGAGTTATCATTAAGCCATTCGTGGAACAATATCATTTCTTCGTCGTCTAGTCGATCTAACCCAGCTATCGCTTGTTCTACTCCTAAGTCGTCGAGTTGTGTTATTTTGTGGCGTTTTTTAGTTGTTTTAGTGTATCTATATTCTTCTTTCTCTAGCTGCTCTTCTAACCATGCTGCAGCTTCCATTTGCCACTCGACATTCATTCCGGCCAACTTGTCTAAGTCAGCCGGTTTAAATACTTTGCCGTTAACAATTAATCTTGACCCTTGACGTCTAATTTTATACTCTTTACCAGCTGGTGGAGCTGTAAGAGCAAACGATTCAACACGCGAGATCATTTTTCTTAGATGTGAAATGTTTTCTCTCATTGTTTTTATACTTGCTTGTTTTCTCGGTTTAGCCATTGTCAACGAGCTCCTTTCTATAACGAATATCGTTAGCCGTGATATTAGCTTGTTCTAGCGTATACATATATTTTACTCGATAAGTAAATATCGAATAAGCGTTGATATCATATTCAATAAATGATTTAATTAACGGCTCTAAACGCTTATCAGCATATATCGTAATACCGTCCGTATTAGCTGCAACTATATCTATTTTATCTCGCGGTCGCCGCTTGTTCCAGTCGTCTATATATTCCATTAAATAGAGAACATGTGATTTAACGTGATTTACCATTGCATAATACATAGTCTTGTCCATTATCGATATATAACCGGTAGATGCTACCATTCGCATTTTCCACTCGTCACGTACCGCTTTTGTATTAGAAACTGTAATAGACTCACTGTAAGCATCAGCTAGTCTTTCATAATTAACACTTACAGCTTTCGGACCACTTGTTTTAATTGTTCCCAAAAGCTTAACTGTATGATCCTTATACCCTTGTACTTCTTTTAGAAAACGGTTAGGCATGTCTGAAACGTCTGGAATGTTTATTTGACCGCCAATCATATTTTTAGTAATTGTTATATTTCTAACTTTAGTAGTCTTTAGAATCCAGTTTCTATAAAGCCTTGAGTTTTCAGCTCCATTTGTTTTAATAGCAAACTCGAATCTGTAAACTAACATACCGTCTTTATGCGGTAAGCTCCAGTAACGGTATTTCGAATGATATTCTTTATGACCGCCAATATGATAACCTAAATTATTTTTAGCATAATTTAGTAGCCACGTCGTATAAGCTTTTGACATGTCGATATCATAAAATATATGACTTTCTTTTCTTTCAAATGAGGTATCGTTAAAGTGAATCGGACCACTAAAGAAAGTTTCGTTTATAATTTCTGTTGCCGTTTTGCTTGATAAAGCTCTAACCTTTTTTGCTGTAGCTCTAGCAAACTGCATCGCATTAACTTCTGCGTCTTTTGGCTTTTTAGTATAGAATAAATGAAATCCTAACTCTTGAGGCGCTTTAGGTTTTTTAACTTGTTCTAAATGGTTTAGTAACGTATATGTCACGAGTTAGCACCTCACTTTCAACTTCGAAATAATATTTACCGGTACCACGTTTTAAGACTTTAGTTTTAAATTGTTTAGTTGCACCGTTATAGCCGGTAAATAACACTGATCTAGATAGATTACCTAGCATAATCGAGCCAGACATAATACTCATATTAATTGAGTCTTTAACGTCTCCTTGCTCGTTAAAAAGGTTTAAATTATGGTCTTTAATGATTTGAGTTAAAGCTAAAACGTGCCAGCCTCTTTCTTTTGAAAGCGTGTCAAGCTGCTTAATAAACTCATTTTGTTTTTGATAAACATTTTCCTCTTGACCGATAACAGATCCAACGTTATCTATAATAAAAACGACTTTATCTTTCAGTTCAATATCAGCTGCAGCCAAAATTTCTTCTAGTTCTAAAGAAGTCATAATAGTATCGTTGATATAAAGTTTAGATAAAATAAGATTAAGATCACTTTTATTATACATATCATTTAAGCGTGAGACAATATCGCGTTCCGGAAGCTCGTAGTTTAAATATAAGATTTTATCAAAGTATTTATAAAATAAAAGCATCTGAGAGAGTGCAGAATACGTTTTTCCAGCTCCAGACATACCGACTATGGTAGTTATGCCGTCTAATTGCGTAAAAACACCGTAAGCGCTATAATTGATTAGTTGTATAGGCGCATACTCTTTATGTTTAAACTTTGAAATAGCAACATTTTTTAAAATGATACGACTCTTTCTTTCAAGCATAACATATTCTTTACCGCTTGTAATTAAAAATATATCGTGTGTCTTTTTGTTAAATAGATCAAGTGATTTTTTATCTTCCTCTGATAAGAGTTCATGTGAAATAGAAAAGACTAAGGTTCTATATCTTAGCTTAACATAAAACCATATTTCTTCCGCAGTTTCAAAAACATGTAAGACATCCCAACGATCATAAGTTATTTTATCAAACGGTCTATCAATTTTAGTTTCAACTTTTTTTAAAACCTTAGTCTCTTTTTTCATAATTAGTCCTTTCTAGAATGGTAAATTGTCTTTAGCAGCTTGTCTTTCAGCTTCCATTTTACGATTTAATTCTTCTAGCTGCTTTCTTTCTTCTGGAGTTAAACCGTCTTTAGGTTTTTCTTCCTTAGGTTTAGATTCTAAGAAAACAACCTCTTCAACAATTACTTCAGTAGCGTAGCGGTTGACTGTGCCGCCGAATGTTTCCCAAGTCCATTTTCTGATCTCTAAACGTCCACTAACACCGATCTTGTGACCTTTGTCAGTATAATGAGCTAATACTTCAGCTGTTTTCATCCAAGCAACGCACGAGATAAAATCTACATCATAGTCGTCAGTAGCTGGATTCTTAAATGTTCTTTGAACCGCTAAATCGAAATTTGTTACAGCGTTTCCGGAATTAGTATATTTGATTTCCGGCTTAGCTGTCAACCTACCAATTAAAATAACTTTGTTAAACATATTATATAACACCTCTTCTTTCTTTTCAATATGTTTATTATCTATTTCTATTTCATAATAATTTCTATTTCATAATAAAGATTATTTAACCTTTTATAAAGTTCTAACAACTNCTCTTGNTTTTGTGCTTTTTCAAGTGCTATTTTGTAAATGTCAAGCGCATCTGGTCCATCACAACCATTATTTAATAATTCTAACGCTTCTTCATAAATTGATTTACTCATTTTCTAACTCGCTTTCTAATTTTTCAATTTCAATGGCAGTTTCTTTTCTAATATTACCGCTATTGTTAGTTTCATACCAATGTTCAGTAACATTGAAGTATTTACGATATAGTTCTAACAACTCCTCTTGTTTTTGTGCTTTTTCAAGTGCTATTTTGTAAATGTCAAGCGCATCTGGTCCATCACAACCATTATTTAATAATTCTAACGCTTCTTCATAAATTGATTTACTCATTTCCTATCGCCTTTAACTTTCTTTTTTACAATTTGTTTAATTAATTTCATTTTTATTCACCTTTTTTTAATCTTTTTAATGTAGATTTAGCAAGATCATATCTTTCATATATACTTAATTCACACATATTTATATAATCTTCTAAGTCCCAGATATAACTTCTAATTTCTGCATTTAATAAATTATTTTTTTCTAATATTGTATATAACTTATCTATTGCTTCCCACGCTTTACGGTTTTCCATTTTAATCTCCTTTTCTTTTTTTGTCATTTCTTTTCTCCTTTTCCTTTCTATATTTTTTTAAATGAGAGCTACCGAGCCAACTGCAGGAGATGAGATGGAAACTCGGTAGCAATAAAATAAAAACTCCCTAAGGTGTACGAGAGCCTTAGAGAGTTAGTACTCATAGATGTAATCGATAAATTAATTAACAGACATAATTTATGCTTTGTAAAAGTCTCGTACCCTATTACGATTATATTGTAGCACACTTTTTTATAATCTGATTAATTATGTGTAATTATGTGAAATTATGTGTTTTGGTATTGACTTATACTATTAATAATAGTATAATATTAGTAGGTAGAAACGAAACGTAGCTATTTAGGTTTAGCGGTCTGGCTTGGGGACTCTGGGAGCAGCGTGGGGACACGTCCGGAGCCAAGTGGTAGGTGCTCTACCGATTCCGCACTAGTAGTGATCCATGAGGGATACCTAACTAATTGAAAGGAGATTCTTGATTTATGCTTGACTGGATTTTAAATAATATTGAAATGATTTTGGGTTTTTTAGGTGTGGCGTTAGTTACAGCTAATTCATTTATGGTTAAAGCTAAGGAGTTCAAAGTAGGAAGAAACTACGACAAGTTAACGGAAGTAACTACTAAGATTTTAAATGGAGATATTAAAGATATTAGTGTTATGGTAAAAGATTTAAAGGAAGTAGTAGAATCTGTTAAGCTTGAGTTCGACAAAGTCGTAGAGACTACCAAAAAAGAGATCAATAAAATGTTAGAAGAATTTGCAGAAACCGAACTTGAAAAAGACGCAAGACAAAACACTAGCTTTAACGAAATGGTTGTCGGAATCGAAGCTCGTTTTAATGAAAAAGTAGAAGATCTAAAAACTGACGTTAAAAAATTAGGTGGTGGCGAAAATGACAATGTTTCTAGCGTATGATAAAAAAGATAAGACTAAATTTATTTTATTCAAGATAGCAGTATTAGTTGCTATTGTCTTAATGGGAGTCTTAGCTTTTAAAGGTGTTAAGCTAGAATTACCTAGCTTATCAGAAAAGTTAAGCTTTGGAATTGGAGTTATAGCTATCGCCTTTGTGGTTGTATTTGCACTTTTAAATAGACTTAAAAGTTTATTTAAGTTTAAATCCTTTAGCTTTGTTTTGATAGCTGTTATTCTTTATGGCTTGCGAGCTGTAATTGAACCTTTGTCATTTGCGTTTTTATTAATTAGTATACCGCTACTTATTGACGATCTTATAATTGATAACTATTTTAAATACTTAAATGTTAAAAAATATTTTGATGTCTATAAATATGTAGGAGCGCATCATGAATGAAGATAAAAAGGAGTTAACACCACTTGAAAAAATAATTGAGCGGCAACAAATAACAGCTAAGAAAGGTTATGAAAAATGGAAAGACTTCTTAACCTATACCGGAATCGTTATGGCTGTTATATCTAGTATAGTTTATTTAATTGTCGTATTCATTTTAATTAACGGATTTGAAGTTGATTATTCAAAAGAAGAGATTATTTCATTTTTACTTTTAGGAGCAGCTACTGGTGTAATGATTAATATCGCAATGCGAATTCAAGGATTAGATCTAGCTAGACTTACTCCAAAAGCGAAAGAAGTACAAGCCAAACTAAATGATCTAACAGCTAAATCTAAGACTGTTAATTTAAAACCGCTTTGGGCTATGCATCTGATAAACACCATTAGAGATATAATCTTTAAAGGCGGAACGATAACATTAACAATGTATTATGCTATTTCTATATCTTATAAAGGTTTAGGAGAGCAGAAATACATGCTATTAGCATTTGCTAATGTGTTTATGTATTTAGGGCTATCTTTGATAACAATGAATAAAGCCTATGATTATTATATAGATAAAAATATTCCTTATATGGAAAAACAAATTATCAAGTTAGAAGAAGAAAGGGGAAATGAGAATGCCACTAACGAAAATGATAGAAGAGATTCAAGCGATGTCGAATACGACGGAAGACGTGACGCAGTTAAAATTAATGCAGGAACAAATCCAAACGTTAACGGAGACACAAACGAAATTTAAGGAGCTTGAAAAGGTAAGTCTTGAAAAAGAAGACGAGATAGCTCAGCTAAGAAAGGATCTAATCGGAGCTTTACGCAATCAAGCGGTAGGAGCTGAAACAGCGCCAAAAGCTGAACCGGTAGATCCATATCAAAAATGGAAAGAGAGTGAATTTAAAAATGGCTAGAAGAATGATAACACCACCACCAGAAGACGGAAAGATTTACGCAATGAAAAACGGCAAATGGGTAGAAATTGATGCTGAAGATTTATTAGTGGAAGAAGAAGATGGTAAAAAATGAAAAAAATGATACCACTACCACCATTTGATGATAACACGTATGTCTGGCAGGGCAAAGGATGGAAGAAGATTCGTACTTATGAAGATTACGCAAGGATGCTTTATTCAAAGTGGGGACAAAACGCCAAATTCCCAAACGCTTGGGAACACAGTCTTGGGGTTGATGTTTCAGAGATTGAAAGGACATCAAACACCACTGACAATTATGGTAAAATGCAGTATCCTGAGGGCGAAACATATGGCGTTATAATACCAGAGGGAACAACAAGTATTGGTAGTTATGCTTTCTATAATTGGCGTGCAAACAACCAACCATTAGTAATACCTAATAGTGTTACAAGTATTGGGGATAGGGCTTTCTATAATTGGCAAGCAAACAACCAGCCATTAGTAATACCAAACAGTGTCACGAGTATTGGTGGTTATGCTTTCTTTGGTTGGAATTCAAACAACCACCCATTAGTGATATCTGATAGCGTTACAAGTATTGGGGATAGGGCTTTCTATAATTGGCAATCAAACAACCAACCGTTAGTGATACCGAACAGTGTTACAAGTATTGGGGTTGAAGCTTTCCGTAATTGGACTTCAAACAACCAACCATTAGTAATACCAAACAGTGTCACGAGTATTGGTGATTATGCTTTCCGTAATTGGAATTCAAACAACCAGCCATTAGTAATACCTAATAGTGTTACAAGTATTGGTAATAATGCTTTCTATAATTGGCAAGCCAACAACCAACCGTTAGTGATACCCAACAGCGTCACGAGTATTGGACATGGTGCGTTTAATGGTTGGCAGGTAAACACTCACCCGTTAGTGATATCTGACAGCGTCACGAGTATAGGGGATAGTGCGTTTACGGGTTGGCAGTCAAACGACAAACCGTTAGTGATACCCGACAGTGTCACAAGTATTGGAAATTATGCTTTTATGTATTGGGAGTCAGTCCCATATGTAGAAATTAAAGCAATAACTCCACCGACATTAGCAAGTTACATGGCTTTTTATGGTCAAAACGACGCACCGATTTATGTTCCAAATGAAAGCGTGGAAGCATACAAAACAGCAACTAATTGGGTTAATTTAGCAGATAGAATATTTAGTATCAACGACAGATAAAAGGAGAAATGAAAATGACACACAAAAAAATTACAGCACAAGAAGGTTACATATTCGTTAGAATTCACGATGGCTTTAAGATGTCAAATGAAATAACATTAGGTTATGATTTTTCAACAGGCGTGAAAAGACAGGACAAAATAGAGTATTACAGAGAAGAACCTATGACAGAAGAGGAACTACAAAGATTACAAGAAAAATAAAAAGGAGAGAATAAAATATGGCAAAATTAACATTAACAAACTTAGCGTCACTTGTCAATACTACGATTGACGCAGATAAACAATTAATCGATGCATCTGATTATGAATTTGATACTGACACGTACTCTGGATTAATTGTTAAAATTGGTAAACAAATCATGGAAGACTCAACGTTTACAGATAGACTTCCGGAATTAGACGGAGAAAATTTACCTTTCGGTACCGACATTGAAGAATACTTCATTAACTTGGCTTTACCGATCGCACACGATCCAACTGGTGCTAATGCACTTGCGCCACAAGATCCAGTATTTGAAGATGCAGCTTATTCTAAATCATTAGGAAGAAAGACATTCAAAGAAACTTTACGTGATAACATGTATGAAAAAGCTTTACTCGGTCAAACTGAAGCTTCAGCTATTGCAGCTCAAGTTCTAAAACGTTGGAGCGATCAAAGAACTTTATTCCGTTATTCAGCGAAAAAGGAATTATTGGGAAATCTTATTGAAAAAGTAATTGCGGCTAAAACAGATAATGCGGATCTAACAGTGGTACACACTCAAGCTAAACCAGCTGATGTTACTACTGCTGAAGCATTCATTAAGAAAGTTAAAGAACGTGTAACTGAATTATCTGAATTTATTACTGATACTAATAATATCGGAGCTGTTCCGGCTAAATCTGATTCACTAATTCTATACATCAAAGGTAGCGACATTATTCCTAACATCGATGTTGAAGCATTGGCTGGAGCATTTAATCCAGATAAAGTTCAAATCCCAGTCGAAGTTAGAATCGTTGAAGACTTTGGTACAGTGACTGGAGACGATGCTGGTAAAGTTTACGCAATTTTAGCTGATACAAGAATTGCAAGACTTCATTCACACCGCCTAGCTACTGAATCTGAAAGAAATGCAACCGGCGAATTTACTAATATGTTAGCTCACGAAACATTTATCGCATACATTTCTAAATTCGTAAACGTCAACTTATTTAAAACTGCTATAGATCCAGATCCAGAAGATCCAGAAGATCCAGAAGATCCAGAAGATTAAGATTTGGCTAGCTCGTCTAGCCTTTTCTTAAAATAGGAAAGGAGTTTTTTTACTATGGAAATTCTAGAAACTAAAGCGTATTCAATACCTTTCATTAATATAGATCAAAACTCTACCTTAATGTTTAAAGACGAAGCTACTCGCAACGGCTATTTTAACGCTAACGGAACAGTACTCGCTAATAACGTTGTTAAAGACGTCTGGAAATTATATGTCGATTATTTAATGACAGAGGGAATACCTTACCCAAAAGCTGGAGTATATAATTATTTTAGATTTAAACTAAAGCGTGGCGGTTATTTATTTTTTTATGTTTATGATTATGAAATAAAAGGCGCCGGACAAATCTTATACAAGTTAAAACTTGACACTTTACAAACGTATTATTTGCATTCTAACGACTTTCAACCTATAGGCGAACAATTAGTATATCGAGAGCATAAAGACCGTTTTAATGAAAATGGAGAGCCAATAATCGATAAAACTTTAGAGTCATTAGATATTAAACCTAGAATTGTTGAACACGTTAAAACATGGCCGCAAGACGAATGTAAGCTTGCTCTTACGAAAATTGGCGGCGGCGTTAAAGACGGTAATGTTTTATCTAAAGCTATGTATTTTTGGAAAGTATATTCACCTTTCCCGCTTACAAACAAACTTCAAGTTAATAATCAAAATTTCGAGCTTTTGTTAGGCTGGGGTGTCATTACGGTGGCGGCAAATCCTAGCAAAACAATGGAACTTACTTACGTTTCAGATAGTGGAGAAGTAACAACAATAGATATTAAATTCGACTATTCTATTACTTTTAAATATGCAAACATACCCAACGAAAATTACAAAGGTTTATATATATTAGGATCTGAAACTTGGGAAAACAAATATACAATTTCTGGACCGAATGTAGGAATTAGCGACGATTACAAATATATAAGGTTTACCCAAAGCGGAAGATTATATGTTGATCTTGTTTTTGCTCAATTTGATATTGAGATTAGATACGATATGGGGATTGATACAACTAATAATTTTAACGAAAGATTTATCAAAAGAATTTATAATGGAGGAAGTGCAGCACCGTTTTCAGAAAGCCAGTTAAATCCGCAAGCTGTAGAAACTCAGCAAATTATATCAATTCCAGATATTCAAATGCTAAATTTAAAAGGGTTTGGAACTAACGATGGTAGAGGTGTTTACGTGCCGCTTAACAAAGAAATAAACGAAAAAACGTATGACGTTGAAACTGAAATAACTAACCTAACACCTAGCTTTACTACTACGTTTTCTAATGCTATGACACGAATTAAATACAACGATCCAAAACTTTTGCATTCGCAGTTTAATACACTATTTTTTACATTACATAACGAACAAATACCTCTAAAATTAGAAAACACAAGAAATGATAAAAAAATCAAATTAAAACTTAATCTAAATGCATCTAATTATTCTAAAGCTTTGTTAAGGCTTGAAAACAACGGAAACAACATGATTTATAATGAATTATATGAGCTTGAAAAAGTAGTTAATATGAATAATGAGTATGCTACGATCAAATCTGAAATTAACGATTATATCGATTTACACTCAAGAAACGATCAAAGATTAAATGAACTTCAAATAAGTAAAGCTGAGCGTGATTTAGTTTACAAAGGAGTAGGTCAAATAGTATCAATTGGCGGAGGTGTAGCTGCCGGAGCCATTAGTGGATCTATCGTGCCGGGAATTGGAACGGTTGCCGGAGCAGTTGCTGGAGCGGCTACTGGTCTAGTTAAAGGCGCTTTAAATATCGCACAAGGAATCCAAAACTTAAATCAATTAAAAGAAGAGATTAAATTACAGTATGATTCTAAAATTAAAGGATTAGCTTACAGCTTAATTAATATTACTGGAGTAACTCCAGATCTAGCAGAGAAACAATATTTGAACAGACTTAAGTTGTTTCAATTCAAACTTTTAGATTATGAAAAGGATTACCTAGATTTGTATTTTCATAACTTCGGTTATCAAACTTTAGAATTTAAAATACCTAATTTAAGATCTAGAAAATACTTTAATTTTATTCAAATGGAATTAGTTAACTATCACGTTAATAACCGCTTAATTACCGCTGAGATTATCGAAGATATTAAATCAAGATTTAGAACTGGCGTCACATTATTTCATTATAATGAAAAAGATGTCGTTAAAATAGATGATCAAAAACAATATGAAAATTATGAACGCATATTTGAAACAGCGCAACTTCAACAAGTATTTCAATACAACAGTCAAACTGACGACTACCCAACTCAAATAGTATTTAATACACCGGTTGAAACTTGGGGTAATTATGCATTATTTATTCAAGGTTTTATAACTCAAAACGAGATCCCAAAAACTCAAATAGGACATGGTTACAATATAATTAATAATAATCAAATTATTTTAACAATAGATCAAAACAATAACTTAAGATTTGGAAATATTAACTTCGGTTTTGTTGACCCAGAGATTGATGCAGTTATCATTTTACATAACTAGAAAGGAGTTATTATATGGCTTTATCAGATAAAGATTTGAAAATATTAACAGAAAATAATTTGAAAAGAAAGTATCAAGCCTTATTTTTATCAAATATAAGATTTGATGGAATAGATCAAGCTACAGCTGATTACTTAATGAATAAATTGATGTATGAGGGGAGAGTAGCTGCTTTTAAGTTGAAACCTAGCAAGCTAGTTGAATATGAAGAATTAGTATTTGCTAGCTTTGCTGAGAGTAAATGGAAATGGAACGGTATGCCGCTTGCTATTACTGTTATAAACGAGTTTAGAGCGCCTTATTTTCCAACTAGACCTTTACTAGTACAACAAGAAGCGGTTGTCTTAAAACTAGCGTTTAGACCGTATTCATACATTACTGAATACGTTGAACGCATTGTCGCGATTCAAGAAACTATCGATACTAACTTAGCGGTGCATCAAATGCCTTTCATTATCAAATCAACCGATAAGAAGTTATTAGATACTATGAAGAAAATATTTAGACGTGAAAAGGTGGTTGTTATTAACGATACGACTATCGAAGTATTAGTTACTAATGCTCCTTATATCATTGATAAACTACAGCTATTTAAGGCTGAAACTGAAGCTGAGTTATTAACTTTATTAGGTATTGATGCGGTTAAATTTGAGAAGAAAGCTCAAATGACTAAAGACGAAATCAACTCAAATAACGAAGAGATTACAAGCTATGAAAAGACTATTCGCGGTAAACTTGAAACGTTTTTTGAAGAGATTAAAGAGGTATTAGGCTACGATATTAAGATTAAGGAAGAACCGCGAGATCTAATTATAGAAGAAGACTACGCTGATTATGGAAACGGAGGCGAAGAGTAATGCCACTTACACACATTCCAGAGTTTAATAAACTTGTTATGAAAGATTTAACGAGTACGCAAATCGGATCTATTGCAGCTAATTTTATAAATGATTCTGATACTGTAGATTACTTTTTAAATCTTTTGAAAACTGAAAGACCGTACAGTGTTTTTTTGAGTGCTTCAGATACTCCTATCTTTGATTTTGATAATGCTGTCGTGCATTCAAGCGACAAGTGGTTGAAACTTATTAACTTCAAGCTTAATGAAATGGATGAACTGCTTCAAATGAGAAACATTACTACTAAAGAAATCACTGGATCTATATCTGAATTAATGCAAGTAGATCCATACACTATTAACATGTTAAAGAAAGAGAATGAGACACCTCAAGCTGGAAATGCTAACTTGACTGGCGATACTTATTTAAGTCGCTCAGAGCGTGAAGAATCCGAATTCGGAGTGCAAGAATCTAACAAGACGGCATCTAATGCAGTTAACGAACAGTTATCGCATGTTAACGATGCAGTAGCTTTAGATATATTCTTTAAGTATGCAGCTAACATTAGAAATTATATGGAACAGTGGCTTAAAGAATTTGACTTAAAGTATTTGACTATTTAGATATACACTTAAGGCACAAGGCTCGAAAGTATTTTGCTTCTTTCATACTATCGGGCTGAGTGCCACAATATCGCCCCCCTAAGCCGTTTCACGGTGTTTTTTTATGTCTTTATGTTTTTCACATATTTTCACATATTCGGTTTACATAATCACGCATCGCGTATAAGGGCT
>JGI24711J26586_10002246_pt1 | contig 13871 bp, 5 predicted proteins | sample BioPla3DNA1_FD_26586 | JGI IMG/M metagenome (IMG submission 26586)
TTTGATGGTATGTACAACATAGCAAGCCTTACGTTTCTGCCCGATCATATTTATGATATTACCTTCAGTTTCAAGGATTCGGAAGGAACGCCGGTACAGTTTACAAACAAGTATGGAGAATTGACAGAGCAGGAAACGCTGTTCTTCCTGTCAAAGATTACATTCCAGGGTACGTCATTCAATGATGTTGCCGTTCTCGGCGGTTTAGAGGATGCGAATCCCGATCTTATACAAAGCGGAGGCCAGACGATAAGAGTTATAAGCGGAAACGATCCGAAGGTTACGCTCAGGTGGAAGGTGCCTACAATTTGGGAGCCGTCGGTCAGCGATGTTCTTCACATTACAAATGAAAACGTGAAGCTTGACAGACTTGAGAGCGGAGGCACATCGCATGTTGATCTTGACTACGGATATTTCCATATAAAAATGAATGAAGTTACCGATATTGTTACCGAAAGAATATTTACAACAACCGTACAGGAAGGCACAGGAGATATAATAGTAAGTCAGTCGGGTGATCTGGTAGAAGGCTTTGGGCCTGACGGAAGCGTTACGGCTGCCGATGGGTTTGTTTATTTTACGCTGGATCAGTCCGATGGAATTCTGCCCGGAACGGAATATGAGAATGTAAATATTAAGCTGACATTCCGGTCGGGTTTTTCCGAAGCGCCGTATACAAGGCTCAGCTCTGCCGCAAGCAATTTTTTCATTGAAAACAAGGATAATATTTTTCAAACCACAGGCGGACAGGTTACATCCATTTTCACCCCGTTGTGGTTTGAAGCATCGAAGGTGGATGTTGACAAGCTTGAGCTTAAAATATACAAGATAAAAAGCAGAAATTATACCGAACTGTATTATGAGGTACAGGACGCCGGTTCAATTGTGGAGCTTTTAGAGGACCCCGCCCAAGCGGGAAGCGGTATAAAGCTTCCCGATGCAAGCATACCGGATGCAACAGGCTGGGGAAGCGTTATTGTTGAAATCCCTATTGATCAAAACGGCGAGCACCCTTTAAGGTTTTACAGGTTTGTTGTAACAGACGGGGATTCACTTACCCCGTTAGGTTCGCTTGCAATCAATCTTCAGCTTCTTGGTAATGATACCGGAAAGCCTCCCGTTCCAAGGGAAATAGAGGCAGAACCGCTTTACAGCGGAAAGCAGGAAGTTGTTTATAAAAATCCGCAGGTGCCTGTTTCGGTAAATATTCCGCTGTCCGATATAAGGATTTCATTTGAAAAACCGCTGGTCTGGATGACTCGGCCGTGGAATGAAATAGTATCAAGCCCGGATGACGAAGGCGACTTCACATTCCATCTGCTTTTAAACACATACCTGTCCGACGATATTAAAATGGTCGAAACGAAAGAAATAGGCGATGAAGAGGTTTCGGTATTTGTGCCTGTAAAAGAAAAGAGAATGCTGTCTTTTGGAAAACACCAGCTTAAGGAGGACCCGAACGACAGTACCCGTGTCTATTTCGAACTGGATGGTTCGAAGCTGTTTTATGATTATGTAAGAGATGTTTCCCTGGACTACGAAAATGATATTGATTACGATATAAACGGCAATGGCGACTACCCCGATTTTCTTGTTCCCAACACTACATATTATCTTAGGATGTTTTCAACGAGNCTAAAAAACCACGACGATGTTAATTGGGCGTTAAGGGATGANCTTGAGTTTGAAAACGATATTTCATATATATCGCCGATGGTTAGCTTTACCACGTACCCGACCAGAGAAAAGCCGGTACCTCTACCAAACCTTTCACTTGATATTGATTTTGAGCCGGAGCCCGATCCTGAAACAGGCAAACCGGTAATGAACGGGATTATCGTCGAGTTTCCGAAGATTATAAATGATAACGACTGGCTGAATTATACCAATATTACAGAAGGCCGGCGTATTGTATATGATATTTACATAAGCGACAGCGCTGACGAAGAAAGCTTTATTCTGCTGGATTCTGCGTTCCTTGACCCATTGGAAACGCTTTATCCGGATGAGAATCCGGATGCCCTAATGTCTGTGCTCATATCGGTCTTTCCTGTTGGTGACGGCGAGGAATTAAAGCCAAACACGACATATTATTTCACCGCCCAGGCCAAACTGTATGTTGACGGGGAAGATGAGCCTTTTATTTCAAGCGATATGACACCGATAAAATCGATAACAACTCCGAAAACAGACTCGGGAGACCTTGACGATCTTGACAGAAGTCCGAGGACACCTGTTGAATTTTCGATAGCCAGAGACAGTGAAGGCGAACTTGAGCTGACCGACTCAAAGGTTGCGTTTAACTGGCTGCATGCCGAAAAAGACGTAACATATGAGATGGTTGTCACAAGAAAAAAACTGGCTCCGAATGCATCGACCGGTGATTATAAAAATGATCCGTACAATGTCGGTGATGAATCAATCCAGGGATTTCTTGAAGCATACGAGGATTATGTTAACAATGATGATATAGAGCTGCATATTGATCTTGGAAGTTCACCTCTTGAAAATGTCGGCCTTGAATATGACCCCGAAACCCGAGTGGCGAGATTTCCGATAAACCTGCCATTTTTAAGGCCAAACCGCCTTTATTACTTCAGCTTAAGGGCTGTCCGCGGCAGGGGAACCGACGAAGTCCGGTACAGCAACTGGGTAAGCATCCCAGTAACAACAAGGATGGTGGCGCCTCCTGATTTCTTTGAGGTTGTAACCGATGTGCAGCTTGGGTTTAACGTGAGACTTCACGGAGATATACCGCCTGAAAATGTCGGTATTATGTTAAAGAAGGGATACCAGTCGAGATCAGCGTATGTTGAGCTGTCAAAAGCCAAATATACCGTTGTCAGGGACGGACGCACGTATTATATAAGAATATACGATCTGGACCCGGACACATGGTACGACATAATGCCGTTTTATAAAAGCGGAGACAAAAAGTACTGGTATGACAGCGATGATGAAGATTGGGGCGGGTCGGAAGGCGATCCAATTAAAATGAAAACAAGAAATACTTTAAATGAAATCGAAGTACGTTTTGCCGGTGAGAAACATTATAAATATTTCCTTGAACTCAGGACCGACGATGATGAGGGTTATATGGCCCTTGAATATAACAAGACAGGGGAAACGGATTATTGCTATACCCTTTATGACGGCACCCGTATTGAGTTCTATCTTGAAAAGACAAATGCATATCTGGAGGACGGCTTAGAGGATAAATACTTATATTACGCGAAAATCAGCAGTGCCCGACGCAGAAGAAGCGATGGAACCTATGTGAGGCAGCCGCTTTTCAGTAACACACGCTATTATATAAAGATTTGGGCACATAATATTGAAGACTCGAAGCATATAGGTCCTGTCACGATACGAACCGATTTCAGCCAGAGTGATTATGATAAGGATCACATGAAGGATGAAATACGCGACATGTTTGAAACAAAGGCCGACAGTCTGATGCGCAAGCTCTATTTTACCGTAAATGAAAAAAACAGGGCTGTTAACAGGGTTATGCTAAAGGCTTCAAGGATATCAAACCTTATGCAGGTATCGGGATATTCCGGTATTACCGTAGACATATCAAAGGAAAACCCTGAGGCAGCCGTTGATAAAATATTAATTCCGTATGACATTCTAAAAACGATACAGGCGTATAACAGCCGTCTGACAATTAAGCTGGCAGGCTGCGACATAACCGTGACGCGTGATTCGTTTGACCTTGACGCGTTGAAAAGGCTGTCCGGCGCGGTTGGCGTAAAAGAAACGATGCTTGAGATTACGGTTGAACGCAAAGCATCGGGATCAGTGTCCGTGCCGTTTGGTTATTCGTATGCGTCAAAGGTTTACGATATAAAAATCGTTTCCATGGGTATGAAACGTACATATGCGGAAATTAACGAGATTATTTATGACATACTGAAAGAACCCGAAGTAACGGGCCCGTTCAAGTACGGCATCCTTGACAGAGAACTTGCCAAATTTTTGGAAAAGGAAACAAACCTTAACTACATAAGCCATGTCGAACTTGACAATATGATTACTAAAATTATAGATATTGTTGAAGAGGAACTGTCGATGTATATCAACGATATCATTGATGGAGGAAGAGGCTTTTCGGCTTCAAGGATAAGTTATAAAGATGTGCCTGAATCGCCGGGCGGTATTAAGCTTAAAATAGTTCACAGCGGATCGGGAGGTATGGCGGAGCCTTATATGCTTACGAATGATCGTCCTGCCTGGCGGGAACCGGAAGGAATAAAGGCCTGGATATTCCCTTATATTGTTATTACCGCATACAGGCCCGGGCAGTATGCTGTCTTTAATCTTCCTGCCGTGAATATACAGACTCCTGATGGAACGGTTGATCCTGATTTCAAGCTTCTGTCACAAAAATATGATCTTAGCAAAGCGTTTGGTACAACAGCCTTGTATCCCGGAGATTATGTTTCAGCCGAAAACGCCGTTTTGCTTTTTGAAACGGTAACAGAAACCGGCAGTGAGGTAAAGGGCTTGTCAATACCGGCTAAAATCAATTACTATAAGCTTAATGAAATTTTCCCCGCGGCCGCGGTTCGGCAGAACATAAACCGCGGACAGGCAACCTGCCTTGTTGTGGAGATATACTGTTATAAAACGGGAGTACCTTCGGCGATGTTAAGGCCGTCGAAAAGGCTGTATATAAACAATGCCGATTCGATGCCGGATTATCTATACAACCGTCTAATTATTGCGCTTGACCTGGGTATTGAAACACTCGAACCCAATAATATGTATACGGCGGACAGGATGGCAACCACAGGGGAGCTTATCGAAAAAGTTATCTCGGTATTAGAACTGCTTGGTGAATGGTGATTGGAGGGAGCGTCGGCATGATGAAAAAAAACATAGTATTGCGAATAGTTGTATGGATTATTATATTGGGAATGCTGGCTGCTTTTGTTGTGGATTTTGCCTTTGCGCAGGTAATTCCTTCAACACCGCCCCAGAATTTGAGAGTTTCGGATATAGGCTATGAAAGCGAAGCAGGCCAGAACTGGTTTGCGGGTTTTTCGTGGAACTTGCCCACATACCCTCCCGAAGCGACAAAGGAAAGGTCACAGACATTTTATTTCAACCGCATTGAAAGAGGTTCCGGGAAAATTATAAATGATGTGGCCCAAATAACGCTTGGCAACACATCTACTTCTTTTACGACGTCAGGATATGGGATAGAGCTTGATCACGGAACAATTTATGAATTATACGGCACTTCATCATACACATACGGCGAATTCGGAGAGTATACATTTACGTCCGGAAAATCAAACCGTGTTAAATTCCTGACGCATCTTGAGTTCGGTGCGGAATTGATATCAGGAACAAATGAGATAAAAATCGTATGGGATGATGTATGGGATACGGACGGTCGCATTGACTACCGTATTCTGATTTCGGACACGTCCGGGTTCACGCAGCCCCCGTCGATTCCGGATATTATAGGATCGCAGATAGGTACAGAGAACAGCAAGGTAACTGTTTCGGGCGGGCGTCTTGAATATATATATACGAATGCACTTCCGGGCAGGGAATACTCAATTAAGGTTATTCCGCTCGTTAATACCGATGTAGCTTCTATACCTGAGGAAGAGCTTCCGGTTGTACGCGTAAAAACAGAAATTCTTTTAAGGGCGAAGAAAATGGGCGAAACCTCCGACGGTGTAAGATGGATGCTTTTCTGGGATCCTATCATTAAAGGATCAATAGGAAGCACAACGTTTACGAGGGTTGAATATAAGCTGTACAGGCATGACAAAGCAGGAAACGCTACATTTTTCGCTTTGGTAATTGACAGGGACAGGTTCGAAATGATTTTAAAACCTGAGGATGTTGAAAAATACACATATTCAATTGAAGCCGTCGCATATAAGCCCGACGGTTCATCGGTTCCCTTTTATTCGTCAACGAAAGTGGCGTTAGTTGAACAAATACCGGAGTACCCGACTGCGCCTGAGTTTGTTAAAAGCTTCCCGACAGCCGATCCCGCACCGCTTGTCTTTGATGACCTGCTGACATCAAACAGTGCGACCCTTTTGTGGAGAGTACCTGTTTCCGGTGACGGAAAGATTGACACCGAGGTTTATTACGATCTATATCTTGTTGACAAAATTGAAGAGATGAATACGCTTCCTGTAACGAAAAGAATTGCTACAAACTTAACGATGACCCGGGCGAATGAGGTTAGGGAACTCGAAACGGGGAGGCTTATCGGTTACCGCTATACAATAAATAACCTTGATTCGAATTCGATATATTACGCGGTTCTTATAGCAAAAAAGAACTTCATTATTGAAAGCGAAGACGGTTTTATGGTATCGCGTCCATATACGTCCGATCCGGCTATAAAGGTTATAATAACGCGCCCCGATACCGAGATGGATAAACCGCTTGCGCCGCCTTCGCCGCCGTTCAGGCTGAAGCCGGGCGAGGACTCGATCGGCAAAAACGAAATAATAATGCAGCTTGAAAAATCATGGCTCGAAATGTATCATTCAGGTTTAAAGAAATGGCTGTATGTCGTTAACGAGGATGATCCCGAAAGAGGCAGGGAAGAAAGCTATTATAATGAGAACAATTCGTTTGATTACGATGATTATATTGAAAACCAAAGCCTTCCCGATGGCGATGAAAACAAAAAACCCGAAAGAAAGGTTGAATATCCGGCCGGATGGCAGGTAAACATACACTGCGTTGAGTATGATCAAGCGCTTCAAATAGTTAAATCGGTAACGGGAAGGGATTTCGTATCGTACAGTGATATGAGCCGGAATTATATCCTTTCGCTGCAAAAGCAAATTGAACCGGTGCTCGTTCCGGATCTGGATCCTGAGGAATGGCAGGCCTTTGCGCTTCCTATACGCGAGCTTGATCCGAACACAACATACCTTGTTTGGGTTACCGTATCAAACAGCACGGGGCTTCTTGAGTCCGACCCTTCTGATCCGCTGCTGGTTACAACACTGCCCGATTTCCCGCCGGCTGTTGAAACACCTGTTGTGCCGACGGATTTGAAAGGCATCGCGGCCGACACTTATGTTGATTTGTTCTGGAGCTACCTGCCCGGATACAGCTATAATATAAGCTATGCGACAGAGGATGACAGGACGAAAGCAGCAGGAACCATAACAGTTTCTTACGAGCAGCTCCGATATGAGCCTTCATACAGGATCGGAGCCCTTAAAGCAAATACAGTTTATTATTTCTGGATTCAGGCTCTCTCTCCGGCTGAAACAGGCGGATTTACCGAATCTGACTGGAGCAATTCGATTGCGGTCAGAACTGAACCATACAGCCCCCCGCCGAAACCAAGGGGTTTTGGTGTAAAAGATACACATGACGCAATAACCGAGACAAGTATATTTTATGAATGGCTCCCGGACGAATCAGTAACATTTATCCTGGAAATTTCCGAAAACGCCGGTTTTTCAGATTCCGTTGAGTATAATATTGACGGGTCGGAATACCAGGTTACCGGCTTAAAATCAAATTACCGGTATTTTGCCAGGCTCTATTCGTACAGCGCCGATACGGGACTTCGCTCGGAACCAAGCCATGTTGTAATGGTGATAACAAGAAAAGGCCGCGGCGAATATGATGCTGATGTCCCGCTTGATGATATTCCAGTAGGAGACATGCTTATAATTGACGCGATCGCAATTGACGGAATATGGAACGCTAAAGCTGTTGATGTTAACGCGCACAGGCTGTCCGAAAAAATCAGGAAATCAGGTACCGGTGTATTTTCGGTGGATTTGACTGTTCCGCCCCCGGCGACAAAAATCATAAGGCTTGAGCTCGGTGGTGAGGTATTGGAAACACTTGCAGGAACAAGCCAAACACTTATTGTAAGAACACCGGGATTTGATATATATGTTTTCCCCGGATGCTTTTTGCAGGATACATATTTCAGGCTTAAGCAAAGCCATAAAAATATATCGTTAAGAATAGACGTACGTTCCAATCCGGGTGATATAAGGCCCGAGAATAATATGCGGATGATGGCTCCGATAACTGAAATGAAAATATATGCGGGGCATGAAGAAAGCTTCTTTTTACTTGAAGATTTCATAAAACCGGTAAAAGTGATTTTGCCTGTAGAAAATGATGTCGAAGCGGACAAAATAAAAGTCAGGCATTACGATTCGGNNCGCNNAAAATGGGATGATGTTGATTATACATGGATTGCTCCACAGCAAAAATTTGCCGCGTACCCGAAAAGAAGCGGCGCTATCGCCGCCGCTGCGATAAAACCTGCGGGTATTACTGCAGGAAGCGGAATAGAGCAGACGCTCAAAAATATTCTTTCAAGGTATCAGATGCCGTCCATCCCTGCAGGCAATCAGGAGTTTGAAAATGAACTTACCGTAAGTGAAGGGATAAAGCATTTAATGGATATTATACCGTATGAATACGAAAACGGCGATGTTACAGAAAAGGCATTAAGAGCCGGTTTATTGCTGCCGGAAACCGCGAACGGAAACGCTCTTTTAAGTAAAGAAGAGGCCGCTTATGCCGCGGTTGCGGTATACCGGAGAAAAACAGGCCAAAATATACCGGATTCAACGTGGATATTGGAGCAAATTCCGAATGCATCTGAAATTCGGCCGCAATTTCGAGCAGCCGTAGCTTTTGCATTGAGCAACGGAATTATTCCTGAAGGCGACGGCATGTTTTTGCCAAAAATTCCCATAACCCGTTCAGAATTATTTATTATTATTGAAAATATTCTTATCATGGCAGGTGAAATCTGATAGAATAGAAATAAGGATTTAATCTGATTGGTAATTCCGTTGGTTTTTCCAAAAAGGTAAATATGGTTTAAAGTGCTAAAAAAATGTCAATTATTTATAAGGAAGAACCGGCAAAAACCGCCTTAATAAAGCGGTTTGAAATTGAACATAATATTATTGGAGAAACTCAGAATAAAGCCTGATTGGAAATTTAGTTTACATAAGACAATAGGGGAGCGAAAACATGAGCGTATTTATTATTGACGGTGGAGTTCCGCTTAAAGGAACCGTTCGGATAAGCGGTGCAAAAAATGCCATTCTTCCTTCACTGGCCGCATGCCTGTTAACAGAAGAAAAAACCATTTTAAAAGATGTTCCGGATCTTGAAGATGTACATACAATGTGTAATCTTCTTAATTCATTAGGAGCCGATACCACCTTCAATAAAAAAGATAAGGAAATTATTGTAAATACTTCGTCGATCAATAAATATACAGCCCTCTATGAGCTTGTTAACCAAATGAGGGCTTCATTTCTTGTTATGGGTCCGCTTCTTGCAAGAAAAGGCAGAGCAAAGGTTTCACTACCGGGAGGCTGCGCGATCGGAAGCAGGCCTGTCGATCTTCATCTAAAAGGTTTTTCCGCTCTTGGCGCAAATATAAATACGGGCCATGGTTATGTCGAGGCAAGTGTTAAAGGAAAGCTCACCGGAGCAAGAATATACCTTGACTTTCCAAGCGTCGGGGCAACTGAAAACATATTGATGGCTTCAGTGTTGGCTAAAGGCCGAACAATAATTGAAAACGCGGCAACCGAGCCTGAAATTGTGAACCTTGCGACACTGCTTGTATCAATGGGCGCAAATGTTACAGGAGCGGGTACGGATACGATACGCGTTGTTGGCACCGATCGTCTGCATGGAACAGAGCATGCGATAATACCCGATCGTATTGAAGCCGGAACGTTTATGCTCGCTGCTGCAATTACGGGCGGTAATGTTACACTGGAAAATGTAATGACCGAACATATAAAGCCTATAAGCGCAAAGCTCAGGGAGTCCGGTGTTGAGATTTCGGAAGAACTCGGTGTTGTTCATGTAAAATCGATCCCGAACCCGAAAGCTGTGGACATAAAAACACATCCGTACCCGGGATTTCCTACCGATATGCAGGCACAAATGACTTCTTTTTTAAGCCGTGCTGAAGGAACAAGCATGATTGTCGAAACGATATTCGAGAACAGATTTATGCATATAAGCGAGCTTAAGCGCATGGGCGCAAAGATTAAGATTGACGGGCGCACCGCCATTATAGAAGGCCGGGTGCCGTTTATGGGAGCACAGGTTAAAGCTACCGATTTAAGGGCCGGCGCGGCTCTGATTCTTGCGGGTCTTTGCGCCGACGGTAAAACCGAAATAAGCAGTATACACCATATCGACAGAGGATATGAAAAAATGGAGGAAAAGCTAAGGGCACTTGGCGCAAGAATAAGAAGAGAATAAGAAATTAATCGTTAAGCTCATCAAGCGTAAGCTTGAAACTTGGTATAAAATGCTTCATGAAATAATCGGCTTCAGCCATTTTCATATTTTTAATTTTTTTAGCTGTCGCTTCGGCAGCTTTTTTAAATTCTGTGTTTCCGGCTTTTTCCTCTTCCAGGCATTTAATATATGCGCATATGCGGTCGGCGGCTTTTACAATTCTGCCCTCATCCGATGCTTCATCGTAAAAAAGAATGTCGCGGTAAATATCTCTTAGTTTGTCCGGGAGCATTGTAAGAAGCTTCTCTTTCGAAACATCTTCCATGTCCTTGTACGCTTTTTGTATCGAAGGGTTGAAATACTTTATCGGGGTGGGCATATCACCGGTAAGCGCTTCGTTTGAATCATGATAAAGTGCAAGAACCGCTACGCGGTCCGCATTAACGCTTCCACCGAAATACACGTTTTTTATCACGGCCAGCGCATGGGCTATAATCGATACCTGGTGGCTGTGTTCCTGTATATTTTCGAAATTGGTATTGCGCATCAGGCTCCAGCGCATAATATATTTCATGCGTGACAGAAATGCAAAAAACTGGTTTGATTTATCCATTCTCGTTCCCCCAGACATAAAGCTAATTTTATTTTATCATAACGCAAATTATCGAATCAAGAAAGCAGAGGTTTTTGCACAATAGCTCTATCTTACGTCTGAACAAGCAGCTCGCGGTAATAATGCCAAAACACAGCGGGTGATTCGGGTGCTTTCGGTGACGACGGGTGACATGCTCCAGCGCCCTGCTGCTAACAGGTAATTGTGGAGCGGGTTAATGGGCGACCCGGGATATGGAGACCTCTCAGCAAAAATAAAAAAGGACCCATAGCGTGTTATTAGCATGTGCTTTGTCGACCAGGGAAACGAAACACCCGAAGCAGGACCCGCGGGAATAATGTTCAAAGGCTACATTTTTAAGCTATGGTGTAATAACGTCAACAAGAGCTTAACAAATGAATAGGCGGCCCGGTGCAAAGCTTCTTTACCGAACCGCCTAACCTGCCGCGAGCATCTGCTCAGAACAGGATTTTGAAAAGTAGTGCATATATTAACAGTCCTCCTGTGTTGTATCGAAGATGTCCTTTTTGAGAGAGAATACTAGCGCAATGGAATCATTCCCTTCGCAGTAGTTTTAGTTAAAGCTTCGGACCATCTCCTTTACGGTTTTTGTTAATCATTGTTTTCGGCGGAATCACCCCTTTTCAATATATTTGGAAACTACATATACCTGATAGGAGTATCCCCTTTACAATAATATAATATTCAGATTCCTTACAATATATATTTACCCTCAGATTGTCCGTAAAAACAAATTTTTAGTTACTTTTCTGTGTCCAATGATGGTATAATAAAAAAATATTAGAGCTTCAAAATTTCTTTAATTAAATTTTCTTTTTCCGGAGTGTGATAATTTTGTTAAAAAAACTTCTGCTTAAGACGGCAACCATATGTGTATACCGTAACCTTCTTGAAAATGAAGCAATTAAAAGCCTCATAAACCTTTTGAGGATGCTTGAAAATCCTGAGTGCACTATAGAACAAATACTAAGTTCATACTGCACGATATACTATATATTATTAAAGAATAATGCTCCCGGTTTTTATGAGTATGTTAAAAATGTTGCATGCTGCGATGAAAACATCTTTTCGCTTGCTTGTGAAAAAGGTGTAATAGAAGGCAGCGAGGGTATCAAAGAACTGGCAAAAAGAGATCTGGCAATACTTAGAAGCCTGGCTTTAGTTAAATGTGACGACATAAAGAATTATATAAAACAAAAGTTTATTGAAAACAGGGAAGTCTATGAAGCTGTTTTAAGCCTTCCCGACTGGAATCCTATGCAAGGGGACGAAGAATCCTTAGAGCACTGTTTTGAAAGCTTGGTGTCCTGGTACGGAAAAAACGGAGCGGGCGTATTTTCACAGCATTCCTTTTTTACCTGGGATGGGCGTAAACAAAAACTTGTTCCTGTAAAGAACCCGGACCCGATTGCGCTGGACAGGCTGTATCTTGTGGACAGCCAGAAGGAAACAGCGGTTAAGAACACCGAAATATTCCTTAACGGTATGGAGGCAAATAACATATTGTTTTACGGTGACAGAGGCACCGGAAAATCATCAATGGTAAAAGCGATAGCCAATAAGTACTACGACAGAGGGCTGAGGCTTATTGAAGTGCCGAAAGAATATCTTGACCAGATACCTCTAATTACATCGCAGCTTTCTGACAGAGGGCTTAAGTTTATTCTGTTCATTGACGATCTTGCCTTTGAAAACAACGAAGAGAAATACACGGCGCTAAAAGCGGTACTTGAAGGCGGTATTGAGCATAAGCCTTCAAATATCCTTTTGTATGCGACTTCAAACAGGCGGCACCTCGTGAAGGAGAAGTTTTCTGACAGGATAGGGCTTAGTTCGGATAACCCGGATGATGAGATACGGGCAAGGGACAGCATGCAGGAAAAACTTTCGCTGGCCGATCGATTTGGAATAACGATAATTTTTTCATCCCCGATAAAAAATGAATACCTTACGATAGTAAATAAAATGGCGGAAGAAGAAAACCTTGAGATTGAACCGGAAGTTCTGAACAAAAAAGCGATGCAGTGGGAAATGATGTATAACGGGATGTCGCCGAGAACAGCAAGGCAGTTTATCAACTGGATAAANGCNGAAATGAAGNNTGGGANTAAANGCTNAAANAGACNTTGAAAGAGGGGNAGAAAAATGAGAGCTGTTATAACTGTAATAGGCTATGACCGCGTCGGGTTGATTGCCGGGATTAGTGCCGTACTTGCGGAATCGAACGTAAATATACTTGATATCTCACAGACTACCATGCAGGATCTTTTTACAATGATGATGCTTGTGGATCTTGACGGCCTTAATATTGATTTTTCCGAGCTTAAAGACCGGCTTGAAAGTAAAGGAAAAGAGCTTGGCGTTGATGTCCGCATACAGAGGGAAGAAATATTCAAAAGCATGCACCGGATTTAGATGGAACAAAGATGTCTGTCGGCATTGACCAGGCAGTTTCTTCTGTTATTTTAACGGTGGGGCAGAAGATATGCAGTCGGAGGAGTAGTATATGATCAATCAGTATGAAATATTGGAAACAATACGAATGATCCAGAACGAAAAACTGGATATACGCACAATAACAATGGGAATATCGTTAAGAGACTGCTGCAGCGAAGACAGCGCAAAAAGCTGCGAAAAAATATATGACAAAATTACCAAATGTGCTGAGAATCTTGTAAAAACCGGGGAAGATATTGAAAGAGAATTCGGNATACCAATAATAAATAAAAGAATTTCAGTTACTCCTATTTCGATAATAGCCGAAAGCAGTAAAGACGCTGACTATATCCGGTTTGCAAAAACGATGGATAGAGCGGCCGCCGAAACAGGCGTTAATTTTATCGGCGGGTATTCCGCGCTTGTACATAAAGGCTTTACCGACGGCGACAGGTTATTTATTAAATCGATACCTTTTGCTTTATCGGAAACCGAAAGAGTATGCTGTTCAGTTAACGTAGCAACAACGCGAACCGGCATAAATATGGATGCGATT
>JGI24711J26586_10002249_pt1 | contig 13856 bp, 10 predicted proteins | sample BioPla3DNA1_FD_26586 | JGI IMG/M metagenome (IMG submission 26586)
TTGAACCATGCCACTGTCCTGCGGAGCCCCTCATCGAGCGTACAGTCTGGGGAGAAACCAAAGGCGTCCTGGGCCCGGGCGATATCGGCGAGCGAGTCTCGCACATCCCCCGGCCGCGGGGGTTCATAGAGCACCTGGAGGTGTATGCCGGTGATCTCCATGAGGATCGACGCAAGATCGTTGAGGCTGATCCGGCGGCCTCCGGCGATATTGAAGACGCCTGAAGCGTTGCTCTCCATCGCAAGTATATTTGCCCGGGCGACATCCCCGACGAAGATGAAGTCCCGGGTCTGCTCCCCGTCACCGTATATGATCGGGGGTTTTCCGGTGAGCAGGCGGGTGATGAACTTCGGGATCACCGCCGCGTACTCGGAGTCCGGGTCCTGCCGGGGACCAAAGACATTGAAGTATCGCAGGAATACCGTCCTGATACCGTAGAGGTCGGAGAAGACCTTCCCGTAGTGCTCACCCGCAAGCTTTGAGACCGCGTAGGGGGAGAGTGGTTCCGGCGCCATCGTCTCGTGCTTAGGAAAGGTCGGATCATCGCCATATATTGCAGAGGTAGAGGCCGTCACAACCGCAGGGATGCCACATTCCTTTGCAGCCCAGAGTACGTTTAAGGTTCCACTGACGTTCACCGCGTTCGTCTCCCCGGGCGCCTCCACCGATCGGGGCACGGAGGCGATCGCTGCCTGGTGGAAGATGCCGTCCGCGCCCTGGAAGGCCTCGAGCAGGAGGTCGAGATCAGTGACACTCCCTTCGATGAACGTCACCCCGGGGCAGTCGATGAAGGGCGCGATGTTCTCGCGCCGACCGCTGGAGAGATCATCGATGATCACGACCTCGTGGTCGCGTGCCAGACATTCTGCAAGGTTTGAGCCGATGAACCCGGCCCCACCCGTGACGATGTAGCGCATATCGGTATGGTTATGCGCTCCAGTGATTTGAGCATTGCCGGGGGATAGGTCGCGGCCGGCCACACCCTTCACGGGATGTGGGGCCCAGAGACTACCCACTCCAGGATACCTGCCACCATATAGCATCATACGGTGTATCAGGATCCCGCTTCCCCATTCGAGAGCGGGAAATACTGCTGGTAGACCCTTCTCCGCTCCTCAAGATCGGTGTGCAGGTAGATCTCGGTCGTCTTGATGGAGGAGTGCCCCAGATTCTCCTGGACGACGCGGAGATTCTTTGACCGCCGGTAGAGTTCGCTTGCATAGGAATGCCTGATTGTATGCGGCGTAATCCCGTCCGGGGCGTTCTCTTTGAAGATATGCTGGACGGTCCTCGGCGAGATGTGGCGCCCCTGCTGGCCCGCAAAGAGCGGTCCTTCGATCCTGTTTCCGATGAACTCATCGATCGCTGTAAGAGTCGCCTCATCGACGAAGACCGTCCGGATCTTGTCGCCCTTCCCCGTCACACGGATCGTCTGCTCCTCAAAATCGATGTCCTCGACATTGATCGCACAGAGCTCTGAGACCCGGACGCCTGTCGCGTATATCAGGCGGACGATCAATTTGTTTCGCCCATCTTTGATAGACCGGATCAGGCGGAGCACCTGACTGTGTTTGAGGTATTTCAGCTCTTCATTCTTAATCCGCGGCCGTTCCACGCCGAGCATCGGATCGGCGACGACGGCCCCCTGGGTGTAGAGGTAGCGGTAGAACGAGGAGAGCGTCGATATCATCCGGTGAAGGGTCTTTGGTCTGTAGTCCCGTCTCGCCGTGATGCAGGAGAAGAAATCGGTGACAAGAGCCGGGGAGACGTTGACGTCCGCATCCAGCGGTGCACCATCGAACTCTTCCTCATCAGCCGGGTTCCGGTCCATATTCTGTCTGACCCAGGCATACCTGGCGAAGCGCTGAAGAGTTCCTTCGTACTTCTTGATGGTCCGGGGCGAGTAGTTCCGCATCCTGAGGTACCCGTTGAACCGTTCCAGCCATTCCGGAAAGAGCGCGTTTTCCATTGGTTATTAGGTTGAATAACGAAGCATATCAAAATTGCGGTAAATCACCATTCCCCGCAAGAACGTATGCACACCGATCACTTGCCAGAGCGATCCTCGAAGATCCCATACTGGCCTCAAAAAAGAGTATTTAGTGATGCAGATGATATCTGGTGTTAGGAGGTATGGGGCTACCCTCCCGGGTGGCCGGGCGGCAGACCCTGGTATATACATCCCCTTTTGAGCATATGAAGCCCACGCTGCGCGGTGCGAAAGTGAACGGCGCAGGACCTGCCGTTGACCCCATCTCTCTCTATGACTGCTCTGGAGGGGCAAAGAAGCCCGATCGCTCTCCCTGATATGTTCCTATGGGGAGGAGAGCGATCCACGCTTAAATGGGCCGATACGGCGGTCCAAAAAATGATGACTCCCTTGTTGGCTCTGCCCCACGGATACCCCGTGTATCGACACACCTAGTGCTCGTCGAGAAATCTGACCCGGCGTCCTCATCCCGGGAACAAAGAGGCAGGTATAAACCGTATGATGCTATATCTTCAGATGGCAGATGGAGTCCAGCAACAGGCGCCGCTCTCCCTTCTGCAGATTGAAATACCAAAACAGACAAGAGGATATACAAAATGGAAGAACCTGATCATCGCAGTGATCCAAGCAAGTATCAAAAGTTCAAGAAAGTCGATGGCGCCACCTACCAGCGGGTCAACCAGTTCCTGCGCAAGCACACCCACATCACTGCCCGCGAGTGGGCGATCGCACGCCTCTGCGCAGACTTCCGGACCACCAGCGGTTCAGAGATGACATTCATCGGCGAAAACCTCCCTGACCTCTGCCCGTTCATGGTCGACACCTACACGCCGCAGGCGGTCAATCAGGCACGGAGTTCGTTCAAGAAGAAGGTGAAGAAAGCAGGGGCCACGTTCTTCTACGGTGCCATGTGCGGCTTCTTCACCGCCGAGGAACTCGACGAGATCCTCTTTGAGGCAAGTGAGGTCGCCCGGTTCCTGCTGGAGGTTGAAGGCACAAGCCTGACCATCGACGACGAGATCGAGATCGAGGACCGGATCACCGAAGTGATGCGGGGCGTGGCCGAGGCGGCATCGGTCATCCTGAAGACCAGGCCCGGCCAGGAGAGTGAACAACCATGAAGATCATACAGATAATCGGCCGTTCAAACTCAGGGAAGACCACGTTCATAACGAACCTGGCCCCGGCGCTCTCGGCGCATGGGACCGTCGGCGTTATCAAACACCTGGGGCATCACGGCTTTGCGCTCGAACCAGAGAAAGACACCACCCTGTTCTATGAATCACATGCCGCTATATCCGGCGGCGTCGACTACGAAAAGTCCGTCATCATCAGACGTGATGGTGACCTCGACTCCGCCCTTGAGACCCTCTGCAACGCCGGTGTAGACTACGCCATACTCGAGGGCTTCAAATCCAGACCGTTCCCCAGGGTGGCGATAGGCGATATCGAGAGCGAGAACATCGTGCTGCGCAACCCTTCGATCGAGGACGTGATCGCCGCACTCCCAGAATTCGAGGACTACTTCACGGTTGAAGGACTGGTCCGTGAGCTGAGGCGTGAGTGCGACGTATCGCGTGCCGGGGCCATCCTCACGTTCAACGGGATCGTCAGAGAATGGACCGGCACCGAGCAGACCGAGTACATGGAGTTTGACGAGACCGTCGATGCCCTGGTAGAGAGCCTCAGACAGGAGATAGAATCCGTCCCCGGTATCATCGGCGCCCGATTCCACCACCGGAAGGGCCGGCTCTATGCCGGGGAGGATATAACCTATATCGCTATACTCGCAGCACACCGCCAGGAGGCATTCACCGCCGCAAGCAGGGCGATCGACCGGTTGAAGCGAGAGCTGCATGACGCAGAGGAGTGACAGATATGCAAAGCAAAAAACGGATGTTTGGAACGAACGGCGTCCGGGGTGTGGTCGGAGACATGATAACGCCGGTCTTCGTCCTCAAGATCGGCGCCGCGCTCGGATCGATGCGGAGAGGCACCATAGCCGTCGGCAGGGATACAAGGACGTCAGGAGAGGCCCTGACCCACGCCCTCAAGGCCGGCCTCCTGATGACCGGATGCGACGTGGTGGATATGGGTATCCTCCCGACACCAGCCCTGCAGTACATCATAAAGACCGATGACCGGCTCGCCGGTGGTGCTATGATCACCGCATCCCACAACCCCCCTGAGTACAACGGCGTCAAGATCATCGAGGCCGACGGCACCGAGATGGCAGACGACGAGGTCATCAGGCTCGAGGATCGGTTTTTTGCCGGCGAGTTCGATGTGGTCGCCTGGAGCGACGTCGGCACAGAGACCGCCGCACCCGATCGGCTCGAAGAGTATATCCAGGCAATCGTAGAGCGTTTCCCGGCAGGAATCGGGAAGGGCATGACCGTCGTCGTCGATCCCGGATCCGGACCTGCGGCCCTCACCACTCCGACCATCCTTGAGAGGATGGGCTGCAGGGTCCACACCATCAACGCCCGACTCGACGGCACCTTCCCGGGCCGGATGCCTGAGCCGACCCCCGAGGGCTTGCGCCCCCTCTCGGAGATGGTACTCGCCACAGGCGCCGACTTCGGCGTGGCACACGACGGTGATGCCGATCGGGCGGTCTTCGTCGACAACCGGGGGCGCTACATGGAAGAGAACTGTGAGTTCGGCCTGATCGAGGACTACATCTGTAGCAGGAACCCCGGCGGACTCATCGTCACCCCGGTTGCCACCTCCCGGCTGATCCAGGATATCGCCAGGAAACACGAATGTAGTGTCGACTACACACCCGTAGGAAGCATATACGTCGCACGAAGGATGATCGAGCTCATCGGGCAGGGGGAGAACGTCTCCTTCGGCGGCGAGGGCAACGGCGGGTTGATCTATCCCGACCACCAGTTCTGCCGCGATGGGGGCATGACCGCCGCCGTGATGGTGGCAGTTCTCGCAGATCACCCCAAAGGAGATCTCTCCGGAATCATCGACGGACTCCCATCCTACCACCTGATCAAGGAGAAACATCCCGCCCCTGACCCGGATGCACTGGTCCGTGCTGTCGAGGAAGCACTCCCGGAAGAGACCATCGAGAAGATCGACGGCCTCAAGATCATCAGGGATAGCGCCTGGGCCCTGGTGCGGGCGTCGGGGACAGAACCGATGATCAGGGTCATGGTCGAGTCGGAGGACCCGGCGTCGCTGATGCCATGTACCAGGAGATCATGCAGGCCGTCAGGCGGGCCTGAACCCCATACATGCTACTTGAGGGGGCGGGTGAGATCAGATCCCCATGTTCCTCCCCTCAAACCCTCGTTGGAACGAAAATAGCGCACCATCCGGCAAGACAGCCCCTCTGCACGAGATACTCCAGTGGGCAGAACCATGCTGACACCTGACTCCTACCGGCGCAGGCGAGGACACCTCCTCATTAAGTGTTCCATTCACAGCGATGCTGAGGACGTCTATCTTCCGCTATAATTTATGCATCTCGAACGATCTCCCTAAATTTCACCAAAGAACTCCACTTTGGAATTAGAGAAATCTATATATATAATGATTGATATGCATGATACAGAACCCGCTGGAGAGCGGTGATCAAAATGGATGATAAGCCACAGATGAAACAGAAGATAACCTCCGCCATCTCTTCTGGCGATCTGCGTGAGGTCGAGAAGATAGTTTCGGATATCGCCGAGACCCGGGCGAGAAAGGAGAAGAGATCTCTCTACGAACAGATGAATACGGCCCTGGTGAAGGCAGCGTTTGAGGAAAATCAGCCGGAACTCCTAAGTCAGCTCATCGAACCGACGAAGGAAGACGTATCCATCTTCGCCCGGCGTGCTGTTGAACTCTATCGCGAGGAGAGGGATGAAACATGGTTCTCCGCGGTATTCACCCTGATCGATAAACTCGACCGTAAAAGTCACCAATCCGATATCCTCGCTGAAATATCCCGCGATCTGGTTCAGGCCGGGCTTGAAACCGGAGATACCCACTACATTGAGAAAGGGGAGGTGGCCTTAAACCAGATCAGCATCCGCAAATACCGCTCGGCCATTCTCTCTGAGATCGTCCCGCTCCTCATTCAGTACGGACAGAGATACCAGAACGTCGATATCATGCAATACGCTCTCCAGGCACTCTCTGAGATCGGCGATGTATCAAAGCAGTCACAGCTCCACGCGGACGTAGCCCAGGCGATCGCCGCCGCTGGCATCGAATCCGACGATATCCATCTGGTGATCAGCGGAATCCGGAGCGCCACCGAGATCGACCAGAAGATCCGGCGCACCAACTCGATCGCAGATATCGTGGACGCGACCTGGAGATCACCGCTGAAGAAGGAGATTGCCGATATCGAATGCATCATAGATGCCCTCTCAAAGATCCCGGAAGAGCGACTCACCGAGGTCCTCGCAATCCTGACCGAGCACCTCCTTGACCGCCAGCGGGATAAGAAACAGATCTACACCCGTCTGCTCAGGCTTGACGATGAAAAACCCTGGACAGGCCAGACCCTCATACTCGAGCTCCTGAGGAAGGCGGAACGGAGCGGGGAGCGCTGGTACCTCGAGAAGGCGTTTGAGTTCAACGCTCGGAGCACGGTAGAGGCCCAGCTCCCCATCGAAGAGATCGTCCTCTCCGGGATCGCGGTCGTCGAGAAGAGCGACAACCCGACCATCCTCCTCGATATCACGCCCCTGATCGAAGAGTCCTGTGACGTCGCAAAGGCGGCCCATCTCTACCGACAGATCACCGATGCACTCTCCAGGATGGGGGATTTCTACCACGCGATCGAGGTCATGAAGAAAGCCAGCACCACCGCCCAGAGGATCAATGCACAATTTTTTGATACCAGTGTCCGCCTGATAAAGGAGGGGATCCGACGTGATGAGATCGAGCTCATCCGCGAGAACATCCTTGCTGCACTGGAGATCGACATCGTTGACTCGCTGGTACACCAGGCGGTGACCGACTTCTGCAAAGAGTTTGATTTTGATGAAGTCGTCGGGCACATACCAGCCATAAAAGAACTTGCCAGGCTACACCAGGCATCGGATACCCTGATCTCCGAGTGCAACGCCATCCTGATCGAGCGAGGGTTCATCCGCCAGAAGGACTCATTCGCCCTCGTGGACCTGGTAAGTCAGATCGAGGACCAGACCCTGCGCGAACAGGCCATCTCAGCGATCGTAATCGAGATGGCGCGGATCGGCGTCGCCCGGAAAGACCGGGACCTCCTCCGGGGTGCGACCGCACTCACCTGCGAGATCATGGACCAACAGTCACGGGCTGAGACCCTGGGTGGCGTCGTAGACCAGGCAGCGATACTCGCTGTGGAAGACGGTGATCTCGAACTCCTCCATGGGATGCGGGTTCTCTCTGCATCCCTGCTGGAACCGGACTACTGCCTCTTTGCGATGGGTAAGGTGATCCACGGCCTGATCATGTACGGGATCGAGCAGCTCTCGCTCCGGGCGCTCGATGAAGCAACCCAAATCCTCGGCCAGATCACCGATCCATCCCTGCAACGGCATCTGGTCGATCCGCTCATTGAAGGCTACATCCGTGTCGGGAGCCTGCAAGCGGCAGACCGGCTCTCCCGTGGCGGTGCCCGGATCTCCGACGACGTGATGAAACCCTTTGAGATCGCGCTTGACCTCCTCACGACCAGCACCCCGCACGAGGAGATCTCGATCAAGATAGCAAGTTACGTCGACATCATGCTCGAGTACACCCAGGTCTACGCAAGTCCGATCTTCGCCATCCCCATGGCCCTCCTCTCACTGGAGATCGAGGGGGAGTATGAGCGGACCGCCATGATCCAGCGGATCCTCACGTTCTTCACGGACACGTCAGAGAGTTCGACTCGGCTGACCCCTACGAGGTCATGGCCTACCTGCTGGAAGGAATCGAAAGGGCGACGGCCGCACCTCAGGTGCTCGAACTGATGTATCGCCTCTTTGAACAGACCGGTGATGTCTACGCCCGATATTCCGGCATGTACCGGATCGTGAGTGCCTACTCAGCTCTTGGAAACGCTGAGCGGGCCGAGGAGATCATCAAGACGCTGCATGACACCATCAGCACCATCACCGAACCCTCCGTCCATGCCATCATGCTCTCCGACCTCGCCGGACTCATCGCCGAGGTCGACCTCGCTGCGGCCAGAGAATACCTTGCCGAGGCGCAGGGGATGCTCACGTTTGTCGACCCGGAGCGAGTATCGTTTGTCAGGAAAAATCTGATCTATGCCGCCCGAAGCCTGAGCGCGGTCAGCCGGCAGGAGGAGGATGTCGACTGGGCGATCGAACAGGTCGGCCAGATAGCAGATCCCGTCGAGTACGTGGATGCCCTGGCAGCAGTCTTCGATATGGTCAACGAACCTGCCCAGAGAAAGGGGATCCTCTCGGCCATGTGCCGCACTGTGGTGAGCATCCCTTCCCCGTATATCCGGCTCTCGATGCTCTTTGACGTGGCGCAGTTCGCCGAGACCCACAGCGACGGGGAAGAGATCGACGAGTTGCTGGAGGGTATGGAGAGAACGGCCAGATACATCCAGATCCCGTTCATCACCGCAATGACACAGCAACGCATGGCACGGATGCTCTTCTCGTTCTACCGGAAGACCGGAAAGCCGGCTATCCAGCAACGGGCCATCGACGTTGTCTCCAGTATCGATGACGATCGGATCCGATACAGCATGATGGTCCAGCTCGAGCAGGCGACGCCCCAGTCCTGGAAGAGTACGGTCTTTGGCAGGATCCTTGACTGCCGCGAGAAGATCCGGAGCGGCGAGTATACCACAAAGGATATGATCGCACTCAACCGGGCCATCAAGGTGGTGCCCGACCGGGCGAAGCGGGCGACCTACTACACCGAGCTCTCCCTCATCGCCAGGGATGCGGGGCAGCATGAGCTTGCGGATCGGATGCTCCTCTGCGCGCTCGACGAGGCGAAGATCATCAGGCCGCTCTCCCGGCGGGCCTTTGCGCTCGGGGATATGGCGTGCCGGATCTACGCGGAACACTACGTGGACCGATCCAGAGAGATCCTCGATATGGCTGTGAATGAGGCCCTCAACATACGCGACTCAACGGTCCGCGACGAGGTATACGACGAGCTGGATATGTCCATCCGGGTTGTCCAGGAGCACTGGTTGTGAAGACGATCGAGATCCGGGCCTCAGGAAGGGTGCAGGGTGTCGGGTTCCGTGCATGCGTGAAGCGGATCGCAACAGACCTCGGTGTCGGCGGCGAGGTGATGAACCTCCCTGACGGGAGGGTGCTCATAACCGCCGTCGGGGAGCCCGCCGTCCTGGATAAGTTTGTCTCGATGCTCTACGGCTGCCCCCGGGTCGTCATCAGGGATCTCTCCCTGCAGGAGATCCCCCCTGCCCGCTACCCCGAGTTCACGATCCAGTGGGGCGCCTACCAGTATAGCACGTGAAACTCGGCATTCTTGAGAAGCGCATCGCGCAAGATCTGTACCTGCAGATCGATGCGAGACTGGTCGATTGAGTCGCGGAACGCTTTCACAAGCTGGCTTGAGAGGTTCCCGTCAAGATAACACCTCTTTTCACCACGTTCGTAGTCGCCCTCCGATACCTCCTCCCTGGCAAACCTGATGACGGTGCGATCCACCATCACCGCCTTCTGCGACTCAATGATGTCGTAGACGAGGCTTCCGGCCCCCTCATGGAGCATGCCGAGATCGGGGTCGAGATGGGCACCGACCAGAGAGACGCAACAGTTACCATAGAGCATAGCGTAGCCGAGCGCGAACATGGCGTTGACAGGATCGAGGTATGGGCGGCTCGTCCGGCGCCGAAACCCGAGTTCCGGCGGGAGCGTGCGGGAGAGGATCTCGTAGTACATATCGCCGGTCAGACGGGAGAGCCTCCGCAGCTCATCCATGGTTACCGAGACCGCGAGTTCATCCCGGGCCTGGTAGAGGAAGTCAAGTTCCCCGGCATAGAAGATATCCTGCCCGATGCGGCCACAGAGGTCCTCAAGGAGGAGGAGCCGTGACCGCAGGCCAGCTACTGCAAACGGCTGGGCGAACCGGTAGGGAGTGGCTCGTCTCTGGGCGGTGCGCACATCAACCTCCGGCTGGTAGCCGTAGGGAGAGAGATGGCCGACGGGCGTACCGTCGATATCAAAGAATGTGATGACAGCGCCAGCTTTGAGGAGGTTTGTCACTGCCGAGGTATGCAGGGTATGTCCGCCGACGATCAGGAGGTGTTTCACCTCCTGGAGCGGGTAGCGTCGTGTATCTGTTCCGTGCGCGATGACCAGTTCCTGTGTCGTCGCCTTGATATGCCCCCCGTATCCGAAGACGGGGAGCCAGGGTTGCATCGCTGTCATCGTATCACTCTGAGGAGAAGTGGTGGGCGCCTTTTGGTGATGAATGCATCGAATCGGCAGCATACCAGACGAACGCAACGATGCGGGCTGGTGGTGCCGGCTGCCGGCGCGCCCCGGGGCTGCCACGGGGTGGCACGCCACCGGTTAACAAACCTTTTCCGCACCGGCCGCCCATATACTGAGAGAGAGTGCACTCGGCGGCATCTCAGGTCGCCTGGTGCCTTCGATCGATCACCAACAACGTGCGGCCGGGAGGGCTCTTCTCCTCACCGGCCGGCGGCATACCGATGGGATACTTATGTTCTGGAACAGGGCGATAGAGACTATCCGGCCTGAGGAGCTTGCAGATCTTCAACTGAAGCGGCTGAAATGGACGTTTCGTCAGGCACAGGAGGTAGAGCTATACCAGAGAAAATTCAGGGAAGCGGGCGTCTCGCTGGATGACATCAGGACGCTTGATGATGTGGAGAGGCTCCCCTTCACCTATAAATCGGAGCTCCAGGCCGGGTATCCGTTTGGTCTCTTTGCNGTCCCGCTCCGAAAGATCGTNCGGATCCACACCACCTCCGGCACCACCGGGAAACCGACGGTCGTCGGCTACACCCGCAAGGATCTGGATAACTGGTCCGAGCTGGTCGCGCGGAACATGACCATGATTGGTCTTGGGGAAGACGATATCTTCCAGAACGCGGTCAACTATGGTCTCTTCACCGGTGGCCTCGGGCTCCACTACGGCGCCGAGAAGATCGGTATGACCGTGATACCGAGCGCGACCGGGAACACCCGTCGTCAGATCGAGATGATCGAGGACTTCGGGGTGACCGCCATCCACTGCACGCCAAGCTATGCCCTTCACCTCTCCGAGGTGGCTGAATCGATGGGAAAGACCCTCGATACCCTGCAGGTCGGGATCTTTGGAGCTGAGCCCTGGTCTGAGAATATGCGTGCTGAGCTTGAGCGGCGCCTTGACCTCAAGGCTTACGACAGCTACGGCCTTTCAGAGATGTATGGCCCTGGGGTGGCGTTTGAGTGCGCAGAGCGATCCGGCCTCCACCTCTGGCACGACTGTTACCTGGCCGAGATCATCGACCCTGCGACCGGCGAGCGACTCGCTCCCGGCGAGCGGGGGGAGCTGGTCATCACACCGCTTGTCAAGGAGGCCCTGCCACTCATACGTTACCGCACCGGCGATGTGACTCGCCTGATCGAAGGAGACTGCATCTGCGGGCGCGGGCAGAGACTTGAGAGGATAACGGGCAGAAGCGATGACATGCTGGTCATCCGGGGAGTCAACGTCTTCCCATCGCAGATCGAGCACGTGCTCCGGTCCCTCCCTGAGGTCGGGGAGCAGTTCATGGTCTACGTCGACCGGACACGACACCTCGACGAGATGACCATCGAGGTGGAGATGACCAGGGTCGGGTTCTCCGGGGAACTCCAGGACCTCGCCCGTATCCAGAGGCAGATCGCTGGCGAACTCCATAACACCCTCGGGCTCCGGACCATGGTGAAGCTGGTGGAGCCCGGATCACTGCCCAGGTTCGAGGGGAAAGCCAGGCGGGTCATCGATCGGCGAGGTGACCTCTGATGGGGTGCTGGAACCCGAAGGTAGAGGGAATGCCGCCTGAAGAACTCCGGAAGGCCCAGTACACGCTTGCAAAAGCGCTCATCACCCGGGTGTACGAGAGGAGTGAGTTTTACCGGCAGCGGATGAAGGAACAGGGGATCCGGCCTGACGATATCAGATCGCTGGATGACATCCAGAAGCTCCCGTTCATGTACAAACAGGACCTGCGCGATAACTATCCGGACGGGCTCTTCTATGCATCGAAGGATGAGCTGGTCAGGTACCATGTCTCCTCAGGGACGACCGGGAAGCCGACGGTCGTCGGCTACACCAGGAACGATATCGAGACCTGGAGCGAATCACTTGCGCGTGCATTCGCGTCCTGCGGCCTCGGGCGCGGGGATGTCCTCCAGGTGAGCTACGGCTATGGCCTCTTCACCGGAGGGCTTGGGGCCCACTACGGTGCCGAACGCGTCGGTGCAACCGTCCTCCCGACGAGCGTCGGGAACACCGAACGCCAGATCGAGCTGATGCAGGATCTCCATACCACCGCTATCGCCTGCACCCCATCCTACCTCCTCCATATGGGGGAGGTGGCTGAGAGGATGGGCGTCTCCATCAGAGACGATACCGATCTCAGGGTGGGTATACTCGGCGCTGAGCCCTGGTCTGAGCAGATGCGAAACCGAATAGAGAATTGGCTCGGGATCCGCGCCTACGACATCTACGGCACGAGTGAGCTCTCCGGCCCAATGTTCACCGAGTGTTCGGAGCAACAGGGCATTCATATCTGGAGCGATCTTGCCCTTACAGAGATCGTCGATCCGGAGACCGGAGAGGTGCTCCCTCCCGGCGAGCGGGGGGAGCTGGTCGTCACCATCCTGCAGAAGGAGGCCTTCCCGGTGATCAGGTACCGGGTAGGAGACATCACCGTCATGGACGAATCACCCTGTGCCTGCGGGCGGACCCATCCGCGGATCCGGCGGATCCAGGGGAGGGTGGACGATATGCTGATCGTCCGGGGCATCAACGTCTTCCCCTCGCAGGTGGAGCACGCGCTGCTCGAGATACCGGAGGTCGGGCGACATTTTCAGATCGTCGTCGACCGGAAGGGTGCGCTCGATACCATGCTCGTGCGGGTTGAGGTGAGCGAGGAGGCGTTCTCGGACAAGATCACCGATCTCATGATGATCCGGAAGACCGTGGAGCACCGCCTCAGATCCACCCTGAACGTGGGTGCGGGCGTAGAATTGGTTGAACCGGGTTCCCTCCCGCGTTTTGAGGGTAAGTCGAAGAAAGTCGTTGATAGGAGGTCTTTGTAATGGAGAAGTCGTATATCATCAAACAGATCTCAATCTTTTCGGAGAACCGGCCGGGGCGCCTCGCGGCTATCGCCGGTGCGCTCCGAGATGCGAAGATTAACATATTTGCGTTTAGCATTGCCGAAGCAAACGGGTTTGGGGTCGTACGGGCACTCGTCGATCGGCCGGAGGATGCCCACCGGACGCTGACCGATCTTGGGTTCCGTGTCTCGTTTACCGAGGTCATAGGTATCAAGATGCGCGATGAGCCCGGCGGACTCTCGGATATCGCATCGATCCTTGGGGATACCGGGATCAATATCGAGTACGCCTACGCCTACTCGGGCAAGGGCGGGCGATCCTGATCGTCCGCGTGGACCAGGTGGAGGGCGCTGTCCGGCAGATCCTTGACCGGGGAGGAGAACTCCTCAAAGCGTCACTTTTCCGATAGTTGCAGGGTCTCCACCCCACCCACTTCTAGAGCGCTCCTGATTCCAGGGAGCGGATGACCATTCACCTAGGGGGTAATCGCCTGCCCCACCATCAACGCCGCTTCTCCCACTTCAAGAGATCCGCCACCTCCGAGAGCGTCCGCCCGCGCCGGATCTCCTCACGGATCCGCTCCTCAGTCTTCTTCA
>JGI24711J26586_10002252_pt1 | contig 13843 bp, 12 predicted proteins | sample BioPla3DNA1_FD_26586 | JGI IMG/M metagenome (IMG submission 26586)
TCCCAGTCATCTATCTTGTGTTCAAATATATCCTCTAGTATGTCAATTGTCCCTTGCTCTCCTTCATCAGCTATTAAGTCATCTGAAACTTCCATAATAAACTCATCGTGTCTAGTGAAGTATATATCCATTTTATCATCTAATCCCCTGTTATGTACTTCATCATCGAAGTGCTTTACTAATAGTGCCAATATATCCGCCCCAGTTCCTTGTATAGGTATATCCATTAACACCCTCTGTAACTTACTCCCATACTCATCAGCATTAACAACAGTTCCGAAGTATGTTTCCACATTCTGCGTGTTTTTACGGGCTAGNCTATAACACTCATTTTTGTAAGCNTTNAATTCCTTTAATGTATTAAAGAAGTTGTATACTTCTTTCGCATCTGTATTCTTGCATATTCTCTTTATTCCATGAATAGTTGCCCCGTAAGACATAGCATTCCAAGATGTCTTTATTTCTTCCCTCTGTATCTCGTTGCAATCCCCATTGAATATTTTCTTATATATCTCCCTATACAAGTCTCCCCNAGACCTAAATATCTCTTTCAACTCTTCTATTCCAAGCATATTACACAGTATCCAAGGTTCCTGTTGTTTTATATCTACAGAATACAGTGATGTATCGGGTTTTCTAGGCATTATTATATGCCAAACCAGATCCCTTGGAATTGACATTACTGCAGGGTCGCTATAATGAATCCTATTTGTCTTTCCTAATCGTATATTTGGTCTTATGTAACCATCCCTTTGCAAATTATCAGCTATAGACTTAACAGCCTGTGCATAACTTTTACACTTTCTGTACGATAATATATCATTAGCAAATTGATACCCCTGTTCTGACAATGCGAACATAGCTTCTTTATTAGTTGTCCACTTACCATCCTCTACACAAGTTGCCAGTATAACGTCATCTTCTACTTCCTTCAAGTACTTTATAACTTGTTGAGAGCTATTGGGGTTTTCTATTCCGTATATGCTATTCATATTTTTAGCTGCTGCCATCTGTGCCCCTAATAGCTTCTTATATATCCCTCCTAAAGGTTTAATAGCTATCCCCGTATCCATACTATCCAAAATTCTATTGTACATGTATTTTATGTCTGGCTGCTCATAAGCTGAATCTATAATGTACATATTGACCTCCTTAAAATATCCTCTAATATATTTTATATATAAATCAGCTTGACCATATGTAGTAATTAATCTACTACTGTTTTATTCCTACCACTATTTTTAGCTTTGTATAGCCTACTATCCGCCAATTTGTACAACTCGTCCGCTATATTGCCAGACTCCTTATTGGTAGCTACTCCTATACTTACTGTAACCTGTCTATCAGCTCTTCCGGTATTTGTATTGAGATTATCCTCTACTAAACTTCTTACTCTATCTGCTGTATGTTTAACATTACCTATATTATCTACACTGTTTAGTATTATTGCAAACTCTTCCCCGCCTAATCTGCCTGTAATATCTATACTCCTGACAGACTCTCGCAGTAATTTCGATAGCTCTATCAACAATTTATCTCCCCGAGGATGTCCAAAGGTATCGTTATAAGATTTGAACTTGTCTATATCAATAATACATAATGCTATTATTTTGTTTTCCCTTTTAGCATACTCCAGTAACTTATGTAACTCTTCCATAAAGTATCTCCGATTATTTAATCCAGTTAATCCATCTGTTATCGATAGCTTTCTCAGTTCATCTGTTAGTATACTATTTTTTATAACTAGATCTATTTGCCTTGCTGCGGACTCTAATATTTTAGACCTACTTCTGAGTTTAGATTGTTGATTCCAAAATAATATAGCTCCATCGGTAATTTTATATCCCATGCAACCATGCCATTGGAAATTATCCAGTATTTCCTTATCCTTCACTAATTCTTTTATTTCAATAGGCATTTTATTTCCGTATTGACTGTTCTTATATATAATAGTAACAGGACAATTAACTAATCCCTCCAGTATTTTTATATTATCCTCAAGTATTATCTCTAAATCTTCTTTCTTTTCCCCTACCTCATCACTGTATCTAGAGTTTTTGAACATTTCGCACCTCCGCCTACAGAAAAACCCTACCTGCTTAGTAGGGTTCTTGTAATCATTTTCACTTTAACTACTCNGTNANACAACGTTACTCATTATGTCTAATTTATTTATGTCCAATTCCTCATATCCATCATTTGTCTGTACTACTATTCTTTTAATGCCTGCATTTATTATCATTCTCCTGCATATTACACAGGGTGTACAATCAGTTATCTCCCCCAGTTTATAATCTATTCCTCCTATGTATATTGTAGAATCTATCATCTCTCTATAAGACGCTTTTATCATTGCATTTTGCTCAGCGTGTACTGATGCACATAATTCATATCTTTCTCTCGAAGGTATCCCTAATTTATTTCTCTGACAGAAGCCCTTCTCCTCACAGCTTTTACGTCCTTCAGGTGCAGAATTAAATCCCTTAGATACTATTATATTATTTTTTACTATTACTGCTCCGTATCTTCTTCTTAAGCAATTACTATTATCCGCTAAATCTCTAGCCATTTTTATGTAATGCAAATCCATATCCGCCAAGTGTCTCTCCCCCTAGAATTCTATATCACTATAAATGTCATCTGATTCTTGTTCTTGCTTATCTGCCTCTATATTATATATTGAGTTTCCATCTTCCCATGAACAGTACACTCCGTACACATTATTGTAGACCTCTCTAGCTGCGTCACATATTTTATTACGCATATCACTTCCCAACATACCATAATCATATACCCTCTGTGTACTTCTATTTACTGTTATACTGTTGAAAGGTAATGTTTGAGCGTATACATACACCTTTGTTCCGTCTAAGCATAATATCTCTGCTAATCCATGATGCTCCTGAGGCCTTCTCAGAGACGCTACTACTAAGAACCTGTTTAGTAGCCTAACAAATTTGTTTTCAAAAGATACTAGAATAGTCCCATCTTCTAATAGCTTCCTTATTTCCAATACTCCCTCTATACCTTTTGGTTGTCCATATTTTATCACTGGTTTATTTTTCGATTTAACAGTTACTCTATTACCATATACTCCAACCACTTCATAGAACATGTCTATTCCTTTATAATTACTGCTATTAAATATATCGAATGGCGCCTTTTTTATCCCCGCTACGGCTGCGTATCTAGGTACCTTTTTAACTTTAGTAAGTGGTAAATCGTATATTCCTATTTTCTTACTGCTATTTCTCATCATTCTTAGATGTTTAGACAAATCATCTGTGTTGTTAATAATTACCTTACCAATAACTATACTGTGCATGTATTTTATTCTCTGCGCTGATTGATAATTTAACCCCATACTTACCATACTGTTAATAGCTATTCTTGCACCATCAACCATTAGTCTTTGTAGTATATTTATTTCTTCATCAGTAAACCCTAGCATTAATAAGTACCCTTTATTTATTCCAGACGATTCTAAATAATTCTGATTGTTGTATCTGTTACTAAAATAGCTATTCACAATATCTACCTCCAGTATCAAAACAATGAATTCATGCTAAGCCTTCCATAAGAATAAATCCTTTCTTCTTGTGTTGAAGCTGCTTCTCTAATAGCCAATAACTCTGGATTTATTAGTCTATAACCCACTAGATCTAATGCATGTATAGCCTGCTCTACAGCATCCTCACCTAAATACTCTCTGCTTCTCAGAATTACATCCCCACAGGCTTCCCGGCTACCTAAATAACTGTAGTCTACTTTGCCCTCTAGCCAGTCCATATATTTATCAAATGCTTTAGGTCCGAATCCCTTTACTCCCTTTACTGTGTCAGTTCTATCTCCACATAGTATTTTGTACATTAATAATGTATTGTATTGTATGTTACACTTGAACTCATCCGAGCAATACTGACGGAAGTTTCTCAGCCCTACATTTTCGTACTTGCCTCTTTTATACCTACTCACTACTACCCCTTTGTCTATATGAATCATTAAATCTGAATCAGGAGTATATATAATGCTCATATCAAACATTCTCTGGTACATCCCTACAAGATTAGCTGCTATATCATCAGCTTCTTCTCCAGCTACCCTAAATACATTATGACCAGCATCCTTTAATAACTGTTCTATAGTAGCTACCTTTTCGTAATCTGAATCTCCTAATCTGCTTTGTCTATTAGCTTTATAGTCGGAATCATTTTCTTTTCTGATTGGTTTGGAGTCCATACAAACTGATACTATCACTTCGTTTCCGCCATCTTCCAAGGATTTTCTTATTCCCTCTATCTCTTTTAACGGATAGTATATTAAGGTTACATCTAAGTTTTCTCCATCAACTTCTGTACTTAGCCCCCTAAGTCTACCCTTACTATACGCATTATGATACTTGTAATATAAGTACATAAAATCTACTATCGCATGTAATCTCATTTATTATACCCCCCCCCTAAATTTAATTATTAGCCTAATGTGATAATATTATAATCTGACAACCCGTAAGGTGCTATATATCTTCTATGCTTTGATATATAATCTATGTTATTCTCTAAATATTTTAGTGCCTTTGATTTATCTTGCTTATTATTTCCCTTAATGTCTACCACCATTTTATTGCCTACCCATTCTCCTACTATCTTAGCTTTATTAGCCTCTAGTCTATACATATAGCTATTATCTACTATAAATGCGTCCCCTCCTCCGTTTACTACTACTGTTGATATAATTCCGTAGCTAGTCATGTGTATAGACTTCCTCTTGTCGTCATCCATATTCTCTAGCCGCTCCACGTCCAGTAACAGTATTTTATCACCGTAATCCTTAATATTTAATTTGACTCTTTTATTTTCTATCTCCGGTATCCTTTCTGTTATAATGTTATACTCTAACCGCTTTGTTTCTTTATTATTCACCCATTTTATTGAATGTACACTTGTCACATATTTTCTATTTCCCAGCTCAACCTCAACAGCATCTCTAGGTTTTATAGGAGCTACCAACAATTTATTTGATTCTAACATTTTTAATCCCTGCCTCAACGCTTTTCCGTCATGGCAATTACATTCTTTTATATAATTATTGAGTATGTATATAACACTTTTATTAAATGCTTTGTTAAATTTAGGCGTACAGTCTAAAGATATATCCGTAGTGCTTAACAAGTTACACCTATCAGATGCATCTACCATTAACCCCGATACCCTTAACGCATCTTGTTCTTTACCAGGTGTAATTACCATATCTCCTATGTCAGATTCTATAGTGTCAATTTCGCGCAGGAATCTCGCTAATGCTGCTCCAATGGTAATTTCATTAGCATATTCTCCTAATACTTTAACATTATTCATTACTTCCATATAATCCCCCGCCTATCCTTTCAATACCAAGTATATTTGCCTTATTATTTCCTCTGCCGATATAAAATTGTCCATTCCCAATCCCCAAAGCATTTCTACGTTATTTATACCAACAGCTAAAAGTCCATCTTTAGTAGGTATAAAGTCTATAGAAAATATAGGATATGATATACTTTTACGATGTATTCCAAATATTTCTTCTACACTTACTACAGACTTCATACCCGATATTATGTCCCTCTTAGTTATTACCCTAAATCTCCTATCTCCTATCTGCAGTATCTTACACACTATCCCATCTGACTCATCGTAGAATACCGAAGCGTAGTAATTTGGATACACTAAAACAGCTTCATCAGACTCCATTAGACTTCTAACTCTACGCTTTGCATCTTTGTACACTATGAGCTGTTTGGATATATGTGCTATATCCTTTACAGCTCCAGTATATGCGGTTTTTAACTTCGATCTCTTCAGTAATCCTATTGCTTTATCTTTACCTATTAAATCTGTTGATAATCTTCTGTAAACTCTACTATTAGTCTTATTGCTGGATAGATAGTCATAATAATCTGTAAAATCTGATTCTATTTTTACACCATAAGTATTCATTTAATAACCACCTACCCAATAGCACATTTAAACTCTTCTGTCACTCTTCTTAATCTCGTAGAGTTTTCATTCATATCGATAGATATCATTATAGTCGCCGCGGCATGATTTATCAGCATCTCCTGAACTTCCCCCCAATCTACATCCTCTTTCTGTAGCTCTTCCTTGACATTTAGTATATTAGTGCTCATGCACGCTATCGCAGCATCAATATCCTCGATTGTAATTCCTTTCTTTCTAGCATTATCTATTTCCTTCAATACCCTGTAGTTTATGACAAATGCCTTATCTTCTTCCTTGCTCATGTTATTCCTCCTCTTCTTTCAGTAGTCCTTGTCCCAATATTCCTGACATTTCCGTTATTGTGGGTACCCTTATTCCTATGTTTCCATTTTTTATCTCTTTGATATCACCATCTTTAATCTTAGGCTCTTCTACTACTTTATTTTCCCCCTTAACGTCTACCTCTTTTTCATTTTTACTTATCTCATTTTTAATTAGTCCAAATGACTCATCTATATATTTTAACTGTTTTTCAGATAGTCTTTTGGAACTTTTAACAGTACCTATGATTTTTAATGTGAAATCCAAATTTTTTATTTTTGTCTTATCATTTTTATCCGCGTAGTCCTCAATTAGCTCTATTTTATGCAAGTTATCTGAGTACCTTTTCTTACTTTCACTGTATACTTCAGTTACTCCATCTTTATCTCTGTTTAATTGTGCATGTCTAATCAGATAATAAGCCGTACTGACTGTATCCGATTGCTTTACAGTTAACTTAAACGGCCTTGACTTGTAACTATTTATTATATTAAAAGCAGTCTTAATTGTCCAGTTACTCGAATTCTCAGGGTAATTATCTATTATATAATCCATCATATCATCAAGTTCCGGATTATTTTCTCTGAATCCCTCGAGACCTCCATTGTTGGCCCAGTCTATTGCATCTGCTATTTCTTTTGCGTTATTTACTATTACTTCTCCGTATTCAGTTATTCTATTACCTGCGTACCCCCCGTTTATTACTAGGTCTAATCTATCAACTTTACTCCTATCAGTTAGGCTTAAGTTGTTGCTATAAGCATTTGAAATGGCTAACTTTAAGTTACTATCTTCGTCAGCTATAAACCTCCTGTATACGTCCTCTGCCTTTAACCCTATAATCACCATTAATTTTCTCTTTTTATCAGTATCTAATTTATACTTTATTGCTGATTCTTCGCTTTCCAGCATATGCAATACCATTCTCCCAGCATAAGTATAAGGATCTGACCCTAAGTTATCTAAGGCATTTAATATTACCTCATCGTCAAATAAAGATTTTACTTTGATTACTCTAACAGCACTGGTATAGTACCTATTCTTTACCCAGTCAATTCGGGATATCATAGAGGGCGTTAGCGGCAGTCCTACCGAGAGAAAATCTGCCATCTGTTCGTTCCAATCCGCGCCAAAATATTTATTTACATTTGGTTTCAATGCTTTAACAATTTCCAATAAATCTTTGTAGAATTTATTTATGTACTCTTTATGCTTACCAGTTTCCAGTATGAATATTATTAATTTAACTTCCTCTAGTACCTCTGCTTGTACCTTATTTATATCTCGTATTTTCTTAGGCTCTAACCCAAAGAAATCTGACACACATTTAGATCCGAATATTATTGTTCTGCCAGTTGAATTACTATATGCATAATGTTCATACCTCAGTGTATGTCCGAGGTCGCACATTCCTCCGCCAAAGTAACCGGTGTCTACACATCCATCATACTCCCAATCGTCTGCATCTCCGAATCTAGACGCAAATAAGGCTGCTTTTTCAGGTAATCTTTCTAACCTAGTGTTTTTAGTTATTTCCTTAAGTCTCTTTTTAGACCTCCACCTAAAATACTCCTTGATTGCCTCGAACTGCATTATTGTTATAGTATCGTATAGATTAGCATTATTTTTCAGCTCATTCTTTTTATAATCTTCAAATTCATTTTCCCACGCTCTAGACAAGTACAACAATTTCAAAACCTCCCTACCATCATATGCCTGAGAATTTCTCCAGTAGGTCCCAATCAGCATCTGAATTTAACCCACAACATTCTTCAGCATCTTCTACTATTTTACTATCTATACTTCTAGAGCTTAATTCATTGCCCTCAATATTATTTTCGGTATATTTACATTTGTCTTTGTGACTAATACCTGCAACATCACTCTCATCATCTTTATCCTTAGTACTATATAAACTTCTTATATTTTGCTCTGTATTAACCTCCTGTACTAACTCCTCTACCACATCTCCATAGGTATTTATTATATACTCCATCACTTGTTCCGACAGTTCATTTAACTTGTCTGTTTGTTCATTATCTTCTTTTATACTTACCCCTAATATATTCTCTAAGTCCCTCAGCTGTTTTTTAAGTATGAACTGTGTTTGATGTAAATTCTTAGACTTATCCTCTAATCCTAGCCTCTTTCCGAACTGAGCTAGTATATACATCCTTAATGCCATATCGTGGACTTCTTCTACTTTTCTTTTCATTTTGTTTATTTCAATTCTAGATTGTTCTAAGTAATTATTTAATAGTTCTACAGAATCGTTCTCACTGTTTAGATTTACATCAATGTTTTTCATTTTACCCCACCGTTTCCCACATTATTTGTTTATGCCTTCTATTACTGAAGATAATATATCCCTAAGAATCTTAACTCTATCATAAGTGGTATTCTCTCCGTACATATTCATATCTCTAGGCATAATTACAGTATCGTATTTTTTCAAGCTATTCTTCATATCTTCATCCAGAGCCGTGCTTAAGGAGAAGTTTAGCATACATAAGGTATTCGAGGAGTCTATTTGGTTATCCCTCATGGTTATAACTAAATTTCTCACGTCTAACTTATCATTATTTACTACTGCTATATTTTTACTGCCACACTTATTTATTCCTCTGATTATCCAGTCTTGTATATCTGACTGCCCGATCTTTCCACAGTCTATTATTATATAATCATAGTCATTACCAACAGCGTTTAAGAATCTCGGCAGATTTAACTCAAATGACCCAGTATCTAACTTAGTGTATATACCACTCATATAATCTAGATATCCTCGTTTTGTTTCTATGCATCTCTTTAGTATTACATCTCTATTAGCTAGTACATACTCTGCTCCCTTGTTCACCAATGCCCCAATACCACTTCTTTGCTGTACATCCCGTATGCCCCTTAGCTCTTCTATAAGTGGTACTTGATTTAATAGCTTATTAGATTTAGGTGATTTNATATCTAAATCAATAAACAGTGCTCTATTTACAGCTNCCTTTTTAGCCACAGATACAGAAGTTGTAGTTATTCCGTACCCACCNAANCCAAATACGTTTATTAACTTAGCACTCCCAGTATAATTTATTTCAAGTTCGTCTAATGTCNCATTTGTATTGCCCACATAGCCAACATCAGCGGATTGCTCTAGTGTTGCTATCTTTTTCTCACAGTCCTCAACTATACCCTCTAAATCTTTATTTATTCTCACCAGATTATTGATACGTAATTCCAGCTCTTCCTCCTTTGTTTTAGAGTCATCTTCGAACCTACTTAATTTATCTCCAGCTTCTTTAAGATTTCTTTCCAATTCTTCTATAGTAATTTGGCACGATTCTAGCTCTTTTCGTAATGCCTCAGATTTCCCCATCTCTGCGGCTGATTCTACCTTTAGTTTCTCAGCCATATCCATATATTCCTCTGCCTCTTTCTGTAACTCAACAGACTCTTTCTCAAGTTCTTTGACCTTGCTCTCTAAGCTATATATTTCTATATCCTTTCCATTTAACTTTGACTCCACGTTTTCTATTTTATTATTTAGCTCATTAGTAATATTATTTATCTCAACGGATAATTCCTCATTGACCTTATCTTTATTCTCTATGTCTAACTGTAACTTACTTATCTTTTCCTCATAATCTTCCTTAGCCTTCTCAAGTCCTTCCAGCTTTAATTCCAATATTCCATAGTTTATTTCATACTCGTCCACTCTTTCCCTAAGTTCATCGATAATTTTGTTTAAGGAACTATTAACATCCTCTAACTCACTTAACTTATTATATTTGCTGTTTAATTCTTCCTCTAATTCCTTTACCCTGTTCTCTAACTCTACCCGTTTCAAATCATCNCTTATGTCTATTAAANCAGTCTCTTGTTCTACCGACTCATCTGTTTTTGTATTTGTATCCCCACTACCTATGAGTTCTGAGAAATCAACCTCATTCTTTTCCTCTACTTTAGACCAGTTTATTTTATGTCCTAAATGTAATCCTAGTTTACTCTCTAGGATGCTATATAACTCATCTTCATTTACAACTGTCCTTACCCCTAGTTCCGTCGATTTAGCTTTAGTCATAGCATCTTTACACAATGATACTATTTCTATATCATACTCGCCTAGAATTCTTCTTATATAATCTTCTTCCCCTACGTCTATGTATTCCAGAATTATTATTTGTATATCTTTGTTATACTCCAGCAATCTTAGTACGTCTTTTGCGTTGATAGCCATAAGAGCACTATTGCTCCCCAGCCTTAACTTAGAGCTATTACCAACCCTATTGACTATCTTTATATTGTTATTTTCGTATACACTAGTGTTACTCATTGACTTATTTCCCACCTTATAAAAATAAAACGCCTAACAGTGTGTACCACTGTAGACGTTTATTCCTAAATTTTACTGATTTACTGCTTTGTTTCTTTTCAGCATATCCAACCCTGCCCTCAAGTATAATCCATTGATTACTGCCAATCGGGGATTATCTCTATACTGCAGTACATTTACCTCGGTGCATATATCATTCAGCGAATTTGTAATGTAATAAGACATAGGATTTGAAGTAATCTCGATGTTTCCTTGCTCATTGACAAATTGTCCCTGCATTGACCCTCCGCCACTAACTACAATAGCACGTACACTCTGTATTGGTATGTCTATCTTACGAAAATATCCTTGAATCTGCTCTACTACCTGTTCAGCTAAATGCTTCTTAGCAGACTCTACTATATTTCTAATGTCCTTATAGCCATTACCGAATTGAATTCTGCCCTCCGCCATTGCAATATCAGCTAGTTCACTAGGTAAATCAAATCCATATATGCCTCTTATATCATCTATCAGATACTCCCTAGCAATACTTCCACCAGTTTTATAAGTTTGACCGGATTTTTCCAGGTATCTCATGTCTTTCACTACTGCTAAATCAGTAGTTGATGCCCCGATATCTAATGAAAGCACATTTCCAGTAGCATACTTTCTAGCCTCTTCTCTAATCTTCCCATTCCCGTCAAAGTAAAATGACATTAAAGCCATAAATGATTCCTCATATGCCTCTACACCTACTACATTAAACTCTACTGTTAGACCATCCATTTTGGGAAATGTAACCTTATAACTCCCAATGCACTTACGTATTACTTCTTCCTTGGCTGTTCTCACCTCAATTGGTGGCAGTGCCCAATACATAGTTACATTAGTATCCAAATTGTTTTGATTAATCGCTATAGCTGTTGCCACAATAGCCGACAGATAATTTATTTTTTGCGTATGTTTATTAGCCATAACAGAAGGCTTTACATTGGTTGCCGAGTGCCTAGTTGCCATACTTCCCATCAATGCCCTAATAGGAAATACACTATTGTTATCACTTTCTACTACAACCTCTAGACAGTCTACTATGGAGTCTGAATAAGGTTCCATTTTTACCTCGGCATCATTATCTAGGAATACTACATTATTCGGCAGTATCCCCAATTTACCATTACTACTCATAAATCTCGTGCTTGACGCCCCTACATCTACAGCCACAAAGCTCATTTTATTAACCTCCTATAAAATAATTGCCCTAGACCACTAAAAGTATCATTTTCTTATATTCTTTATACTAATCAGTTTACTTTGTTGCTGTAAATACATTTCTAATGTATCTTAATTAGTAATAATTTATTATATCATCTACTACCTCTCCAGTATTTTTCAGTTTTATCCATGTTACTTTACCCCCCTTATATTTCAAAGTTTTTCTCGTATAGTATACAATTACATCATTCTCATCCGACTCACACATTCCGATTAAGTCTATTAAGTCCTCCTTATTTGCTGAACTGCTAAATCTCCCAATTCCGTACTCCATTATAATTAATCTGATAGGAGTATTGATTGTCAATACATGTACTTTAGCATCTTCTATGTCACTAAATATTACCTTCACATTAACATCATACGCATCTAAATACTCTTTCAAGTACTCTTTGTTTTTTTCAGTCAATATACATATATCTTTTTTATNCTTGCCCTTAGGTNTTGTCCCATTTTCATCCTTATCTCTTTTCTTAAATACGTTAACTATACTATTTAACAAAGATTTCTCCCCCTTACTACCTAGTAACTATAAATGTTAATTCTCCTTTTATCGGAAGACTTCCTAATGAACTTCCAGAGAACCCGCCTCCCTCTAAGTTCTCTGACTTTATCAGATGTGTTTGATTACCCTTATCAGCATCCCTATTTGCTATGCCCTTTACCCGATATTCATTAGTTAATTTTATTACATTCTCTAAAGGTGTTACACCCTCGTATGCTATAGGTATTGAATAAGTTATCCCAGCTACTACGAATTTACTATTTTCAAACTCCATAGAATCCAGGTTCTCTAATTTAGTTAAATTCTTTATCTCGCTTACGTCATTGTTTATATCTAATATCCTATAGTCTATACCGGTAATTTGTGCCTCAGTGGTATATACCCTAAACCCTTTATACCTAGTATAAGCCCTTCCGTCTGAACTATTATCTATTATATTATTAGCTAACCCATTTGATATTATTGCTGTTAGATTCCACTTAGTGGCTTTCTCTATAGAATCCTTATCTATATAAGTTACCCCTAGATTTATAGGAGTAACATGAGTATCTGCCATGTATTTAGCTGTCAGTGCATCTCCTCCACCAACTGTTTTACCTCCAATATTAAGTCCATAAGCAAGTAGATCTAGGTTATCCCATATTCCGCTATGTTGTGAGTACCAATTTATAAAATCGCTACTATTAGTATATAAGCTATTATATATTTCTTCCTCGGTATTATAATCGTATATATTCCCACCAATTACATTATTACCAGATGCCCCCACTATGTCTCTCAATAATCCTACATTACTTTTATAAGTTTCTTTACTATAGAAGTCGCAAGCTTTCTTTACTGATAGTCTAGTTAATTGATTTATCTGATAGGAGAATGTAGCTACATTAATATACTCTATTACCACCATAGATAATAGGAGTATAACAATAGTTCCTATTAATGCTTTGAAAATGGTTTTTACTCCCATGCTAATGCTCCCGACTAATCCATATCTGGATAGTATTTTAATCCAGGCACGATATAACCTATCTTTATATTCGTATCTGCCTTTTCACTTTTCTCCTGCCTGTAGTCTTTTAACTCTGTGCTTGTTTTCCACCCCATGGCAGTCTGATTATTAGTGCCCCCGTATGCTAGAGGGTCATTCATACCCTCTACCCCCATCTCCCCAGATGTTTGTTCTTTTACTGTTAATGGCCATATAAAATTATATCTAGCCTCTACTCCGACATTCACTGACTCCCCATATTGCTTCCTATTGAAATCTGTATCATCGGTAAATTTTATGTTCGACAGTACAGCAGTCTCTATGCTATCCATATAATTTTCTATAGTAGACTTATCCTCTTGTGGTATATAGTTATTCTCTATAGCTGTTTGCATGACTACATAGGATAACCCAAGCATTTTGAAGTAAGACAGTCCGAATGCGAATACGTTGAATACTGCAAAACATAC
>JGI24711J26586_10002260_pt1 | contig 13823 bp, 14 predicted proteins | sample BioPla3DNA1_FD_26586 | JGI IMG/M metagenome (IMG submission 26586)
CCCCCGCCGCACCCGGTCGGGTGCGGCGGGAGCAAAAAATCAAAAAGTAATTACTTCGTGCCGAACAGACGGTCTCCTGCGTCGCCGAGACCGGGCACGATGTAGGCGTGCTCATTGAGACCGCCATCAAGTGCCGCGCAATAGATCGGAATCTCCGGATGCGCGTCGTGGAAATGCTTAATGCCTTCAGGCGCGGCAACAAGGCAGACAAACTTGATATCTTGAATATCTCTCATTTTGAGAAAATCGACAGCCGCTGATGCCGAACCGCCTGTCGCGAGCATGGGATCAAGCAGGATCACGTCCCGGTTCTGGATGTCCTCCGGCAATTTGCAGTAATACTCAACAGGCTCAAGCGTGACGGGATCGCGATAAAGTCCGATATGCCCGATTTTTGCCATCGGAATAAGGTTCGTCATACCGTCAACCATCCCCAAGCCGGCACGCAGGATCGGAACAAGCGCCAACTTCTTCCCTTCCAACATATGGCAATGCGCCGTACTAATGGGCGTTTCGATATCGACAGGACGTAAAGGCAGATCGCGCGTGACCTCATACGCCATAAGCATCGCCACCTCGCTCAACAGATCTCGGAAGTCTTTCGTGTTGGTATTCTTGTCACGCAATAGAGCGACCTTGTGCTGGATTAACGGGTGATCCAATATATAAACACCCTTCATCTCCTGAATTGTCTCACTCACAGATTTCTTCCTCCAATTTTGTAATCTGGTTGACGCGCTCCAAATGGCGTCCTCCCTCAAAGGGTTCCGACAAAAAAACATCGACCAAAATCATCGCATAGGGAATGGCGAGAACGCGTGCACCGAGAACAAGCACATTCGCATTATTGTGTCGGCGCGCCATATCGACCATAAAGGCGTTCGTGCAAAGAGCCGCTCGGATCCCTTTGTGCTTGTTTGCGACGATCGACATGCCGATACCCGTTCCACACACGAGAATGGCACGCTCGCACGATCCGTTCCGGACTTCCTCACACGCTTTACGGCCATAGTCAACATAGCTGACGGACGTTGTCGAATGTGTACCGGCATCAACCACTTCATGACCGCACTCTGTCAAGTGCTGCTTAATCTTTTCCTTGAGTTCATACCCGCCGTGATCACTGGCTACAGCTATCTTCATATCGACCTCCTATCTTTTATATTTTACCGCAGGGCACCATCGGTGACAACGAGATTGCAAGCAATTCGTTATGTATCTTAAGTATGAAGCGAGCCTCCCGCACTTCTCGCCGGCAGCGAGATGATTGGTATATGAAAAGCACGTTTTTCACGGTATTTTCGGCGCGAAATGTCTCGTTTGCTGTTCACTTTTTTCCGATTCTATGCACATTTATGTTGATAATGTTAATAACTCTGTGTATAACTTGAGTGACAGGGTTTTGGGAGATTGAGGCCGTTGAACCCCCTGAAAACAGCTTTATCGCGTTTTTAAAGTTTTATGAACAAAAACATAACATATTCATCCAATATGCTATAAGCAAGATACAGCAAGTGTTTTAAGGATTTTCCCTCGTCGCATATATATGCGTGTCCACGTACTGTGGACACCTGCGCAGTCGTCATGATGACCTATAGAGAGCACGCGTCACGGCCTCTACGGGGTAAATGATCGCGTGTCATATTCAAAAGTGCATCGCCGGGTGACACGCAAGATCCTGTCAAGAAAGGGATCAATTCCCTACCTTTGAGAAATTCCGGAAAAGTCTGCAGGTATTCTTCAGATGGCTATTAAATTTGAGGATAGGCGGCCGCTCATCCGCGTGAGCTCTTTAAGCGAGGATGCAAGTTCAAGCGTCAGTTGGTCCGGCAACATACGCCATTGCCAGTTGCCTTCCGCTTGGCCGGGACGGTTCATTCTGCCCTCATCTCCCAATGCGAGCAAGTCTTGCATTTGAAAGATGACTGTTTGACAGACAGCCGTAGCGGCACCGCGAAGCATCCCGCGGATATAACCCTCTTCCTCGCTAAGCCCGAGATATTGTTTTGCGAAAGAAAGCTCGCGCGGATCGGCATGCGCAATCCACGCGGCAACGGTATCGTTATCGTGGGTACCTATATACAAGACGGCATCCTCCACGAGATTGTGTGGCAGGTAATCACTTGAGGCATCGGGATTGAAGGCAAATTGCAAGACCTTCATACCGGGGAAACCGGACCTGTCGCGGAACGCATCGACCTCCCGCGTCATATAACCCAAGTCCTCCGCGATTACGGGCAAGGTGCCGAGAGCATCGCGCAGCGCCTCGATGAGCGAATCGGCGGGGCCGTCGATCCATTGGCCGCGTCGAGCCGTTTTGTCGCCGTACGGAACAGACCAATACGACTCCAACCCTCTGAAGTGGTCAATTCTGATGATGTCGTACAGGCGCATCTGGAAACGGACACGTTCAATCCACCACGCATAACCCTGTTTTTTGTGCGCCTCCCAATCGTAGAGCGGGTTGCCCCACAGTTGACCGTCATCGTTAAAGACGTCGGGCGGACAGCCGGCAACGTACGTAGGAGTCAAGGTCTCGTCAAGTTGAAACAAAGAAGGCATTTGCCACACCTCGACGGAGTCCTCCGCAACGTAAATCGGGAGATCGCCGATAATCTCTATGCCCTCCCGCGACGCGTACTCCCTGATACGGCTCCATTGGCGGAAAAACAGGAATTGAATAAACTGTTCAAACAAAATGTCCTCGCGGTGGGATTCGGTGAATTCTACGAGAGCGACCGGATTCCGCCACTTTAAAGGATCCGGCCACGAACGCCACGAGGCGCCGTTCATGGCGGTTTTGATCGTCATAAAGAGAGCGTAATCTTGAAGCCAAGCTCCCTCATGTGCACGAAACGTCTCAAATGCCTGTTTGAGTGATTCATTCGGCACCTTCTGAAAGGCCTCCCATGCAAGGTAAAGCAGCTTGCGCCTGTTTTCCCAAAGAAGGCCGTAATCGACACATGCAGGATCATCGCCGAAATCAAATTGCATCGGCGCATTCTCCGGCAGAAGACCTTCGCGGATCAATGCGTCCGGGTCGATCAGATAGAGATTGCCCGCTCGCGTAGAAAAGCTCTGATAAGGAGAATTGCCGAATCCCGTCGTACCGAGAGGCAAAATCTGCCAGTAAGATTGTCCTGATCGCACGAGAAAATCAATAAACTCAAGCGCGTGGTCGCCCATGGTGCCGATTCCGTAAGGTGACGGCAAACTCGTCACGTGCAGCAGCACGCCGCTTTTTCTTCCGGTCCGACAAACTCTATAGTTGTAACAATCCTCGATCATCATTTCATGATTCATGGCCGCCATCGAACGCTCCCCTCTCATGGTCCTGATAAAAATATTAGCATACAGAATAAAGAAAAACGGTCCCGTAGAGTACAATGGATTTAGGCGATGACTTCGGAATGAAGCCCGGATGGAAAAGGCGACGCTTTCAAATGTCAGGGGGCTGTCAATGCTGGAACGGTTAGACTACACAAAAAATGAAAAAAGCCGCGAGGCGTGGGAAAGGCTGCTTGCGACGGCGGGGCTTCGCACCGATCCCCCTTATTCCGCCGTATACGGCATTTATAAGGACGGGCAACTGATCGCCACCGGCGCCCGCGACGGCGCGCGCATCAAGTGTGTCGCCATCCACGACGACTACCGGGGCGGCGCCGTTTTTCACGAGCTGTTGTCCGGCATGATCACGGAAGCGCTGGATGACGGTGTGTCAAAGCTCTTTCTATACACGAAACCTGATACGGTACAGGCGTTTGAACATCTCGGCTTCCGGTTGTTGGCACAGACTGACAGCGGCGTCAGCTTTATGGAGAGAGGCAGACCGACAATCGATGATTTCATCGCACAACTCAAAGAACAGCGTGAACACTATGAGCAAGAACACGGTGCCGCTAGAGGACCTGTCGAATCCATTGTGATGAATGCAAATCCTTTTACGAAAGGGCACCGGGCACTTATCGAAGATGCTCTCTCAAGATCTGATCGCCTTCACCTCTTTATCCTCAGCGAAGATGTCTCATCCGTCCCGACAGAAACACGCGTCAAACTGGTCATGGAGGGAACTTCCGACCTCTCGGGGATCATCTATCACCCGACTGATTCCTACATCATCTCGCGCGCGCATTTCCCCTCCTATTTCTTGAAGAAAGAGTCCGACACGACGGAGACACAAGCGCGCCTTGACGCCGTCCTTTTCCGCGACAGGATAGCGCCCGCGCTCGGCATCACGCATCGCACCGTCGGCGAAGAGACACTTGACGCCGTAACTGCACTCTACAACGACTGCCTTGCGCATGAGTTTAAAGATTCGATCACGCTGACCGTGATTCCGCGCGTACAAACTGAAAACGGCGAGGCAATCTCGGCATCGCGAGTCAGAGGGATGCTCCTCTCGGGCCGCTTGAAAGATATCGAGCCCCTTGTCCCGGCGACCACACTGCGGTATTTCAAGTCCTTCGCAGGCAAACGGCTCGTCCGGTCTTGGACGAAATAAATCGCCGCGGCAATCACCGTCTCCTGCCGTCAAAGAGCTCATCTGCGAGCGTTCTTTTAACCGTGAAGACGAAACAGACTCTTGAATAATACGCAATCAAAGCCGTCGGAAATACGCTGCACATAAACTTGCAGTCCTTATTTTGCTGAACGATTGTATGCAGCTGCTATTAGAATTCCAGCCGAACCTTTATTTTGTCTCCCCTAAAAACCACTTTAGCGTATTCAAAAGGTGTACCGGACTCATCTACGACTGTATCTTTCAACAACAGCAACGGATGTCCGGCTGTGACATCTAATAATTCAGCTTCTTCTTTAGTCGCCGCGATTGACTCAAGTATTTCGTAAACCTTAGCACGTGAGAGTTGATATTCTCTGCTCAGAATATTGCACAATTGATCGTCCACGAGATTAAGCTTGGCAAGACCCGGCGCTAAGGATGCAGGGATAAAGGAATCATGAATACTGAACGGCTGGCCCTTTACAGACCGTAGTCTTTTAACGGCATAAATCTTCTCGTCTGCGGGCACCATGAGCTTGTGGTGGTAAAAGTCTTTCCCTTCACCCATGACGATACTAAGAAGTACGGTTTCCACCTCGTATCCCTGTTGCTCAAGTTGCTCTCGAATACCTTCGGAAGAAAGAGGCCTTGCTTCAATTTTACACTCCGCCACGAATGTACCCTTCCCCGGCACCCTGATGAGAGTACCATCTTGGACGAATCGGGACATAACATTGCGTGCCGTCATTCTGCTAATTCCGTATTTTGCACACAATTCATTTTCCGAAGGGAATTTTGAACCAGGCGAAAAAAAATCGGAAGCTAGCTTGTCGCGAATGATTTCTTCAAGTTGCACATGTAACGGTATAGGACTACTTCTGTCAAGCACCTTTCTGATCTCCTCATATTAAACTGGTCTTTTTGCATGTACTATATGGTTATCGCATATTCTAAATTAGCGACCGATCTGATGTCTGCTATTGTGGGACAAATGTACGAATCTGTCAAGATGACAAAAGAACAAGAGTGAAACACCTGTTATACCGACAGAATCACGACGTCCGACGCGAAAGTTTTCAGTCTCTGCTGAACATTCATATTGTCATTATAGCACACACCAAATGTGTGCATTATGACACAGCTCGCACGGCAACACTCCCGGGAGGGAGTATTGCCGTACTTATTATGCCTCGGGTTCACCGAGAAGGAGGACAGAATCCAATAAACACCGGCTCTTAGCTAAAACCTGCTTAATCCTACAATGGATCACGCTATTCATGCTCAACGGCAAAGGCTCTGACGGGAGATCCGTCCAACCCCTTAAACTTCAGAGGAACAGCAAAAAAATCGACATACTTATTTGTTATGCTGTCCAGATTCGTCAGACTCTCTACAATAAGAACATCGTTCTCCAACAAAAGCGTATGGATTTCTGCATGTCGGCTTGCATTGACTGAAGGGCTTTCAAGACCAACGAGGTCTATGTTGTGCTCCATGAGCCACTCGACCGCTTCTTCACTCAAACCGGGGAAAGACGTAAAGAAATCCGGCTCATTGAAATGTTTTGACCAACCCGTCTTCAAGATCACAGCACTCACATCAAGGACCTCGTCGCTGAATCTGTCTAAGTCGTCCCGACGGATCTCCTCTCCGGGCCTTTTGTCTGTCAAGTCCATGACAAAGGCCCTTTTTGCAAATCTCTCTATGGGCACCTCATCAACCGTTTTGCCGTGATGCAGCTTATGCACAGGCACATCAATATGCGTACCGGTATGAGTGCCGAAAATCACTTGGCTTACCATATAACCATTTTGGTAATTGTGATGCAAAAGCACTCCCACTGCGGGATCTGCGGGGAAGACCGGCATTTGATGGGTAATGGGATGCGAAAGATCAATATATTTCGGCATATCGGCACCTCACTAAGGTTTCATGATAATCTTACACGCATTATCCGTTCTGTTCACCATCATGTTCATCGCGTTTTCAAAATCCTCATAGGACTTGAGATCCAACGAGTGGGAAACAATGGACGTCGCTTCAATTTGGCCGCTTTCCATCATACGGAGTACGTCCGGCCAGATATTCGGGCTGCCCAACGCACCGTAGATGGCAATGTCTTTTGTTGTAAAGGAATCCCAATCACATGCCGGTTTCTTGTCTCCAAAGAAGCCCACCATGCCGATCTTTCCGCAGGGATTGATGACCTTCTTGATATCTTCAAATACGGTAAGACCCGCTGACGTCTCAATGACCGTGTCGATCATCTCGCCATTCGTCAATTCTCTGACACGTTCCGCCAAGTCCTCTTTGCGAATGTTGATATAGCCGTCAAGGTCAAAATTTTTAGCCCTCTCCAATCTCTCATCTCGTGTTCCGGATATGATGATTCGTTTGGGATTATAAATTTTCTTAACGATTTGAGCTGCCTGCAGTCCGATCGGTCCGGGTCCCATCACGAGCACATTGTCCTGTGGTGCAATATGGGAACGCATCACCACATACAACGCAACGCCTGTTGGCTCAACCAATGCGGCCTCCTCGAATGAGATGTTTGAAAACTTGTGCAAATGAGACACGGGAAACGTGATGTATTCGGCGAAAGCTCCGTCTCTGCTCATCACACCGGTTTCCGTGCGTTCTGTACACATATTGTGGTGACCGCTTTTACAAAAATCGCAGTGACCACAGCTGATCGTACACTCACCCGTAACCTTATCGCCGACCTTAAAATCGCCGACGTTGGACCCAACTTCCACAATGACGCCGGACCACTCATGTCCGGGGATCATAGGCAACTTACACAATCCCTCTTTGATATAGACCATCTCATTGGTGTACAGCTCGTAATCCGTTCCACACAGACCGATAGCCTTAATTTGTATAACCACTTCACCCTCTTGCGGTGGTTTGACCGGGACCTCTTCGTATCTTGCATCGCTTGGTCCATGAATTACAATTGCTTTCATTTGCTCACTCCTTTCAATCTATCATCCAAATATAAAGGTCTCTGTCTAAAGCCTTTTTATAAAATCCTCAATATCATCAGATCCGCACAAGACACCAATCTCCAAATTAATCTCACATGTTTCCCCGGGCTTCAGCATGGGGAGGCAACCGCGTTCCCGTGCTTCAACAATCCCGATGTTATTGGTATTCGAAGGTTCCATGGCAATAGCGTATTCTTGCTTGCCGAACATGCTCCACTGATTGCCGACGGGTAGAACATTCGGATCGTACTTAAGATAAACACCGACTTCCAGAGATTCGTTAATGACTGCCATGTAAACGCTCTCCCGGTCTTTTGGCATATTATGAACAAACGTCCTGTAATTGAAATCGGATGATGGTTTTAAAACTGTTTGAAAATTGTGGTCCGCACTTTGCTGAGGCTCCACAGAGAGGGCCGAACTATAAACCCTCGAATGTTCGCTCACAATCGGATACGGTTGATTGACATGGTACATGATCATCAAAGGACTCTCCTTGTACCCCTCGTTTTCAACCACATCTTTAATTAAAATCTTATTTTCACCGTATGCGCATGTGATTTCCCGGGTCAACACAAGGTTTTCACCGTAAAGAATGGCTTCTCTCACCTTGCCTGTAGCCTTTATGATGTAACGGTCATCCTCCCAGTATTCGTCTACGCGAAACGTCTCTGCCGGTGTATTCGCGATTCGTCCGTGCAAACCATGGCTGACGGTGCCGTCAACACAGGGTTCTCCCACATGAGAAAGACCGCAGGTCGTGATCAAGCCGCCGTAGAAGTTGCGAAGCCACTGGTGTCCCGTATGTTCAAAAAAGGCGGGCGATATGATGCCCACCTTGTTTTTCCAGGCAATGGGTATCCCGTCAAAAAAGGCCTCACCGATATCGAATCCTCGATCAATCAAGATCGTAAACCCGAGTTTGCCGGCCTTCACATCAATGGCCTTGACGCCGGCAGCTTTTCCTTCAGAATACTCAAACACAGTTGCGCCGGCGATTTGTTTCATTGAGCTAATGCGCTCAAGCAGCTCTGCCCTTGTAAAATCTGTACCGAATATGTTTACCATTTTATTTGTCTCATCCCCATTATTCTCTACACGAGGGCCGCAAACACAGATTCGCCCGGCGTGATGCCCTCATCTATACCACCTGTCGTCATGGTTATGACTAGCTCATGAGTCAAGGGTGAAAGTCAGTCAGCTTCTCCTCGTGAGGAGCCGGGCGATGGCTGAATGTGGACAGAAGTGCCGGAAAGTCATAACCTTCCGGCATTTCTATCACAAGGTTCACTAGGAATCAACAAAATGAGTGTTGATTACTTCGCAGGAGCGTTGAAGTACTTGTCAGCCATGGTGCTCACAAAGTCTGTAGCAATTTTTTCTTGCTTCGCTTGATAATTCGGCAGTTCTTCCTGCGTCAGGAGCCACCAGCCGGAGTCGATCAAGAAAGGAGCATCTTCTTTGTACGTATAGCCATCTGCCAAGAGCTTAAGGGCGTATGTTCCAACGTATCCCATAGCCCATGAACTCTGAGTCATTGTTCCGTACATATAGCCATTTTCGATTGCCTTCATGACATCAGACGAGTCATCGATACCGATCGCGACAATTCCGTCATTCGTCTTTCTTTCGTTCATTGTTTTAGCAAGAACTTGTGCATTGATGTAACCCGTGCAAACGATACCGTCCACTTCCTTGTAGTACGAGGAGTACATTGCGGAGATCGCTTCTTCCGCAGGCTGTGTCGCATCCGTATCGGCGAGCTCCCACGCTAGAACGAACCCGGCATTTTCCGGTTTTGCCAGAACATCTTTAATGGCAGCTTGTCTCTTCTGCGTATTGGTATCCGCAAGACTGGAGCACAGATGCATGATCTTGCCTTCCGTCTTACCGTCTGCCTTCAGCTTGTCGATAATGGCCTGTGTCGCATATCCGACAGATGCACCGACATCGGTTGTATAGCAGAGAGTCGCCTTTGACGGCGTGGCAGGAGAACCGCCCATGGTCACAACGGGGATACCCATATCAACCAATTCCGAGATCTTCTCGTTGCCGGCAACCGCATCGGACGTGAACATGCCGATGCCGTTCACACCACCTGCAACAAGGCCGTCGATGATCGCGTTCTGTTGTGTTTGGTCCCAGTTCTGCGGACTCGTCACGTTCGGAGTCGGAATACCCAAGTCAAGGGCCGCTTGTTGTGCGCCGAATCTCCACGGATCGAAGAACGGATGAACACCTCCGTAAACGATCGCAAAGTTATACTTTACACCTTCTTTTTGACCGGCTTGACTTCCTACATTTTGGCTTGCGTCGACGTTCAGGCTCTCTTGAGCGCCTGCACCGGACGAAGCCGTCTCTCCTTTATCGCATGCCGCAAGCACACCAAGCAGCATGGCGATGACTAGGAACAGTACTACTACCCTTTTCATATTTTTGCCTTCCTTTTTTTTATTTTTAAGCCTTCCGGCTTAATCACGTTTTAAACAACAATCAAATTCATGATCTTCTTGCTCATCTCTTCATATATCTTTGTGTTGATGAGCTCACCCATGATTCTTCCTTCTTTAAACACAATGATTCTGTCCGCTATTTGCACCATTTCTGCCATATCGGACGTGATGCAAATAATGGATTTTCCACTTTCTGTGAGGTCATACATAATCCTGTGGATTTCGGATTTTGTTTTTATGTCGATGCCGACAGTCGGCTCATCAATGATTAAGATATTGGGTTGTATCGCAAGCCCTTTGCTTATGCAAACCTTTTGCTGATTGCCTCCGCTGAGATTGCGAACATGTTGCTTAAGACTCGGCGTCTTAATATCAAGGTCATGGACAAAGCCGTCTGCCACTTCTTGCTCCTTCTTTGGACTTAAGAAAAACATAAAACTTCTCAGCTTCTTCAAAATGGACGATGCGATATTGGCCTTGACACTGTGATCGAGAAATAGGCCCTCTTCTTTTCTGTTTTCGCTCAGATAACATATGCGATGCTGGTTTAATGTCTGGGAAATACTTTTGGCTTTTACTTTTTCACCATCGATGAACTGCTCACCTTCGATCGCAACATCGGCGCCGATCAAAAGACGAGCAAACTCCGTTCTGCCTGCACCGACCAAACCGTACCAACCGAGCAGTTCTCCCTGTCTCAACTTGAACGATTTGGGATGCGGCGAATACGTGCTCCGTATGTTTTTCGTTTCCAATACGACTTTCGCACCGTCAAACACGCGCATCCTCTCGGATACGAATTCATTTGTTCGGCCGACCATCCTGGTAATCAACTCGTCTCTCGTCATCTCGCTCACGGGGCTTGAGATCTCCCCTGTTTTTGCGGACACTACATTTTTTCCGTCACGCAAAACTGTGATGGTGTCGACAAGCCCTAACACCTCTTCGATCTTATGTGACACGAAAATGAACGAGATCCCTTGATCGCGCAATTTTTTGATCAGGTTAAGGAGCATTTCCGCTTCGCTGACCGACACGGACGATGTCGGTTCATCGAGCAAGATGATCTTTGCATTCGACGACAGCGCTTTGGCTATCTCAATCAACTGCTGCTGCCCGGCACTAAGCGCATCGACATGTGTTTGCGGCGACACTTGAAGTCCCACCATATCCAAATAAGTTTGAGCAGCTTCATTGATTTCACGCTTGTTCACTTTCTTGAACATGCGATCCGTAAAGTGCTCAACCATGACGTTTTCAGCCACTGTAAAGGTTGGAAATAGATTCCGCTCCTGATGCACTACGTTGATCCCGAGATCGAATGCATCTCTCGGATTGCTAAACGATACTTCTTCTCCGTTGACATAAATGGTGCCGGCATTCGGCTTGTGAACACCCGTAATGACTTTAATGAGTGTGCTTTTGCCGGCACCGTTCTCGCCCATCAGAGCATGAATTTCACCTTCTCGGACTTTGAAATTAACATTATCAAGCGCTTTAACGCCGGGAAAAATCTTGGTAATATTCTTGAGTTCTAAAACTACATTGCTCATATTTTAGCCCGCTCCATTCGATCTCGGTGTTCTTCCCTGATGGCCCGTATCCGGTCGAGACCTACGGCCAGAAGAATGATCACGCCCTGTAAAAACTCGACTATATAGACATTCACTTTCAAGTGCACCACCGCGTTTGACACCATGGCGAGCAGAATGCCGCCTAAGAAAGCGCCAAATACATTGACCCGGCCACCCTCCATACGCGCTCCGCCAATTAACGGTGCAGCAAACGAAAAGAGCATCCAATCGAGGCCTATATCTGAATGTATAGAACCCAGCCTCGTACTGAACAAGATTCCTGCACTCGCCGCTAACGTGGCTGAAATGATATGTTTGAGGATAATGACACTGGTTACGTGAATGCCGGACAATGTTGCTGCCCTTTGGTTAGCCCCGACAGCCAGTACTTGATGACCAAAACTGCTGTGCTTAAAAATGAACCATATGAGCACGGCAAAGACCACGGCGATGATAAACATCACGGGGATGACACCCCCCACGTTATACGAACCGATCCAAGTGAAACCCTCAGGTAAGTTGTAAAATGGATTCGCCTTCGTAATCGTGAGTGTAATACCCGCGAAAATACTCATCGTCGCCAGCGTAACGAGCCATGATATCTCGCCCGTTGAGCCTAGTCTGGTGATGAGAATGCCATTTAGTGCTCCACAGCAGGCCCCTAACAAAATCGCGATGACAACAGCAAGCCCCCAATGCAGGCCGACTCTTTGTACAAAAGCGCCGACGAGAACAGCGGCAAGTCCGCCGATCGAACCGATTGCAACGTTTAATCCGCTGCCGGCCATGACAACCATCTGTCCGAAGCCCACGATGATGATGATGCTGCTGTTTCGCATCAATGTTATAAAGTTGTCACGCGAAATGAACTCCGCGCTACGTGTCTGTATAAGTAGTGCAAAAAGAATGATGACAACCAAAATACCCAGCGAATTTGAAAACTTGAATTTCTTTTTGTTTAGGGAATTGCTTTTCAACAACGGTTTCACGATCTGTCTCCCTCCGCTTCAACCAACACTGCGTGCTCTTTCGATTCCACGATGGCGGTATCGTGCTGTCTGCTCCACGTCTCTCTTGCCCTGTTCAACATAAAGGCCGCCAGGAGTATGCCGCCGATAAAAATCTGATGCGTAAAAGCATCAAGTTTCAACACCGCTAACAGAGTTGTAATGAGCGTCATGATTCCCGCCCCGATCATCGTTCCGAAGATCGAAACCTTACCTCCGCTCAATAACGTCCCTCCGAGAATGGGGGCAGCAAATGAGTACAAGAGCCAGTTGTCTCCCGTTGATGTTTGGGCAGCGCTCAACTTAGATGCCGTGAAGATGCCGGCGAATGCACAGAGCAAGCCACTCACCGTATGCGCTAGGATGACGTAGCGGCCGGAGTCAATGCCGGCAAAATCGGCCGTTCTTTTACTCACGCCTGTTGCCAGCATTTTTCTACCCGCTGCCGTGCGGTAATACAGCAACCAGACAACCACCATGATCACAATCGTAATGAGGAACACCAGAGGAAAACCAAATGTCGACGCCTGCCCAATTTCAGCTTTAGCCTGAGGAATTGAAACCTTGTTTAGATCAGTAAAGCCTTCAGGCAATCGTCTAAAGTAGATATTTTCCGTTATTCCCATATTCAATCCGTGAATCACACTGATGAGAGCAAGCGAGATGATGAACGGGTTAATCTTTGTCTTTGTAATCAACCAACCCTGCATGGCGCCAAGCAGCGCTCCCACGATCAAACCCACCAACACCCCGAGCACCCAGGGTATCGCGAGCCCGATCTCTGCCTGCACATACTTCTCTACTTCCATATTTCCCGCAGTCGGTATATTGATCAAATATCCGCAGACCATGGCGGAAGCACCGCCAATGGCGCCAACGGCAAGATTGAATTGTCCGACTGCCAGCGTTGCCATTTGAGCCATTCCCACGATTGCATAAATAGCAACGTCTTTAGAAATGGACGTTAAACTGAACCCGAGCCGTAAAGGATCGGATGTCAACACAAAAATGATCAACATCACGGCAAATATGACCGAAATCGTAGCAATATCATTCTTGAAAAATTTGGATAATGATTTCTTAATCATTCACTACTTCCTTTGCACAAACGATTGCCGTTTTCTCATGACACCGCGGGGAGAAGAAGACGTCTTACATATAGTCCATCACTAATCCACAACGGTCATTTCCACATGCTCGTCAAATTTAAAACTTATGAAATCAAGAGCAGGCGTTTCCTTTTTGAAGACCACGAGCACATCACTCGTCGAAGCAAGCGGATATGGTGTCCAATGCCA
>JGI24711J26586_10002266_pt1 | contig 13805 bp, 9 predicted proteins | sample BioPla3DNA1_FD_26586 | JGI IMG/M metagenome (IMG submission 26586)
CTCTGAACGAAAAACCATGTTCGCCATGGTTTGCGATATAATACCGCATCCGCTGTTGCAAATAAGTCTTTCTTATTTGTGCGAATGAGATTCTGTTAAAAAGGCATGAAAGGAGAGACTTTTTTATGTCCAAAAACCGTAATGCAGTCAAAAGAATTGTTCACGTAAGTCTTTTGATCACCCTTGCCGTTGTCATCAGAAATTTCAGCTACTCGTTTTACATAGGCGGTGTCTTGACCACCAGGATTAGCTTTTCCGGTATTTTTACCAGGATGGCAGCTATTCTCTTCGGTCCGGTATATGGCGGGCTGGCATCCGGGATCCAGGACGTAATAGGATATCTCTTAAAACCTGAAGGGCCGTTCCTTCCGTGGCTGACCCTGACTGCCATAGCCGGAGGAGTATTGGCAGGTTTTTTGTGGCGCCTGGCCGAGAGAGCCGATCATTCAATGGCCGGCAGATACTACCTGCTGTTATTTGCCTGTATTGGCTTTATTGGAGGAATCAATCAGCTGGTTCTGTCCCAGTGGTCTGAATCAAAATGGGGTCAGTTGCTGAACGGCATGGGGAATAACAAAGACCTGGCATCGATGGGACTTATAATCTTTGCCTGTATAGGGATTGCCCTGTACCTTCTTAACATGCTTTTAAGGCGCATAAGCGCCAAATGGCAGCTAAATGGTTATTTCTTCAGGATTCTTTTTGCTGTGGGTCTTTCGGGACTTCTGGTAACCACGCTGAACACATGGATTCTGCAAATTACATTTCCCGAGCTTGCTCAGATCGATTTTCTGGTATTCTGGATTCCGCGTGTTATCAAAGAGGCATTCGTGGTGATTGTCCAGTCCTATATAATATCTTTTCTCCTTTCCATCTATAACAGGTATTTCAAGGCAGAGCCCGTGTTGAGCAGGTAGCTCAAGGTGTGAGCCCGTCATCAGAACAAACAGTCCCTGCTGTTTGAATTTGCCAAGTAAAGATCAATGGTGGTAGAATAATGGCATTAATCCATATACCAGGTGATCGGTGAAATATGAAGAAAATGAAGGTACTTTTCGTAGCGGCTGAAGCCGCCGGGTTCATTAAGGTGGGCGGTCTTGGCGACGTGGCTGGAGAACTGCCCTGCAAACTGAAGGAATCGGGTGCCGATGTCTGCCTTGTCATACCCGCACACCAGGAAATCGATGCGGCCACAAGGGAGATTTCCGAGTTTACAGTTAAAATGGGTACCGGGGAAGAGACCTGTGTTCTGAAGGAAGCTGTGGATGCACCGGTGACTACCCTGCTTATCGGTAGCGACCGGTACTTTGGAAGACCATCAGTTTATGGTTACAGTGATGATGCTGAGCGCTTCACTTTTTTTTGCCTGGCGATCTTTCAGTGGCTGAAGGATTCGGATTTCAAACCTGATATCATCCATTTAAATGACTGGCATACGGCACCCCTTGCCATGCTTGTCAGGGAGAAGGAGGATGAAATCCCTTCTCTGTCAACCTGTGCGCTGGTTTTCACCATCCACAACCTTGCTTATCAGGGGATTTGCGGACATGAAATCTTCAAGCTCTACGGTGTCAGGGATGCCGCATTTGAGTCTGATGGCGTTGAATACTACGGTGATTTCAATCCCATGAAGGCGGGTATAGGTTATTCAGAGAGGTTTAACGCAGTCAGCGTTACCGGAGCCCGTGATATGGCCACAAAGAAATACGGATATGGACTTGAAGGCTTTATCGGTCTTCACAAACGGCGGCTCTCAGGAATACTAAATGGTATTGATCATGATGTCTGGAATCCTGAAACCGATCCGGCTCTCTTCCAAAAATATTCTATTGAAAATCCCGGATCGAAACGCGAGAATAAGAGGCAGCTGCAAAAGCAGCTTGGCCTGGAACCGAAGGGAGTTGCCCTCTACGGTGTGGTATCCCGGCTGGATCATATCAAGGGAACCGATCTGTTGATCCCCGCTGCTGAGAAAATCATTAAGAGCGGGGGACAGTTGGTGATCCTGGGCAAGGGCAGTTCTGCTTATGAACGCGCGTTAAAAAATCTGGAAAAGGATTTTCCTGGTCGTATATCAGTTCATCTTGGTTTTAATGATGTATTGGCACGAAGAATCTATGCAGCCTCCGATATGTTTCTGATGCCGTCCCGCTATGAACCCTGCGGTATCGGGCAGCTTATAGCCATGCGCTACGGCTCGGTTCCGGTTGTACACAAGGTTGGAGGGCTGGCTGACACCGTCCGGGATGAGGCGGCTCATCATGGAGCGGGTACTGGATTTACCTATGGTACCGATTCTGCAAATGCCTTTATCAGAGCCATAGCAAAAAGCCTCAGGATGTTTAAGACTGACCGGGAGGGATGGAAGAGGCTGGTTAAGCGAGCCATGTCCTATGATTCCACCTGGGACAGATCGGCAGAATCTTATCTTAGCTTATACCAGGAAGCACTTTCAGAAAGGGCTTTGGGACGGGCCAAAACCAGGCAGGACAGAAAAGATGCAGAGAGCGAAAGGAAGGCAATAACTTGAAATTCGGCAAGATGAGCAAAGCCAAAGTCATAGAGATACTGGATATACTGGAAGAGACTTATCCGCAGGCAAAATGCGAGCTTAATTATGGGACTCCGTTTCAATTGCTGGTGGCCACCATGTTAAGTGCCCAATCCACCGACAGGACGGTCAACCGTATCACAGAAACCCTGTTTGCACGTTATCCGGATTTGAACAGCTTTTTGCCGCTGACCCAGGAGCAACTGGAGCAGGAGATCAAGGAAATTGGACTCTACCGGAACAAGGCGAAGAATATACTGGCCATGTGCAGGGAATTAATCACCCGGTTTTCAGGACAGGTGCCCGCTACACTGGAGGATTTGATCACTCTGCCCGGTGTTGGACGGAAAACTGCCAATGTTGTGCTTAGCAATGCTTTCAATATCCCGGCATTTGCTGTGGACACTCATGTCCTAAGGGTTTCAAACAGAATTGGGCTTGCCCGCAGCAACCGGCCGGATCAGACCGAATCACAACTGACCAGTATCATTCCGAAAGAAAGATGGATAAAATCCCATCACTTGCTCATATGGCACGGCCGGCGAACCTGCGCAGCAAGGAAGCCCAAGTGTGAGATTTGTAGTATTTCGTCGTATTGCGAATTCTATAAAAAAAATATAGAATAAGAAAAGGATGAAAATTACCAATAAAATAACAGGCACACAGTAAGGTGCAGTCATATTAAGGCCGGAGGACTACAATGCCCAAACGCAGACGAAAAAGAAAAGCTATGCCGAAGGATGCCATATTTGTTCTGGATATTGGAACCAGGACTATTGCTGGTCTTGTTGGTATTCAACAGGGACACAGCTTTGTCATCCGTGCAGCTAAGGTGTTGGAGCATGAAGGCCGTGCCATGGTGGATGGTCAGATCCATGACATATCAAAGGTTGTCTCAGGAGTATCCAGGATAAGGGAACAGCTTGAGGAGCAGGTAGGGTATTCCCTGAACAAGGTATCCATCGCTGCGGCTGGTCGTGTGCTTAAAACCAGCAGGGTAAAGGTGGAAAGGGGTCTGGAAGAAGGCAGGGAGATCGATTCCCACCTGGTAGGCGCCATGGAGATGGAAGCCATCCAGATGGCACAAATGCAGATTGACAACGCACCTGCCCATAATGAGGTTGGCCAGTATTACTGCGTAGGCCACAGCGTGGTAAATTATTATCTCAATGATTATGTTATATCCAGTCTTATCGGTCATAAGGGTCAAAAAGCCGGTGTTGAGGTTATAGCCACGTTTCTTCCAGAGATGGTTGTGGAGAGCCTGTATACCGTTATGGAAAGAGCCGGTATGGAAGTGACCTGTCTGACACTGGAGCCCATTGCCGCATTGAATGTAGCCATACCAAAAGAGCTTCGACTGCTGAATCTGGCATTGGTGGATGTGGGGGCAGGTACTTCGGATATTGCAATCACTAAATCCGGTACCATTATAGCCTATGACATGGCTCCCGTTGCAGGCGATGAAGTAACCGAAGCTATCGCCCAAAACTTCCTGGTAGATTTTAATACGGCTGAAAGAATTAAGCTGGAGTTGAGTACCGGTCGAACTGAAATACAGTTTACCGACGTTCTTGATAATCAGGTCACCATCAAGTCCAATGAAGTTGTCAGCACCATCAGGCCTGTTGTGGACCAGTTGGCCGAGACTATCACGGAAAGGATCCTTGAATGTAATGGTGGAAAGGCGCCCAACGCCATCTTTTTAGTGGGCGGGGGTAGTCAGGCCGCAGGGCTGAGCGATGCCATTGCAGATAAAATTGGTCTTCCGCAGGAACGGGTTGCAGTACGGGACAGGAATATAGCTAAGAACATAATTATAGAAGGGGATATGCCCTCCGGGCCGGAGAGCATAACACCTCTTGGAATTCTGGTAACCACGGGTCTTTTCAGGGGTACCGATTTCTATTTTGTTACCGTCAATGGTCAGACCGTTAAAGTGTTCAACTCATACAAGATGCGTGTTGCGGATGTTTTGGCTCTGGCGGGCTTCAATCCGGAGCAGCTTATCTGCAAGTCCGGCAAAAGGCTCAGATTTTTCCTCAATGGAGAAAGCAAGACCCTGGCAGGAGGTATCGGAAAGCCTGCACAGATCAAGGTGAATGGCAAGGAGGAGTCTTTAACCGGCATGGTTTCACCGGGGGACAAGCTGTCCGTCATCCCGGCGGAAAACGGAGAAGATGCCAGAGCTGTTTGTGCTGATCTTCTTGTGGAATTCCCACCTGCCACTCTTAAATATAATGGAGAAATCCATTCCATTCCCCAAAAGACAAGGATAAATGGAGAACCTGCTGACGAAGGTACATTAATCAAAGCTGATGATAATGTCGATATATCTATGGACTATACAATATCTGATATTGCCCATAAATATGGGATAGATTTGGCGCTGTGCTCCTTTGAAATAGACGGGAGGAAAGTAGATCCTTCATACAGGCTTCAAGGGGGAGAGACAATTGAATGCCGCATTAGGGATCTGCCGGATCCTGGATACGAGCATGCCGAACTGAAGGATCCTAACCCGGCAGAGCCTGAAAGGAATGAGAATGAACAGGAGAATCCCGAAGGGAAGGAAGCTGAACCAGGTTCGGGAACTGGTCAGGATAAGTCTGATTTTTGTGAGGAATTGGCCTGTTCCGATGGTCTGGCGGCATCGGGCGATGGAATAAGCGTGACGGTAAATGGGGAAAGAATTCTGTTGCCGCTAAAAGAAGGCCGGACCATATTTGTTGATATTTTTAACCATATAGATTTTGATCTTTCCCAACCGAAAGGGACTATTGTATTAAAACTCAATGGCAGGGATGCAGGCTATACCGATGCGATTAATGATGGTGATGTTATAGAGATATACTGGCGAGGGTAAAAACTCCGTTTAGCGTAAAGGATATGATCCATCCTGATGGAGGTTCACAGTGGATACATTGGAGAATAACCAATTAAGAAAAACACTGGGCAGTTATTTCAGGCATGAGGGAACCATTACGAGGTTCGGCTGGGTCATCATGGCCATTTTGGTTGTCGAGGATTTTGTTGCCAGGCTGGTCACAACACAGACGGTGACTGGTTTTGCCTTGCTGGCTGTACAGTTGGTTTTGTATGCGGGATTTGTCTTGACAGGTGTTCTCAAGCTGAGCCAGATCGGTGTAAGGAACCAGGATCAAAGCTCTCTTTATAAGATTGCAAAATACTTAGAGATAGGTATCATGACTATCTTCATCAGCCTGATGTATCATGGTTCAGTTTTCTATTTTATCGTACTGCTTCCCCTCATCTCCATAATCCTATCAAGAGGATTTAAGGAATCGCTTCGGTACATCCTGCTGGGCTGGCTGACCCAGACACTCTCTCAGTATGCTGTAATATTCCTGTTTAGCGGCCTTAACCAACAGGGATTCTACACCAATCGATTTATGCTCTTTATCAGCATAGCAGTCCAATACCTTTTATTTGCTTTTTGCGGTTACATATTAGGTAGTGTTCACAGGGAATATGTACGGAGTCAGGAGGAAAACCAGATCCTGATTGACCGGCTGGGAGACAAGTATGTGCAGCTGGAGCAGGCTAAAAAAGAAATCCAAAGCCAATACGACAAAATCAGCCAAACCAACGAGCAACTGGAGCAGGCCAATACCAAGCTGACCTCAAGCCTTGCAGAATTCTACACCCTTCAGCAGATATCACAGGCCATCAGCTCTATCTTTGACATGAACGAACTATTAAAATTTGTTAATGATGTGATCATCGGTGTCATGGGTGTTTTCCATTCCACCATCGCATTATGCCATGGACCTCAGAATAATTTAAAGGTGCAGGTTTCCAGTATTTTTGACAAGAAGGAGCTTGCAATAGTCTCAGACTATATTAACAGTGATGTTCTAAAACCCTCGGTAAAGGATGGCAATTCCATGATAGATAATGATGTGAATCCAGATGATTATCCATTTACCAGGGGAAGGAAGATACAGTCCCTCATCTGTGTGCCTCTGATTGCAAAAGGGAATGTGCTCGGCATTGTTCTCATAGAACATGGCATACCCAATGCCTTTAACAGTGACAACGTAAGACTTCTTGAGATTATTTCCCAGCAAGTGGGAATAGCCATCGAAAACGCCCGGCTGTACCAGCAGATGCATGATCTTGCCACACTTGACGGGCTTACCGGTGCATACAACCGTCTGTATTTTCAGGACAACCTTCAGATTGAATTCAAGAAGGCGCAGGAAGGAAACTATGACCTGTCTCTTCTCATGTTTGACATAGACCATTTCAAGAAGTTCAACGATACCCACGGCCATCTCTTTGGAGACCTGGTGCTTAAGAATATTTCAGCCTACATTATGAAGAAGCTCAGGAAGGAAGATATCTTCGCCAGGTATGGCGGGGAGGAATTTGTCATACTCATGCCCCATACCACACTTGATCAGATTGTGGAAAAGGCGGAGGATATCAGAAGGGGTATCGGTTCCATGATGATCTCCGACAGAGTGATCAGCGCTTCAGTTACCATCAGTATCGGTGTATCTTCATACCCTGAGACCGCAGATAATCAGGTGACTCTCATAAAGAGCGCCGATGATGCACTCTATGAAGCTAAGCGACAGGGAAGAAACCGTGTTTGCGTTGCTTGTCCTAAAAGCAGCAAAAAGGCGTAAAACTTTAACTCTTTTATGTTAGCCGAATTGCATGGGAAACCTATTCGCCTTCGCCGAGCACCTTGGCTGCATTCTGCTCTACTATTTCCTGAACCTGCAGCTCTTCGTCAGGTGTCAGCACCTTTTCAAGATCAAGAAGAAGGATTAGCTTATCTCCTAGCTTCCCGACACCTGAAAGGAATCTATGGTCAAAATCTTTAAGGGTTGGTGGGGTATCCACTATATCCTCGTCATTAATCCTGACGATCTCGGTAACACTATCCACCGTAAAGCCCAGGAGCATATCATTCATGTTGATAATAAGCACCTTCGTGTCTTCATCATTGGGCTTTTCAGGCTGGTTGAACCTATTTCTAAGGTTGAATACGGTCAGAACCTTGCCTCTGAGGTTAATAAGCCCTTCTATGAACGGAGGTGTGTTGGGCACCTTGAATACTTCCTGAGGCTTAATTATCTGGAATATCTGGTTTATACCTATACCAAAGTTTTGATCTGCAACGCTGAACTTCACTAGCTGCTGTATTGCCATAGCAGGACACCTCCAATTTCCTTCCTCTCTGTTCTATTTACCCATTAATCATTTCCTTTAACATTTTAAATCAGGTTCTGTAGGAGCCGTTTATCCTGATATAATCGTTGGTAAGGTCGCATGTCCACATCCTGTCTGCCACGGTACCCTGATTCATGTCAAGGGTGATGACCACTTCCGGAGACCTGAGTATTTCAAGAGCCTTCTCTTCATCAAATGGAACACCCATGCCGTTTTTACAGACCATGAGATTCCCCAAACTGACATGCAGTTTGTCAGGGTCAAACTCCGCTCCCGAATAGCCGGCTGCTGTGATAATCCTGCCCCAGTTTGCGTCGCATCCGAAGATGGCTGTTTTAACCAGAGGCGATTTGGCTATGGCATTAAGTATCAGATGGGCTGTATTTCTATCCGGGGCATTTTTCACATGGATTTCTATAAGTTTTGTAGCGCCTTCTCCATCCCTTGCCAGCATCTTGGCCAGCTCGGTGGCCACAGCCCTTAAAGAATTCTCAAAGGCACTGTAGGCAGGTCCTTCATCATCAATTACCGGATTCCCGGCCAGGCCATTTGCCAGGATCAATACCTTGTCACATACGCTGGTATCGCCATCAACCGAAATGCGGTTGAAGGATGAGTCTGCCACGCTTCTGAGGGCTCTGTCCAGCATCCTGCGGCTGATATTGGCGTCGGTGGTTATAACTGATATCATGGTGGCCATGTTGGGATGGATCATACCGGATCCCTTGGCCATACCGCCAATAGTTATTGTGTGCCCATCGTAATCATAAACCAGGGAAGATTCCTTGGGGAATGTGTCGGTGGTCATGATGGCCTGAGCGGCACTGTTGCCACCATCCGGGGTGAGAGACCTGAAGGCATCTGCAAGACCGGCTTCTATCTTGTTCATGTCCAGTCTGTAACCGATGACACCTGTGGAACCAAGAAGCACATCCTCAGCCTCGCAATCGACCAGTCGTGAAACCAGCCTTGCCATTTCAAAGGCATCCCGGTCTCCATCCTCACCAACGCAGGCATTGGCACAGCCGCTGTTTATGGCAACAGCCCGTGCAGTGCCACGGCTGATAGCCTTCATGGACCATTTCAGAGAATGCCCCTTCACCACATTCTTCGTAAATATGCCGGCGCAGGTGGCCGGAACATCGGAAACGACAAGAGCCAGATCCTTTTCACCATTTTTCTTTATGCCGCATGCCACTCCTGCTGCCTGAAATCCCAAAGGTGTGGTTACTCCAGTTTTCCCCATGATACCATCCTCCAAATCTTCCTCTGCTGAAAACCAACAGGCTCTTTTGATTGGTTAGATTATACATTAACCAAAACCGGCAGGCAAGAAGAGGGTTAAGTACAAGAGCAGGACTATAGGCGTCTGATGGTGTAATGATCAGGATTTGCACTTTCTAGCACCGAAGGAAGGTGCGACAGGGAGCAGAATATGGACAGATCATGAAGGGGGCGGGTTATAGCGGTGTAGAAAAGGCCTGCATCGTCGGGATCGGAATAATCATTATCGTTTGGAATTACTATCATGGTTGAATCGAACTCAAGGCCTTTGGCAAGGTAGGCGGGCATGACCATGATACCTTCCAGACCATACTCGAAATCCTCATCCATGAGCCTAAAGGGCAGAGAGGTCTTGTTTGCATGTTTTTTAAGAGCTTTATAAAGAAGTTTTGCCTCTTCAAGGGTTCTGGTGATAATAGCCGCCGTTTTGTATTTCTTATCGGCAAATACAGCTAAAGAGTCTGCCAGGGCATGGCAAAGCCGCGGATAATCACCGCATAGTATAATCTGGGGTTTTTCCCCGTGGCGTCCGAAATACTCGCCCTCAGGCATATTCAGAAAACCTGCGGCAAACCGGTTGATCTCCAGGGTGGAGCGATAGCTTTTATTAAGCTGCATAAACTCATAGTCATCGGGAGAGATCAACCGGGCAATATCATCAAGGCCTCCCCCAGTGGCATAGGGGCTGATATTCTGGTTCATATCTCCAAGAATGGTAATCCCGGTAGACGGGAAAAGCCGTGCCAGACCCTTCATCTGAAGAGGCGAGTAATCCTGTGCCTCATCCACAATCAAATGCTTCACCGTCATATCCGGCATGGTTTCTCCCAGCATCAGTGAGAGATAAAGTATGGGCCCTGCATCCTCAAAGGCTATAATACCGTTGTTAATGTTTTCAAGAGTATAGCTCCTCACTGCACGGACGATGGAGCATTCCAGGCTGTCCTGATCAGCCATACAGGCGTTCCAGGCGGTATCATCTTCAAAAAGTCTCCTGTAAAGGGTGAGGGCACCGACCGAGAACATCCTTTCAATCTGTTTGTTAAGGGGTTCCAACTCCTTCCTGAGTTTAAGCTTTGAGAGAGCCTGAGCCTCCCTGGTGCTGAGGTACCCATCCCCCTCCAGGAGTTCATTGGCCTTCTGACGCTGTTGCTGTCTTTTTAGCGGTTTGATCAAATCATTAATCCTGGTCTCCATTCTCTTGAGTCTGGCTGCAGGGGTCATTCCTGAAAAATCATGATGAAAGAGCTGGGACAGATCCTTTGCTGTTAATAGGGTTTGCTCATTGAAAACGATATCTTCAAACAGGAAAAGATGCTCAATGGCATATTGAAAATAGCGTTCTAACATTTTGAGAAAAGCAATGGAGGACTTAAAGCGGATAACCTCACGAATTGCTCTTCCATAGGACGTGTGTGAGATATTCAGAATTTGCTCCATGAGTTGGGGATGGGTTTGGATTTTTAGATTTCCCACAGGCATGTATTTCTTCAAAATCGATGTAAAGGTTACTCCCTTTATTTCATCCTCACCCAACTCGGGCAGAACATCGGACAGGTAGTCTCCCAGTATATCAGTAGAGGACATGATGACAAGATTTTCTGACTGAATGTGTTTCTTGTGTCGATACAGAAGATAGGAAGCCCTGTGCATGGCAACCGATGTCTTGCCACTTCCCGCAGCGCCCTGAATTGCCAGAAGCCGTGAAGTCTCGTTGCGTATGGCTGCGTTCTGCTCCTTTTGGATGGTGGAAACAATATTTCTTAGTTTGGCTGCTGCATTGGAGGCCAGAATTTCCTGCAGTATTTCATCCCCGATAGCCAGGCTTGAGTCAAAGAAATAGATTAATCGCCCGCCTTCAATCCTGTATTGTCTTTTCAGGGTTAGCTGGCCGCTGATCCTTCCTGCAGGGCACAGGTAGAATGCAGGACCCGTCTCGAAATCGTAGAACAGGCTGCAAATGGGGGCGCGCCAGTCATAGACCAGGATCTTCATGGTATCCTCATCGGTGAGTGAATTGATGCCTATATATATCTGTTCGGGCTCGGTGCCATCTTCGGCAAAATCTATCCTTCCAAAATAGGGTGAAGAAAGCTGCCGATCCAGTCGCACTATATCCTTTCTGGTCTGCTTTGACCAGGAGATATTCTGCTTCAAAAGACCGATGTGCTGCATAAAATCTGAAATGCTCTCCAGATCGGTTATTGCCCGGGATTCCTCCCACATACTCTTGTTTATGTCTGCTTGCTGATGAATCAGATAATCCTTTTCAGCAAGCTTCTTTTTCAGAAGCGACGATATGAATGATAGGATTCTATCCAGGTGCCGGGATTCAGACTTCCAGTCAGGGTGCATAGTAACCTCCTGTGGTTCCTTGGCTTGTACTTATATTATGTGTAAAGATTGTACCAAACTCGTGGAGAATAATACAGTCTTACAACATGCCAAAAAATAGTGTAGAATAAAAATGGAGGAGATGACGACTTACCATGGCGTGATCCAGAAATGGTATGATTTGCAATTATGCCTGTTGGATGAGATAATAATAAGAATGGGCTAATGAAAAATACACTCCGGAGGGATATTCCCCGGAATATTCGTCGAAAATGTGTATCGGAGATGATATCTTTGAATCCCAAACTCAAGGACAAATCAACAGACAGGCTTTTTGAAGCCATTCTGTCATTAGAGACCATTGAAGAATGTTACAGGTTTTTTGAGGATCTTGTTACGGTTGCCGAGATCAAGGCTTTTGCTCAGCGNTTTGAAGTGGCTGGCATGCTGATGGATAAAAAAACATATAAAGAGATTCACAGCAAAACAGGAGCCAGTGAGGCTACCATCAGCCGNGTTAACAAGTCCCTTTTTTATGGTGCGGATGGTTATAAGCTGATTCTGGAACGTCTCAAGGAAAGAGAAAAAAAGGACTAAAGCTTTGCTCTGCTGTGAAAGGATGGAATAGATAGATGGCAAATATTCTGGAAAAGATTTTCGGAAGTTATTCCGAAAGGGAACTCAAGCGCATAATGCCCATAGTGGAATCCATAGAAGCAATGGAACCTGAGATAAGGGCTCTTACCGATGCCCAACTCAGAGCCAAGACAGACGAGTTCAAAGAACGACTTGCAAATGGTGAGACCCTCGATGATATTCTTCCCGAAGCCTTCGCAGTGGTGAGAGAAGCCGCCGACAGGGTTATCGGAGAGAGACATTTTAAGGTTCAGCTCATGGGTGGTATCATTCTTCACCAGGGAAGAATAGCCGAGATGAAGACCGGTGAAGGAAAAACCCTGACTGCAACCCTTCCTCTCTATCTTAACGCCCTTGAAGGCAAGGGTGCCCATCTTGTAACGGTGAACGATTACCTGGCCAAATATCAGGCCGAGCTCATGGGCAAGATTTATAGCTTTCTCGGGCTTTCGGTTGGTGTTATTGTTCATGGCATGGATAATAATGCCAGGCGCAATGCCTACCATTGCGATATCACCTATGGAACCAACAACGAGTTTGGATTTGACTACCTCCGTGACAACATGGTGGTTTACAAGGAAAACATGGTACAGCGCGATCTGCATTATGCCATTGTGGACGAGGTAGACTCCATACTTATTGATGAGGCCAGAACTCCTTTGATCATTTCCGGGCAAGGGGAAGAGTCAACCGAGTTGTACGAGCGTGCCGACAGGCTGGTTCGCAGGCTGAAAAAGGTGGTCTTTAAGGAGACAGATGACAAGCAATTTGCCGATGACGTGGACGCCGATTATATAGTTGATGAAAAAGCACATACTGCCACCCTGACAGCCAGGGGCGTAAAAAAGGCCGAGGAGTTCTTCAACATTGAAAACCTCTCGGATATCGAAAACATGACTATTTCCCATCACGTCAACCAGGCCTTGAAGGCCTACGGACTCATGAAGAGGGATGTGGATTATGTCATCAAGGATGGGGAGATCATCATTGTTGACGAATTCACGGGTCGCCTCATGTATGGGCGCAGGTACAGCGACGGGCTGCATCAGGCCATTGAGGCAAAAGAGGGTGTTAAGGTGGAGCGGGAGAGCAAGACATTGGCCACCATCACCTTCCAGAACTACTTCAGGATGTACCGCAAGCTTGCGGGAATGACCGGTACTGCCCTCACCGAGGAGCAGGAGTTTCGTGCCATATATAAACTTGACGTAATCCCTATTCCCACCAATCTTCCTGTGATAAGGATTGATCATCCCGATGTGGTTTTTAAGAGTAAAGCTGGCAAGTTCTCTGCTGTTGTTGAGGATATCGTGGATAGCCACAAGAAGGGTCAGCCTGTTCTTGTGGGTACCATTTCCATTGAGACCTCTGAGATGCTGAGCAATATTCTCCGTAAGAACGGGATCAAACATAATGTGCTCAATGCAAAGCATCACGACAAGGAAGCAGAAATCATAGCCCAGGCCGGTAAGTTTGGAGCTGTAACCATTTCCACCAACATGGCGGGACGCGGTACCGACATAAAGCTAGGGGGCAATCCCGAGTTCCTTGCAAAGCAGGAAATGCGAAAAATGGGTATGGATGAGCAGCTCATTATGGCCTCGGTAAGCTATAACGAGACCGATGATCAGGAAATTCTCAAAGCCCGCCATATATTCAAGGAACTTCACGACAAGTATAAGGCTCAAATTGACAAGGAGAAGGAACAGGTTATAAAGGCCGGGGGTCTTAAGATCATAGGCACCGAGCGCCATGAATCCCGCCGCATAGATAATCAGCTTCGCGGACGTTCAGG
>JGI24711J26586_10002267_pt1 | contig 13803 bp, 12 predicted proteins | sample BioPla3DNA1_FD_26586 | JGI IMG/M metagenome (IMG submission 26586)
AATGGTGGAGGCGAGGGGTCGTGTGCATCCTGTATTTCTATTCAATTGAATTTCAATCTATAAATTTTATTTTAGAAATATATCTCTAGTAATAAAATTTACTTAGATTAACTTCCAATTTCAGGCACTGACTATATCTTATACCAACTTTTTCCTATTGGTATCTTGGCGTATTATAGAAGCTCAGTATAGTTTATGTCTTCTATCCTAGTATTCCATGAGCTTTCGCTTTTAGGAACCTATAAGTCGATACAAGGCTGTTGAATTTCTTCACATACCTCTCGGTGTTGCCGGCAACATTACTTGCTACGGGTTCACCGATAAAGCCAAGTTATCACTTATGGATTACTCCATAAGGCGACTCATCTTACGAATCGAACCCCTGTCCGAAAGCAGATTCATCCGACTTTCTACGAGCGTAGTTTGTGACTAAAATTTCGGTCCTTAGTTCGCTCACAAACAAACTCCTAATTCCCTAGCTTCATAAATACCCCTTTAGCTCAAAGCTTTGCTAAACTTCGTTTCCCACTGTTATGACACCAGTGATCCAAGGCGTGGGCACCCTGGGCTGATGAGCNGCGTTANATTAAGCTGCTAATGCAAAATTGTCTTCTGCGTTTATCTTTAATGCATACTTTATTATCGAGGTGACATGCTTGCCTCGGCTCGCTTATCAAACTCCTCTTACCCCCGTCGAAGCCATGACGCCCCCATGTTAGGTAAAATAGTTTAACGCGAAATATTCAATTTTTGCTATGCCTAAATTATATATTATATAAAATTCAATGTCAACTTTGATTAGTTCCTGTATTACCAGGTTTTCCTTAAGACATTTTTTATAAAATTTTTATTTGGCATGCATTTATAATATAATATATTTATAACTTTTTAAAGTTAATCTTATTAGTATTTTTAGAAAATTTTTCTCATTAAATTGAACTTCTTCTATATTTATATATATTCTAAACTTTCTACAATTTATATATATAAACTTAGCATATTATAATTATATAAAGTAAATTTACTTTTTATATGCTTGTTTAATTTAATGATATCATATTTAAATTTAAGGGGGAAATTCTTATGTTATTACCTTCATTAATAGCACCTATTTTATTATTTATTTTTGGATATCTTGTAAGATTTAAAAAAATGTCCTTTCTAATTGCAGGTTATAATACAGCTTCAAAAAAAGAAAAGGAAAAATATGATGAAGAAGCTCTTTGTAAAGCTGTAGGAAATCTTTTATTTCTCTTAAGCCTTATTAACCTCATTCTTCCTGTAGGCCTTTATCTATTCCCTGATAAAGTAGGGGCCCTATCTACGATTATAACTGTATTAACCTTAATTACTACAATAACAGCAATAATCTATATGAATACAGGAAACAGATATAAAAAATAATTAATAATTAAGAGATGAGAATTGAGAATTTTAAGAAAACTAGAAATTTTCCTTAATTCTCAATCCTCAATTAGTTACTTGCCACTTGAAACTGACTAGCTGAAAGCTAACTTTCACTCCACACTCCAAACTCCTCACTCCACACTAATTTCCGATACTATAAGTGTGTTCTAGCGGTCCACTTCCCTTTCCAATATCAAGTCCTGCCCTTAAGGCCCCAGTTAAATATGCTTTTGCATTTTCAATACTTTCTGCAAGGGTCTTTCCATCTGCAAGGTTGCAGGCAATAGCTGATGATAAGGTGCAGCCTGTTCCATGGGTATTAGGATTATTTATTCTTTCTGATTTAAACCAATGGATATTTCCATTTTCATAAAGTAAATCTATAGCATCATTAACTAAATGTCCTCCCTTAACTAGTACTGCTCCTTTTAACTGCTCTGAAATTTTCTTGGCAGCTTGTACCATGTCTTTTTCATCTTTAATTTTAAATCCACATAACACCTCTGCTTCTGGAATGTTAGGTGTAATAACTGTAGCTAAAGGGATAAGTTCCTTTATAAGAGTGCTTATTGCTTCATCACTAATTAATTTACTCCCACTGGTAGCAACCATTACTGGATCTACAACAATATTTTTAGCTTTATATTGTATTAGCTTTTCTGCAATTATTTTAATTATTTCCCTATTTGATACCATTCCTATTTTCACTGCATCTGGGGAAATATCATTAAATATACAATCTATTTGATTTGCAACAAAATCTGGTGATGCTTCTTGAATTCCATAAACTCCTGTTGTATTTTGAGCCGTTAATGCAGTTATAACACTCATTCCATACATTTTATGTACAGTAATGGTTTTAAGATCTGCCTGAATTCCAGCTCCACCACTACAGTCTGACCCTGCAATAGTTAATACTTTTTTTATCATTTCAAATCCTCCTCTTCTTAATATAATTTCTAATATTGTTAATTATCTGAAAGCATTTCTTCTGAAAGTTTTAGAAGGTTTTTTGTAGCTTTTTTAATATCTCCTTGTGCAAATATTGCTGAAACTACTGAAATTCCAGCAACTCCACTCCCCTTAAGTTCCATGATATTATTAGCCCCAATACCTCCAATTGCTACAACTGGGATATTTACAGCTTCACAAATTTTCTTAAGTTCCTCAGGAGTAACATAATCAGCATCTTCCTTTGTAGATGTAGGAAATACTGCTCCCACTCCTAAGTAATCTGCTCCTTGTTTTTCTGCTAATATAGCCTGTTCTACATTTACTGCGGAAACTCCAATTATCTTATTTTTTCCTAATATTTTACGAACATCTAAGGGACTCATATCATCTTGGCCTAAATGGACACCATCAGCATCAGAAACTAATGCAACTAAAACATTATCATTAATTACAAAAGGCACCTTATATTCTTTACAAAGCTCTTTTATCCCCTTTGCTTCTTCTAAAAATTCATCATATTCTAAGTTTTTCTCCCGTAGTTGTATAAAGGTTGCTCCCCCTTCTAATGCTTCCTTTACCACCATAGCAAGAGTCCTATCTCCAAGCCATGCTCTATCTGTTACTGCATAGAGTTTCATTGACTTTTTATCGCACTTCAAATTTTGTTCCTCCCTTTAATTTTTCACCTGTTAAGTTATAGATTTCATCAATAAGGTAATTTCTATAAGTTGAATTTCCTGCTTTAGTTTCTTCAAGCTTTTTATATGCAAGTTCTCCGCATAATCCCATTGCAGATACTGCTGCTGCCGTTGCTTCTAATTCCTTGCCTGAATTGGCTACTAAGTATGCAGTTATCATTGCTGTTAACATACATCCACTTCCAGTAATTTTAGACATCATTGGATGACCATTTCTAATTACATATGCCCTTTCAGCATCACAAACAATATCAATAGTTCCTGTAATTGCAATTATTGCCCTTGTCTCCTTTGCAAAATTCTTAGCAAAGTTTATAACTTCATCTAAGTTTTCTTCAGTAACTGCATCTGCAATATCTGCATCTACTCCCTTAGTAGTTCCGGAACCTAAAGCTAGTGTTTTTATTTCAGAGATATTTCCACGAATAACTGTAAGCCTTACCTTCTCCATTAATTCCCTAGCTGTATTTGTACGTAAAGATGAAGCCCCTGCACCAACTGGATCTAAAACAACAGGATGATTTAATTCATTTGCTTTTTTTCCTGCTAAAAACATTGATGGAATTGTATTTTTATTTAAAGTTCCTATATTAATATCTAGTCCACCGCAAATTGATGTTATTTCTTCAACTTCTGAAGGATCATCAGCCATAATTGGAGATCCTCCACAAGCAAGTAATATATTTGCACAGTCATTTACTGTTACATAATTTGTTATGCAGTGAACAAGAGGGCTTTTTTTCCTAACATTTTTAAGAATTTCACTAAACATAAACCTACCTCCTAACATTTCTAAAAAGACTTACAAAAAAGCGGGAAACACCTGAGGCATTTCCCGCATAATAAGCATTAAAATTACTTCCTACGTTGGCATTACCCAAATCAGGTTTAAGGGTCGAAGTTGATTACTTCCTCTCAGCCTGCAATACAAGCTCCCCTGTTCATATATTTAATTTCAAATTAAATATATCACAATAGATATTCTTTGTAAACCTTCCCCCTACAGCCATAATATAACTTTAAATACTGCTATTTCTGTTTATATTTAAGTTTTATTGCTTTAAATAGAAATTTTTTCATTTTTTCTAATATTTTATTTTTTAATGTGCATACTAAAATTAATAACTTTTTTGGGAGGTTAATATGAAAAAAGATAGTAATAATTATGATAAAGCAATTTTTTCAGGAATTTATAATATAATATCAATTTTTCTTGTATCAGTATTTTTAATATCTATCTCAAATACTTCTAATAACAAAAATGTTAATAATATTATTAATACTGAAGATAGCTTAAATGTTGGAAGATTTATAACAGACTCTACAAGTGAAGTTTCTGATGAAAATTTAATTCTTTCTTATTTAAAGAATTTATATGCAACACGAAATAATTCCTTTATTACAGGAAATGTGGAAGACCTTTATAGATTTTATGATATTTCTGATAATTTTGGAGCTTATTCTCTAGAATATGAGTTTAAAAGAATTGCCTTTTTAAGAGATTGGACTAATAAAAAAGATGCACAAATTATTAATATTTCCTCCACCCCTAAAATTACATCATTGAAAAAGGGCAATAATGTTTATCAGCTTGTATTAACTGAAACATTTTCCTTTGATTATGCCTATAATAAAGATCTTAAAGATATAAAGAATTTTACTGCTGATTTAATACATAATCTTGAACTAGAAAAACTTAATAATACCTTTATAGTAACAAAGGATTATTATGAATGCTGTTTTAATAGCGGACTTGAACAATACAACTTTGACTTAACAGAAAAAAGTATTCCATTAACTGATGTGAAAAACACAAACCTTTAGAATAAAGCAAGCTTTATTCACAATTCAAAATTCAAAATGCATAATGCACAATTGCGGAAATAATTCAGCTTAGCTAAATTATGAATAATATAAAGAGGCTGTCTGCAACCAATATCATTATGATATTGACCTGCAACAGCCCCCTGAAAATCATCCTTCACTGTGCATTGTGAAGGATGATTTTTGAATTGGATTTGCTACAGCAAATCCCTAAGTGTGTGTTTCGAAAACTCATCTAAAAATCTATTTAAAGATGACCTCATAATCCCTTTTAGTTTACAGCCGCCCTCAATAAATGGGCACACTTCTTTTTTACTAAAACATTCTGCTATATTCAAATTATCTTCAGTAATTTTTAAAACTTCGCCTAAATTAATTTCTTCAGGTTCTAATCCTAATTTTAATCCTCCGGATCTTCCCTTCATGGAAATTACATAATCAGTTTTAGCAAGTTTATGAATTATTTTCTTTAGGTGATGTTCTGATATATCTAATTCTTTCGATAATTCTTCAACAGTACATATTTTATCTCTATGATTTGCAAGATACAGTAATGACCTAAAGGAGTAATCAGTAAATTTTGATAAATACATATTATTTCCCTTCCTTCGTCTGAAACATTATACTACGATTTTTACTTTATATTCTACTATTATTAATATATATTCGACTATTTTTTTAATATATATTCTACTACTTACTTAAATACTTATCAATTGCTTGAGCAGCCTTTTTACCAGCACCCATAGCTAAAATTACTGTTGCAGCACCTGTAACGGCATCTCCCCCTGCATAAACTCCTTCTTTAGTTGTATGACCATCTTCATCTGCAATAATACATTGCCACTTATTTGTTTCAAGTCCTTTTGTAGTTGAAGATATTAGTGGATTTGGAGATGTCCCTAGGGACATTATTACTGTATCTACATCTATAACACGTTCTGAGCCTTCAATAGGAACTGGTCTTCTTCTTCCAGATTCATCTGGTTCAGTTAATTCCATTTCAATAACTTTCATTCCCTTTACCCAACCATTTTCATCTACTAAAATTTCTGTTGGATTTGTTAAAAGGTTAAAAATTACCCCCTCTTCCTTTGCATGGTGAACTTCTTCAACTCTTGCTGGAAGCTCTTCTTCACTTCTTCTATATACTATATGAGTTTCGGCTCCAAGTCTTAATGCAGTTCTTGCTGCATCCATAGCAACGTTTCCTCCACCAATTACAGCAACTTTCTTTCCTATTTTTACAGGAGTATAATATCCTTCTTTGTATGATTTCATAAGATTTACTCTTGTTAAAATTTCATTAGCTGAGAAAACTCCATTTGCAGTTTCTCCTTTTATACCCATAAACTTTGGAAGACCTGCACCTGAACCGATGAAAACTGCATCAAATCCTTCATCTTCCATAAGCTCATCTATTGTAACTGTTTTACCTATAACAACATTAGTTTCAATTTTTACACCTAATTTTTTTATGTTATCTATTTCATATTTTACTACTTCGTCCTTTGGTAATCTAAATTCTGGAATACCATATACTAATACTCCACCTGGTTCATGTAGCGCTTCAAATACTGTTACATCATATCCCTTTTTAGCTAGTTCTCCAGCACATGTTAAGCCAGCTGGACCACTACCGATAACAGCAACCTTTTTATTTTTAGGTTCTTCTCTAAATGCCAATTCAACATCATGTTTTCTTGACCAGTCTGCTGCAAATCTTTCTAATTTTCCTATAGAAACTGGCTCACCTTTTATTCCTACAACACATTTTCCTTCACATTGAGTTTCTTGTGGACATACTCTACCACATACTGCAGGAAGCGAACTATATTTTGCAATTTCCTTAGCAGCTTCTTCAAACTTTCTTTCTTTTATATAAGTAATAAAACCTGGTATATCAATTGAAACAGGACATCCATCTACACATCTTGGTTTTTTACAGTTTAAACATCTTGAAGCTTCTAATACAGCTTCTTCTTCAGTGTATCCAAAGCAAACTTCATCGAAATTCTTTGATCTAATTTCTGGTGCCTGTTCAGCAACAGGTATTCTTTTCATTCTATCAAACTTTTCCATAATTACTCCTCCTTGCATCCACAACCACCATGATTATGGGTATCTCCTTCTTCTAATTTTAACAATTCCTTGCCTTCTTCAGTTTTATATAAAGCTTGTCTTCTCATCGATTCATCAAAATCTATTAAATGGCCATCAAATTCTGGTCCATCAACACAAGCAAATTTTACTTCTCCACCAACAGTAACTCTACAAGCACCGCACATTCCAGTACCATCTACCATTATTGGGTTTAAGCTCACTGTTGTTTTTATATTTAGCTCCTTAGTTAAAAGTGAAGCATACTTCATCATTACCATTGGTCCAATGATTACCGCATGGTCATAATGTTTTCCTTCATCCTTTACTAAATGATTTAAAAGTTGTGTTACATTTCCATTAAATCCGTAGCTTCCATCATCTGTAGAAATATATAAGTTATTTGCTACTTCTTTCATTTCTTCTTCTAAAATTAATAAATCCTTAGTTCTACTTCCAATAATAACGTCTACATCTATGTTATTTTCTTTCATCCATTTAACTTGTGGATAAACAGGTGCAGCTCCAACTCCACCAGCTATAAAAATTATATTTTGCTTTTTAAGGCTTTCTAAATCTTCTGAAATAAATTCACTAGGTACTCCTAATGGTCCAACAAAGTCTAAAACATAATCTCCCTCATTATAAGTTGCTAATTCCTTTGTAGCTCTTCCAACTGTTTGGAAAACTATTGTTACGGTCCCCTTTTCCCTATCGTAATCAGCAATTGTTAACGGTACTCTTTCTCCCTTTTCATCATTTTTGATGATAATAAATTGTCCAGGCTTACAAGACTTGGCTACTCTTTTTGCCTCTATATCCATAAGATATATACTGTCTGTAAGCTCCCTCTTCTTAACTATTTTATACATAATGTTCCCCCTTACATTGTTTATAAGATAATTCTATCATTTATTTCATTTTTAGACAATAAATTCTAGAATCTTTGTCTAACTTTTAACATTTTATCCAAAAAAAGATTACCTTATATATTTTTAAACAAAGGTAATCCTTTTAGGGCATTTTTAATTACAGTGAACTAAAAATTAACTTCTTTTCCATAATAAACACATTCAAAAAGCTTTTCCATTGCCTCTGCATCAATTTCTCTTGGATTTGAACCTGTACATGCATCTGCAATAGCATTTTTTGAAATAAACTCTAAATTCTTTTTAAAGTAATCTTCTTCTACTCCATATTCTTTTAATGTATGCGGAATATTAAGTTTTGTATTTAATTCATTAATCATATTAACTAATGAATTTGTTAACTCTAAGTCTGTTTCTCCTTCTAGCTTTAGCGCTCTTGCTATATCTGCATATCTATCTAAGGCTTCTTTTTTATTGTATTGAATTACATAAGGCAGATAAATTGCATTTGCACATCCATGAGGTATATCAAATACTGCTCCAGTTTTATGTGCCATTGAATGAACTATTCCAAGTAGTGCATTGGAGAATGCCATTCCAGCTAAGCATTGAGCTTCATGCATTAAATTTCTTGCTTCCTTATCCCCTTCATAGGACTTAACTAAGTTTTCTGCTACCATTTGTATTGCCTTTAATGCTAATGGATCTGAAAAATTAGATCTTAATGATGCAGTATATGCTTCTATAGCATGAGTTAATGCATCCATTCCTGTGTGAGCTGTTAAAGTCTTTGGCATAGTTTGCGCAAGCTCAGGATCTATAATTGCTATATCTGGAGTAATATTAAAATCTGCTATTGGATATTTAATTTTTGCTTTATAATCAGTAATTACTGAAAATGCAGTAACTTCTGTAGCAGTACCACTTGTAGATGGAATTGCTATAAATCTTGCTTTTTTTCTAAGCTCTGGAAGGCCAAAAGGAACTACTGCGTCTTCAAATGTGAAATCTTCATATTCATAGAATATCCACATTGCCTTAGCTGCATCTATAGGTGATCCCCCGCCAATTGAAACTATCCAATCTGGGTTAAATTTTCTCATAGCTTCAGCACCCTTCATAACAGTTTCTACTGATGGATCTGGTTCAACTCCTTCGAAAATTTCAACTTCCATTCCAGCTTCCTTTAGATAAGCTTCTACTTTATCTAAGAAACCAAATCTTTTCATTGAACCGCCACCGACTACTATTATTGCTCTTTTTCCTTTTATTGATTTTAGTGCTTCTAGAGATCCTTCTCCATGATAAATGTCTCTTGGTAATGTAAATCTTGCCATAACAAAAATCCCTCCAATTTTATATATAATACTGTGAAGTCAATATATAATTAAGCAAATACCATGCCAAAATGGTTATTTTTTTAACAATAGCTATTTTACTGGACCTAAATTTTTTTACAATACTAGAGATATCATTCTGTACTAAAATCTAACAAATGTTCATTTTAATTACTGTATTAAATTAGGACACTATCCTGTTTTAGTACATTTTATATTAAAATTATTTGTTATTTTCTACACTTATATTGTATTTTCTACATTAATATTATATTTTTTTATCTTTAGATATAGAGTATTTCTACTTATTCCTAAAGATTTTGCTGCTTTTGTAAGATTATAATTGTAATAATCTAAAGCTTTTTTTATTGTACCTTCTTCTACTTTCTTTAAGTTAAATTCATTCATTCTTTTATATAATAAATACTTTCTGCATTTTTCCTTTTTGCAAAACTCCATTTTTTCTTCTTCATCGAAAAGCTTAATTGACATTCTTCCATCTAAATTAACTATGTTTTCTATAATATTTTCTAGTTCCCTTACATTGCCTGGCCAACTATATTTTAATAATTGATCTAGCAAGTCTTTATCTAAAGATCTATATGGCTTTTTAAGTTTTTGAGACTTTTCTACTAAGAAGTATTCTATTAATTGTGATATATCTTCTTTTCTCTCTCTTAGTGGAGGAATAACTACTGGAATAACACACAGCCTATAATATAAATCATCCCTAAACTTTCCCATCTTAACTTCTTCTTTTAAATTTTTATTTGTAGCTGCAATTACCCTCATATTTACTGGAATTTCTGTGTTACCACCAATCCTTGTAACTTTCTCTTCTTGAAGTACCCTAAGGAGCTTAACCTGCATATCAAAGGGCATGTCCCCTATTTCATCTAAAAACAAGGTCCCGTTATTAGCAAGCTCTATTTTCCCAATATATCCACCCTTCCTGCTTCCAGTAAAGGCTCCCTCTTCATAACCAAATAGTTCACTTTCAATTAGATTTTTAGGAATTGCACCACAATTAATTGCAACAAACTTGTTATTTCTTCTATTACTATAATTATGAATTGCCTTAGCTAACACCTCTTTACCAGTACCACTTTCCCCTTCAATTAATATGGTAGAAGGACTATTAGCCACCTTCTTGCAATTACTTATTATATTTTTCATTTCTTCACTTTGACCAATAATATTATCGAAACCTTCCATATCTAACCACACTTACCCTTAGAATTTATTTTCACAATATAATTCTACCTCAAGATTGATATTTTTTCTACAATAAAAAGGTATATGTTATAAACTTTATAAAACATTTACAATGTAAATAAAAAATTGGCAGCAATAGAGAATATTATTTAAATCTTTATTGCTACCAATTAAATTATCTTTATCTTAATCTGAAACCTGAAAACTAAGCACCCATTTCAAACTCCAAACTCCCAACTCCACACTCCGCACTCCAAACTCCACACTCCAAACTGCAAACTCCACACTGCTCNTGGCTAAAGCCTGTAATTANTATTTGTTTGCGTTTTTCATTTCCCTCTCAATATCTCTCTTATGAGCTTTTTCTAATAGAGCATTTCTCTTATCATAATTTTTCTTACCTCTACATAGACCTAAGGCAACCTTTACTCTTCCATTTTTTANATAAAGAGATAAAGGTATTAATGTATATCCCTCTTGGGATACAAGTCCTGCAAATCTTGCTATTTGCTGTTTATGAAGAAGAAGCTTTCTTGGTCTTAATGGATCTACATTAAATATGTTTCCTTGTTCATAAGGACTAATATGCATACCTAATATTATTATTTCACCATTAGTTACATCTGCATAAGCTTCTTTTAAATTACATTTTCCTGCTCTTATTGATTTTACTTCTGTACCANCTAAAGCTATGCCAGCTTCTATTGTTTCTTCTACAAAATAATCATGTCTAGCTTTTCTNTTTTCAGCTAGAGTATTACTATTTTTCTTTCTTACCAAGTATATCACCACGCTATTTTTATTATATTTCTAATAACTAAGATAATAAGTTATTTACACTTTCATTTAAAGATATAAGGCTATATTTTAAATTATACACAATAGTTAATTTAAAATATAGCCTTTTTTTCTAGTATATCAGATTTAGGTAAAATAAGCCAATACCCATTACCTTATTCTTACTTTTTATCTATTGTCTATTACCTATTACTTTTTATCCCCTATTCTACCCTTAATTCATTTAATATTTCTTCTTTTATTTCATCCTTAATTTCTTCTCTTAGCTCTTCCAGTAATTCTTGCTTAAGCTCAGCTAAAAGTTCTTCTTTTATTTCTTTCTTAACTATATCAATCTTATAACTTTCCTTATGTTCCGCTTCCTCTGTTTTTGTATTTTCTTCAACAGAATCTTCCTCTTCTACTAAGTCAAAATATACTTCCCTATTATCTATATCTACCTTTGAGCATTTTACTTTAACTTCGTCACCTAGTCTATAAACTTTCTTGCTGCTTTCTCCAATTAAACATAACTGATCTTCATCATAAATATAGTAATCATCATCTAAGGCAGTTACATGCACAAGCCCTTCTATTGTATTTGGTAGCTCCACAAATAATCCAAAGGATGTAACTGATGATATTATTCCTTGGAATACCTCTCCAATTCTTTCTTGCATATATTCTGCCTTCTTTAAATCATCAACTTCCCTTTCAGCATCTTGTGCTAGCCTTTCCATTTCTGAAGACTGNCTTGCTGCTACATCTACAATATCTATAAGTTTTCTTTGTCTACCTTCGCTTAGATTTCCATTTAGATATTCTTTTATTATTCTATGAATTTGAAGGTCTGGATACCTTCTAATTGGTGAAGTAAAATGGCAGTAGTACTCAGCTGCAAGACCAAAGTGCCCAACNCATTGTGGTGAATATTTAGCTTGCATCATAGATCTTAAAAGTAATGTACTTACAACCTTTTCTTCCCTTTTTCCTTCAACCTTTTCTAATATTTCTTGTAATTCCTTAGGGTCTGTTTCTTCTCCACCCTTCATTCTATAACCTAGGTTATANATAAATTCTTTAAATTTAGCCAGCTTTTCTTCATCTGGATCTTCATGAATTCTATAAACAAAAGGAACATTTTGATTAAACATATGCTCTGCTATTGTTTCGTTGCAAACCAGCATAAACTCTTCTATTATTCTATTAGCTATTCCTCTTTCATAAGGTTTTATTTCNACAGGCTTACCATTTTCATCTAAGATTATTTTGGATTCTTCAAAGTTAAAATCTACAGCACCTCTTTTTATTCTTCGTGCTTTTAGGATTTTACAAAGCTCTTCCATTGCCCTAAAATCATCTAGTAAATAATCATATTTTTCCATAAGCTCTGGATCATTTTCTTCTAGAATTTTTGTTACATCTGTATAGGTCATTCTTTCATCTGTACTAATTATACTTTCTACTATTTCATGGTCTATAACATTACCATTGCTATCAATTGTCATAAAGCAGCTTAAAGCTAATCTATCTACTTTTGGATTTAAGGAGCAAATTCCATTTGATAATTTTTTAGGAAGCATAGGTATAACCCTATCAATTAAATAAACTGAAGTTGCCCTTTTTAAAGCTTCTCTATCTAATGGATTTTTTTCTTTTACATAATGGGTAACGTCTGCTATGTGAACTCCTAGTCTATATTTTCCATTATCTAGTCTTAATATAGAAACTGCATCGTCTAAGTCCTTTGCATCTTCTCCATCTATTGTTACCATTCTAACTTCTCTTAAATCTTTTCTTCTTCTATATTCTTCTTCTTCTATTTCCTCGGAAATTCCCTCAGCATAATTTAAAACCTTTGCTGGAAATTCTTCTGGAAGACCATATTTTTTTATTATTGCTAATATGTCTAAGCCCTTATCTCCCTTTTTGCCTAAAATTTCTTTAATTACTCCTTCTGGGCTTTTTCTTTTTTCTGCCCATTTCGTAATTTCGCAAATAACTACATCACCAGTTTTAGCCCCATTTTTATCCTTTTTAGAAATAAATACATCTGAATTTAACCTTGGATCATCAGGAACAACAAAACCGAAATTTTGGCTATCTTCATATACTCCAATTATCTCATTGTTTGTCCTTTCAATGATTTCTACAACTTCTCCTTCTCTTTTCTTGCCATTTTTATCTTCTCTTGTAATTTCAACAAGTACGATATCACCGTGCATTCCACCATTTAGCGCAGAACCNGGTATAAATACATCTTTTTCTCCTTCNAACTCTGGAAGTAAAAAGGCAAATCCCTTTTGGTGAACTTGAAGACTCCCCTTAATTAATCCAAGTCTTTCAGGAACTCCATATTTGTCCTTCTTTGTCCTAATTATCAGCCCTTCCTTTTCCATCCCTTTTAAAACCTTCTTAAAGGGCTTGTATTCAGATTCATTTATATTAAATATAGACGCTAATTCATGAATATCCATAGGTCTATATGCTTCTTCTCTCATAAAACTTAACAAGGTCTGTTTTATTCCCATTATAGTTATTCCTCCGTTCATTATTTATATTTATATTTTTAGTTTATCCAAATTATAATTTTATTACACAATTTCTAAAGATTGCGCAGCA
>JGI24711J26586_10002268_pt1 | contig 13803 bp, 9 predicted proteins | sample BioPla3DNA1_FD_26586 | JGI IMG/M metagenome (IMG submission 26586)
GTCTACGGCGACTGTCCGAAGATTTCCATCGACTACGGCGTAATGGAGAAGACTGACCGAGCCTGGCTCTATCCGGGACATTTCGGATGGACCGACATCGGCAGTTGGCGCGGGCTGTTCAAGATTTTCCCGGACAAAGACCGGAACGGAAACGCCGTCAACGCCGGATGGACACTGCTACGGGACAACAAAGACAACCTGATCTATTCCCGGGACCGGAACAAGTTGATCGCCGTCAAGGGCTTGAAGGGCTATATGATCATCAACACGGAGGACGCCCTGCTGGTCTGCCCCCGCGACCAACGGTCTTTCAAGGATATCCTCGCCGACCTCGGCATGCCCGAATACGAGAAATTCCGGTAAAGACTTAAAAAAATCAGCGGCCGGGTGCAAGATATTGGTTTTCTTGGATTTAGGAATATGTGATTATCCTTTTTCGATCATGAAACATCTTTCCATCCTGCTTTCCTTGTTCTGTTTCGCCGCGATTTCCTGCTCGCGGCACAACCCGGAGCGTCCGGTCACAGAACTCACCCATACCGGCTGCTCCGACAGGCCGGCGGTCTCCCGGGCGGGCTGGTCCGCGGGACAACTCACCCTGCAATACACGAACGACGGGCTTGCTCTCACCCACACCAACGGCACGTTCAATTGCGTGCTTGAGATATACGGCCTCACTTCCTCGTTTTCTCTGGAAGGGAATGTCATCCGATACCGGGTTTTTCCCGACACTGAACAAAGCGCGAACTGCATCTGTTTGGTGGACAAGATCCAGGATCTGCTGACCGGACTCCAGCACGGGGAATATATTTTAAAATACAATGAATTCCTCCCTATCAACTTCACCTACCGGCCCGGCCTGAACCTGACCTTCGATCTGGACAAATACATGCCGTAATNATNNTAGAATAATCTGACCTGTTCCCGCAGGACAGCGTCGCGAATTTCGTCAGGGCGGTCGGGGANATCGACAATCCCTACGAAGCGAAAACCATTATCAATGTGTTGATTTACACGCGAGAAGTTGATGAAAACGTGGTGGACACGCTTATTGAAATTGAAGCGACCTTCAGACCGTATTTGAACTGTTATTCGCAAATTGTCGGTGCAGGGATCGTCGAGGGCCGGATCCGCGTAGTCTATAACATGGGGGCTGGACGGTCTCGACCGTCTTGTCAACATGTCCTCCCTGACTGTTCCGCTGTCCGAATACGACTACTCGAATCACCTTCCGAGGCCCATTGAATCCTATGGGTGTCCCAAGGTGGTCCGATACAGTATCCGGGCTTACATCTTGAAGCGGTCGGCTCCGTTGCGCCTGTTCGCACGAACGATCGGGGCGACCGAGCAGGAGTACCGCAAAGATGCCTCCTATGACTTCCGGTACCGACACCCTTCAAGGGGTCAGGCATACTGAATAAATGGGAACAACCCCATTAAGTACATAAACTTGGACATAGATGACATGATCGTTTTGTCGGACGCAACGGACGATTTTTCGGGATCTCCTGCAAAAGCGCAGATGAGGTGTACGGCTAAACCGCATTCTGTGCGTTCTGTTTGTACACCTCGACTCGTAAGTAGGCCTGCATGGACGATTCGGTTTCGAGATGTGCGTGAAATCGTGCTTCTATGCGCTGTGTTTGTACACCTCAAACGAGAAACGGTTACTGTCCCAATTAGTGTATCCAGATAGGTGAACAGAAAAAGTCTGTAAATTTAAGTGCGTTGATAGAACAATCAATGGTTCGTTAAATTTATAAAAGTTACGGCAGTACTCCGCGCACAGAGGCTCTTTGATAGATTCCAAGGCTGCAGGCGGGGGTCAGTCGCGCGGCAATGGCGCTTCCCGGCGAGGATTTACAAATCGTGGGAACGCGAAACCCCGACAGAGGCCCCCGGGGGCCGGTTCGTGGGAACAAAAGCATGTCTGTCTCTGAACAATGCTCGCGAAATATTCCTATCCTGCCAACTGCGCGAAGCTGGAAGCGAAGCGGACAAGCAAAAAGAGGCCGGCTAAAATTTCTTTTAGCCGGCCTCTTTTCATGTGTTAATCGGGAGGATTACCAGCCCGGATTCTGGGTCAATGTCTTACCGGCGGCCTTGTATAGGTCGATCTGGCCGGACGGAATCGGATACAGGTACTGACGTGCCTCGAAGGTCCGAGACTTGCCGGCAGCGTTGGCATCGGCATAGCCGTCGGAAGTTATCGGCACGCAATCCTTCGTCCCGGCGACCGGATCGCCCTTGACATAGGCGCCCTTCATCTGATCCGGATACTTGGAGATGTCAAGTTTGTCCAGCTGGTGCCAGCGGATGAGCCCCCAATAGCGGTCGTTGTTGTCGAACATCAGTTCCACTCTGCGCTCGCGGCGGATCTCCCAGATCAGCGCGCTGACCCCCATGTTGTTGGCGGGATCCGCAGCCGGATTCACGGTCATATGCGGCATTCCCACGCGGTCGCGGAGCTTGTTGACGGAGATATTCAGATCGTTCTGGGTACAACTGCCCAATTCGGCGCAGGCTTCCGCGTAGTTCAGATACACCGGAGCCAGCCAGTAGACCGGGGCATCCGTATCATTGGCGCCGTTGTCGAAACGACGAATGGAGGGCAGCTTCTCGCTGTCGAATTTGCATACGCCGTAGCCCGTGGAAGAGGTTGTGGTCATCGTACCGGTATTGAACCGGAGGAAGTCGTTGCCCCGGTACATCAGCACCGTGTCGATATGGGCAGCCAGACGGGGATCGCGGACATTCAGTAGATTCGTGATGTTCAGATTGCCCGCCGCGGACATCACCGGATGATCCGTCTTGGGCTGGGATGTCAAGGCGAGGGGCTTGCCGTCGATGAACAGATAGGAATCGAAGGCACTCTTGGTCAGACCGCTCTGCATCGTCGAGGAGCAAGTGAAGGAAATCAGGGAATGTCCCATCACCCCATACTCATACTTCTTGTAGAGAATCATTTCCTTGTTCTTCGAGAGGTCCTCGGAGTCATAATTCGCTTTGTAGGAATCGTTCAGTACATACATGTTATTGTCCATGACGGCCTTCGCGGCGGTCTTCGCTTCCGTGAGGAATTTGTTCGCGCGGGCAGCATCGGGAGCCTTCTGTCCGTCCGCCGTCGAACGATATTTGCAGAATGTCCCCTCGAACAAGCAGATGTCCGATTTCATGGCTTGCGCCACGGCGGCATTGATGAAGACACGGGATTCGGCATTTTTCGTGATGTTCGCCACGGCGAAGTTGATATCCTCAAGGACCTTGTCCATCACGGCATCACGATCCTCACGCGCTCCGTACAGATAGTTTTCTTTGTCTTCATCCGTCACATCCAGCACTTTGTCCACATAGATGATGTCACCGAACGCGCGGACCAACTGGAAATGATTGAGCGCTCGGAAAAGTCGGGCGACTCCGATCCAATGATTTTTCTGCGCGTCCGTCATAGCGGCAATGTCCGGAATCCGGGCAATCATCAGATTCGCGCGCCGGATTTCTTCATAGCAGTTGTTCCAGAGGCTGCTGGAAGCCGGAACTTGTTTGAAATTCCACTCCGTAAAGCCGGAACTGGCTTGGTTGTCATTCAGCGTTCGGAAGTAGAAATCACCGCTATTGGCATAGCCGGAGAAATTGTCGTAAAAACGGTTGGCGAAAGCCTCTACATTCGTCTCGCTCGTCCAGAAATTGCTGTCCGTGAACTTGTCTAGCGGCTGCTTGTCCAGCAGGTTGTCGCAGCCCGTGAAAAGCAGAACGGACAAGGCAAGTATCGTGTAAAAAATCTGTTTCATATCGTGTACAAGGTTAAATTAGAACGTGATCTGGAGGCCGCAGGAGAAGGTACGGATCAAAGGATCGGTACGTCCCCAGACGCCGTTTCCGTAAGATCCTTCACCCGTATTGATTTCCGGGTCAAGGCCGTACTGCCGCGTGTGCTGGATCAGATCGAATGCATTGTAGATGCTTCCATAGATTCGCACCCGGTCAATCTTGACCTTCTGCGTCAGCATCTTGGGAAGGGTGTACCCCAGCGTGATATTCTTCACGCGCAGGTAGGCGAGGTTCACCAGGTACTTGGACTGCGGGTAGAAATTGAATTTACCCCGATCCAGCACGGAGATGTTGCCTTGACCGGCACCGCCGGCCCAAAGGCGAGGATACGTCAGGCTCTGGTCGATCCGTCCGGCCGCGGCATCCTCATTGGTGACATAGCTGGTCTGATGAGCGTAGATGGCATCGGCACCTCTCATCAACGGCATTACGAAGGCCGATTGCGTCCAGACATTCCGTTTGCCTACGCCCTGGAAATAGATGTCCAGGTCGAAACCTTTCCAGTCTCCGCCGAGACGGAGGCTGTACTGGTAGCGCGGCTGGGTATTTCCGATCACCTTGAGATCCCCGTGATCGTCTTCCGTCCCGGCTCCGCCGTCAATCTTACCGTCTCCGTCAATATCTTTGAATTTGATGTCTCCGGGACCATAGTGGAACGCTCCGGATTCCAGCAGTTGCTGGCTGGCGACCCCGCTGGCATAGGAACCGTCAGCGTTGAAGTCGGAGGCCTCGAAGTACCGTTCCGTCTCAAATCCCCAGATGTCCCCGTAACGTTTTCCGCTGTAAGTAGAATTCAACAATTTGGTGTCATTCCGCCATTCGGTCACGAAGGTCGTATAGTCCGCGATGTTGCCGATCGCGTAAAAATTGATATCGCCGAAGCTATGGTGCCAGTCGATTGTAACCTCCCAACCACGGGAACGCATAGAACCCGCGTTCTCCCTTGCTACGGAAGCGCCCAGCACGGAAGGCATCGTCTGTCCCGGGGCAAGCATGCCCTCCGTCACCCGCTGGAACCAATCGAAGGTTGCATTGAGTTCTCCTCCGAAGAAACCCAGATCCAATCCGATGTTCGTCGTCTTAATGGTTTCCCAGGTCAAGCTCTTAGACACCATCTTGGGCATCCCGAAAGTGTTGAGACGGGCAGATCCGGTTCCGAGCCAATAAGCGGCATCGCTGCCCGCCTGTCTCGCGATAGTCGCGATGTACATATCGGATCCGACCTCCTGGTTTCCGATTTCACCGTAAGAAGCGCGGATCTTGGCATTGCTGACCTTTGCCTTCAACGGCTCGAAGAACGGTTCTTCAGAAATTCTCCAACCGGCTGAAGCGGAAGGGAAGAAAGCCCAGCGGTCATTCTCGGGGAACTTGGAAGACCCGTCATAACGACCGTTGAATTCGAGCAGAATACGATCCTTGTAATTGTAATTGAGACGACCGAAGAAACCCGCCGAACCCACGGAGCTCAGTGCGTGCGAGAATGTGTTTTTGCCGCCGCTATCCTGGGTAAGCGCGATCTGCGGAAGGTTGGCGTCCAGAATGTTGTAATAGTCGCCGCGGAGGAATTCATATTCAGATTCATCGGCGTTGAATCCGAGCATCACGTTGAAGTTGTGCGCGCCGGCCAAACTGAACTCGTAGTTGCCGTAGATGTTGGTGTTGTAGCCGCGGGTATAACTGCGTCTGGCGGAGATGTACGTCGTAGTGCTGAGCGTCGCTTCTGCCGGGCTCACGCTCCACGTGTTCATCAAACGCACAGGCAGATTGACCTGTTTGTAGCGCATCGTGTTCTGGAGATAGGTATAGTCCACGTTCAGGCTCAATCCTTTGGCGATGTTGATCTTGGTAAATCCGCCAATCCGCAGATTGTCGGTCTTGGTCCACCCTTCCCCAGACTGCTTGCGGTATGAAATGGCGTTGCGGCCATCCATCCCGTTGATGGTTCCCCAAGGTCCGAAGAAGGACCCCCAACGCCACAAATACTGGAAGGAGCCTTGACGGAGCGCGTCCGTCGGATCTTGGTAGTCTTTGTTGACATAGTTGACACGGGCTCCGACCAGCAGCCAGTCCGTCACCTGAGACGAAAGGTTGACCATCGCCGTGTATTTGTCAAGTTTATCCGGATTGAAGTTCATCAAACCTTGTTCGTGATCGTAGCCGAGCGATGCGTAATAGTTGGTCTTTGCGGTTGTTCCCTGGACAGAGACCGTATGGTTCTGCGAAGGGGCCGCTTTGTTGAACAGAATTCCACCGACATCCCAGTTGGCGAAGTAGCCCGTCCCCGGAATGTAGTCATCTCCCTCAACCATTTCGCGGTAGCCCGAGGGACCTCCATGTTTGGCTTCCCATGCTCTCACGCCGTTCATGAAGGCTTCGCTGTCCATGTACATGCCGAAAAGTTCGCTTTCCAAGCCCATCCGCTTGTTTACCTGGTTCAGACCTGTAATCTGCTCCATGACGGAAGGGTATTCCGGAAGCACGGTCGCCTGGTTCCAGCCGAAATTGTTCGTGTAATTCACGAGGACTNTTTGCTCGGTCAGCGCGGACTTTGTCTTGATGAGCACCACGCCGAAGGCCGCCCGGGTTCCATAAATGGAAGCGGAGGCAGCGTCCTTGAGCACCGAGATGCTCTCGATGTCCTGCGTATTCAGATAGGAAATGTCATCGATGGGCACACCGTCGACGATGTAAAGCGGATCGGAAGCGGCGTCGTTGGACAAAGTTCCGACACCGCGGATCCGGATCGAGGGCGCGTTGCCGATCTTACCGTTGGAATTGATGATGGTCAAACCCGGAACGGCTCCCTGCAGGGATTTGCCCAGATCGACCATTGACTTGGCTTCCAGCGTCTTGCCGACATCCACCGTGGAGACGGCGCCCGTAAGATTCGCTTTCTTCTGGGTGCCGTAGCCGACCACCACGACCTCTTCCAGGAATTCAGTGTCTTCCGCAAGGACGATCCGCATACCGTCGGTCAGGACGACCGTCTGCTCGGCATACCCGATACAGGAAATCGTTACGGAATTGCCGCTGCGGAGGGCAATGGAAAAACTACCGTCGGCATCGGTCATGGTTCCGTTTGTCGTGCCGACTTCGATAATGCTGGCGCCGACAATAGGCGCTCCGTTCTGGTCAACGACGGTGCCCCGCAACGGAGCCTGCTGTGCAGGAACGATCGCTTCGCTACCGATTTCCGACACGGAGGCCCTGACGGTACTGCCGAACAATGTCAGCGTACACGCCATAAAAATCAATAGGATTCTTTTCATGAAAGTGTAGATTTAAAAAACGTTTTTTGGTTATATCGTTAGTTTTATGTGGATATATTCTCAAATATAAGAAAAAAGTGATAAATCCAACAAATTATTCGCCTCTGTCTGGTGAAACGAGCTGTGAGTGAAGAACGCCCGGAACGGGAATTATTTGAATATCTGGCACATCGGACGACCGACCCAACATTGGGGTGTCTTGAGGCCGAAGATATAGGCAAAAGTCGCGGCCACATCGTACTGCATCATCGTTTCTTCGAAGGCATAGCCTTTCTTCACACGCTTGCCGTAGACGATGAAGGGGGTTTCAAGCTCACTCAGCGTAAAACCACCGTGACCACGGTCGATACCGCCGTGGTCGGAGGACACAACGACGATCGTGTCATCGTAGATGCCGGCATCCTTCAAGGCCTGCAGGATCATTCCGATGCTCTTGTCGCAATCCCGTATGCATTGGTAATACTCGGGAGATCCCCAGCCGAATTTGTGTCCGACTTCATCCTGATCGCCGATGTAGAAGGTAAAGAAGGCCGGTTTCTTTTCCAGAATGAACTTCACGGCCCTTTCCGTGTATTTTTCCAATGAATATCCTTCCGGCTGGTGGTAGCCGGGATCATAGGCATAGTGATCGATCGCCAGCGTATCGATCAGGTAGCCGATGCCGTCCCAGTTGTACAAGGCTCCCGTTACGGCTGACGGCATCTGTTCTTCCAGCAAGGTATAGATGGTCGGCGGCATGCCGCGGTCCGTCACATAGGCCGCCGGAATATCGGGCACCTTTGAGCCCCAGGTGTAGTAGCAGTGCATCTCCGTGGGCATTCCCATGAAAATCGACGCCCAGTTGATCGCCGAAGCGGAGGGCATAACGGACCTCTTGGCGAGGGTGTAGCTGCCGTTCTCCATCAAGTACTTGAAGTTCGGAATATCCGTTGCCTGATTGAAACATTCGGTGGACAGCCCGTCGATACCGATGAACACGACGTGTTTTGCGAGTTTCCGCGCACCGGCAGGAATCCAAGCCGTTGTCAGCACAAGCAGCGCGATGATCAATACTTTCTTCATAATATTTTGTTTTTTCAGTTCCCGAAAAGGTATTTGTGTTGCGCCGGGGTGAGGGTATCGATGGTGATGCCCCAGTCGGCAAGTTTGCGGCGAGCGACTTCCCGGTCGATTTCCGGCGGCACGTCGTGGAGCATTTCGCCCGGAACGCGCGACAGGTTGTCGCGGTTCCGCGCCAGACATCGGGCGCTGAGCGCCTGGATGGCGAAACTCATGTCCATGATTTCGGCGGGGTGTCCGTCGCCGGCGGCCAGATTCACCAGCCGCCCTTCCGCCAGCAAATAAATCTTGCGGCCGTTCGGAAGGTTGAATTCCTGAATATTCGTCCGCGCAGGCTTCTGCGAAACGGCGAGTTCACGCAACTGCGCCACGCTGACCTCGCAGTCGAAATGGCCGGCGTTGCAGCAAATCGCCCCGTCCTTCATCGTCAGGAAATGCTCCGTGGTGATAACATCCTCGCAGCCCGTGACGGTGACGAAGATGTCCCCGATCGGAGCGGCCTCCCGCATACTCATGACACGGAAACCATCCATCACCGCCTCCATCGCCTTGATCGGGTCGATTTCAGTCACGATGACCCGCGCGCCGAGGCCCTTCGCCCGCATGGCGACCCCTTTGCCGCACCAGCCGTAGCCGGCCACCACGACATCCTTTCCGGCCACGATCAAGTTCGTCGTACGGTCGATGCCGTCCCAAACGCTTTGGCCGGTGCCGTAACGGTTGTCGAAGAGACGCTTGCAGTCGGCATCGTTGACCAGCATCATCGGAAAGGCAAGTGTTTTGGCCCGGTTCATCTGCTGAAGCCGGAGGATTCCGGTGGTGGTCTCTTCGCAGCCGCCGATGACGTCCGGAATGAGGCGAGGATATTCCTGATGAATCATGGAAACCAGATCGCCGCCGTCGTCGATGATGAGGTTGGGACCCGCTTCCAGCACCCGGCGGATGCCGAATTCATATTCCTGAGGCGTAGCGCCATGCACGGCGAAAACCTGCAGCCCTTCGCGTGCCAGGGCGGCCGCCACGTCGTCCTGGGTGGAAAGGGGATTGCTGCCGGTCACGAACATCTCCGCTCCGCCTTCCGCCAACGCTTCGCACAAGCGCGCGGTCTTGGCTTCCAAATGGACGGAGAGGGCGACCCGAAGTCCCCGGAAGGGTTTGTCCGCTTTGAATTCCCGCTCAATCCCTGCCAGCAACGGCATGTGGTTCCGCGCCCATTCGATTTTCAGCGCGCCGCTTTCCCAGCGCAAGGGATCCCGAATTTCGCTCATGTAATCCTTTTTTGCTTTCTTTCGTAAAGATACNAAATCTTTCTTTTTTCACCACAAGCGGGGGACTTTTGCCAACTACCNGCGGAAAATGTTGCGAAGGCGGGCGGGATAATGTAATTTTGCCNACGGAAATCAATTAAATATATCAATATGGGACTTTTGGATGGTAAAGTCGCCCTCGTAACGGGCGCAGCAAGAGGAATCGGAAAGGCAATCGCATTGAAATTCGCCTCGGANGGGGCCGATGTAGCNTTTACGGATCTCGTCATCAACGAGGCAGCGGAACAGACNGTCAANGAGATCGAAGCCTTCGGCCACAAGGTCAAAGGCTACGCTTCCAATGCCGCNAACTTNGAGGAAACACATGCCGTCGTGGATGAAATTCTGAAAGACTTCGGCCGGATCGACATTCTCGTCAACAACGCCGGCATCACCAAAGACGNGCTGATGCTCCGGATGACCGAGGCCCAGTGGGATGCTGTCCTCAACGTCAACTTGAAATCCGCGTTCAACTTCATCCACGCACTGACCCCAATCATGGCGCGCCAGCGGGGCGGCAGCATCATCAACATGTCCTCTGTTGTCGGGGTTTCCGGCAATGCGGGACAGTGCAATTATTCGGCTTCCAAGGCGGGTATGATCGGGCTGGCCAAGTCGATCGCCAAGGAAATGGGCCCCCGCGGCATCCGAGCCAATTGCATCGCGCCCGGATTCATCGTTTCGGACATGACGGACGCTCTGCCGGAAGACATCCGTGACGCATGGGTCAAGCAGATTCCGCTGCGCCGCGGCGGAACCCCGGAAGACGTCGCCAACGTGGCCCTCTTCCTCGCCAGCGACCTGTCCGGCTATGTCAGCGGCCAAGTCATNCACTGCTGCGGCGCGATGAACTGCTAACGCGAACANATGAGCCGCTTGAGTCGCTAACGCGAACAAAGGTGGCACCTTGGTGCCACCTTTGTTAACTTTGTTCATGTATTCGTGTCCGCATCGGGGTAAAAAAAATGAGCGTCGACGCTTCCCGCGTGGACTCTCACTCTAACCACATAATTAATAACACTAAAACTAATAACCAATAGGTTGATCGGGTAAGAGAACCTTACTTGCTCAACCCGGTGCAAAGATACGACAATATTTTTAATTCGCAAACATTTTTATGCTTTTTCTCAATTATTATTCGTTTTTGGGCTTAACTAATTGATTCAATGTCCATTAAATTGTAATTAAAATTTTATTACATTTTAATTGCGATTTAATTACATTTCCCACAGGCGCCTATAACGCCGTGCCAAAGTCATTGATTTGTATATAAAACGTTTCAATGTTGTTATTCGTAAGGATTGTTGGTGTTTTTGCTTTCACTTTTACTGGCCCACACAGGCCAAGGTCGCTACGTCGATGCGAACCTGTACGGGAAACACCGTTCTAAGTGCTTGAAAGCAAGAATACAAAGTTGCGCCTGTTGTAAACACATCATCCACCAGCAGAATCCTGCGCGGCAAATTCGGCTGATTTGCTGTTCTCGCGCGTAGTTTTCGCAGGAAACGTTTCCGGATCCGGAAAGCTCCGGAAACGTTCCGGACTTTTTCCTCCACGGACAGTCTCGCCTGTGACCGCGTCCGGGAGGGTCGGCAGAGCACGTCCGTACGTAACCGGGCACCGAGCCGGAATGCAAGCTCTTTCGCGATGACATCCGCTTGATTGTATCCCCTCGACCAGCGGCGGCTCCAGTGCAAGGGAACAGGAACAACCCAGTCAATACCCTTGTAGAGGGAAGAAGAAGCCATCCGATCACCGAGCTTGCGGGAAAAAAATCTTCCGGCGGCAAAATCCGCATGATACTTCAGCCGCTGGGTGATCTTCCGATAACCTGTCGATGCGCGATAGTAGAACAGCGCGGTAGCAAAAGCATATTCCTCATGCCCCGATTGCGGATCGGACAAATCCAAATCCCGCTGAATCAAAGCATTGAACCGGTCCGCCATCGGATTGCGGGACAGGCCCGAGAAACGGGTTTCCGGAAGATCCGCCAGACAACCGATACAGAGATGGCGTTCCCGAAGCGCCAACCGAACCCTGCAGACGATGCAGCGCCTCGGCATAAAAAAGTCTGCGAGCGCCGCGCAACCCTCTTTCCAACCCCATCCGCGTAACATTTCCCGAAGTATTTTTAGGCAATGTACGAACTAGAAACAGCAATCTNCGACAAAATCAGAAATNTCTGTTCNTTGCTTGTGCCATTTTGTTTCTCATAAAAACTTTCTAGTCGAAAATCCATAGATTATCCGATTGACAAGCAGTTGTAACTGATCTATCTTTGTGTCAATCTTATGAAATAAATATAACCTATTGAAAAACATATGGACTAAAAACCAACCCGAGTAATCCTAACGAGAACTTCGAAAAAATAAGTGGTTATTTGCAGAACCCCGCCTGACGCGATGTCATGCGGGGTTCAAACATAAACGAGAAGACTACAAATCTAAACTGAGTTGGGAATCCGCAGCGGACCTGAGCGCTTCAAATCTGTTCATCGCGGCAAGATCCGGCGTTACGATCACGTCGAATTTTTGGATAAGCATCAAGTCGCCGGTGACAATTCCGCGCCCGCTGCCGGTCCCTACTACGATCGCGGGAATGCCCGTTCCTCTACCCAGCAATACGGCCGCTCCTTCCGGATCCTCCTCCACGACAAGTCCAATTACTCGCGTGAAATCAATCGCCGCGCTCTCTTCCAAAGCGATTTTATCTGTTACAACGATGCTTCCTTCCGGGATTTCCCCGAATGGGCTCGGTCGGTCGATTACAAACGCCTTGCCCTTCGCAAAGCCGCTCACTCCTGTTCCGCGAAAAGTCATAATTCTTTTGATAGCCGCTGTTTCTCGAAGGCCTGGATACCATCGATCAAATGTTCGAAACGCAACGACGTGCGGTTCCCGGGATAGACCAAATAGGTGTCTCCGGAAGCCCAGGAACGGAAACGGGAATCCAACAGCGGTTCCAGCGGCCAGCTGTTGAAGGCCCATCTCAAGTAGCCGTCCGCCTTCCGGGCAGCGACCGCGCGCCCGATGTAGGACGCTTCTTCCAGCGGAGAGAACGTGAACGTGTTGGGCGTGGGTTCCGAGCAGCAGGTGTAATAGGTCGTGAACTTGCCTTCGGCCTTCCGTCTTGCGACCACATCATCCGGGAATGGATGATGCCAGCCGGAACAATAGTCGAAGATCTCTTGCTCGATTTCCGGATAATAGTTGCCCGCAAGCGAAATCTTGAATTCCGGATCGATCTTGCGGATGATTGCGATGGCCTCCTGCATCACCTTCATCGGACGTTCGTCCATTGCGATAGCCGTCCGGTCGAACCAACCTCTCTCTTTCAGGTGCCGGGCAAACGCCGTCAAAAAATTGCCCCAAAGGTCTGCATAGGCGGGATCACCGGGCTCGGCGTGAAGTTCCTTTACCGTGTTCTCCGCGCTGTCGAAATAAGGGAAGGTCAACCGCCAGGGAATCATGGAATAACAGTTGATCTGCCCGGTAATGCCGCAGCTCATCATAAATTCCACCCAACGGTCAAAAACTTCGAAGGAATATTCCCATGTACCGTCCAGCTTCCGGATCCAGTTNACCATGGACGAAAANGCATCTTCGGTCTGGCCGTTCCAGGGACGATGAATGATGGAGGCGGTGATCACCTTCTGTCCTGCCTCGGCAAGTCGGCGCATGATCGGTCGCATGGCCTCTAGATGCGCTTCGCTCCAGAGCGGAACCTGGTAGTAGCGCGCGACGGCGTAGGGATTCTGCCAAAGATCCAGGTGGAAAGTCCAGTCTTTCGGCAGGGGAAGTACGTAATCCTCAACCTGAATATCCAACCTGAGGCTCCCGACTGCTTTCCCGGCTTCCCGCACCGTCAATGTTCCGCGATAGCTTCCGGCAGGAGTTTCCTGCGGGATCCAGCAGGTAAGCCAAATCGCCTGCGTCTGCATCGGAGACATTGCAAGTGACTTCAACGAGGGATCCACACAGTCGGCCACCATAGAGGAGTCGTATACCGTGTGATCGGGACGCGAAGAGCATCCGCTCATTCCGTCTTTGTTCAACTCGTCTGCCATCACATAGCGCACAAAGCCCGCCTCAATACAGGCGGACGGAATCTTGCTGTCCCCCTTTCCGCTCAAATCCGAGATCTCATAAGAGATGTCTGCCGCTGGACGGGCAGTCCAGACGACCGCCTGGGCGAACACACGTTCTCCGCGCCAGCCTGTCAATGTTTGTCGCGTCAAGCTGTGGGCAAGCGGAACGGCAGTCGCGGGATAACGGATGTTTTTGTCTGCCCATGAAACATTCACACCTTTTACTCCGCGCCATTCGACGGGATCGGGC
>JGI24711J26586_10002274_pt1 | contig 13777 bp, 10 predicted proteins | sample BioPla3DNA1_FD_26586 | JGI IMG/M metagenome (IMG submission 26586)
CCGATAAACCGGAGAAAAAATAGAAGGACAGGACATTAAGGCATCAAAAGCCCCGACGATTTTGCCGGGGCTTTTTTACTGCGGTGTTTTGACCATCGAAGTCCAATGTATACCGTGAAGCTCCTGGTATACAATATTTACTGCAGGTGGCGTATTATCTGAAGCACGATATTTGTTGCAGGCGAGAGCGACACGTGACAGAGAGTATTACTACAGACGGGCAGTATCCGGCATAGGATATTTACTGCGGGCAGGCACAGCACCTGGAAGGGAATAATATTACAGACTGGCGCAGTACCTGAAACGCAATATTTACTGCTGGTGGTGCAGTGGCTGGCAGAGAACAATTAAGACTTGATTATGGAATTAATGTGGATTATAATATATATGAAAGTCAAAGATAGTCAAAATCAATAAGGTGATCAAAAACACGTTATACGAAGGGAGTGAGCACACATGGCCAGGATGAGCGACATAATTGAAGATTTCATCAAACAGCTGATCAACGAGACTGACGGTTCCATCGAGATACAGCGCAACGAACTGGCTAGTTATTTCAAGTGCGTGCCCTCGCAGATAAATTATGTGATCGACACCAGGTTCACCACCGAGAGAGGCTACTATGTTGAGAGCAGGCGGGGAGGCGGTGGGTACATCAAGATACAGAGGGTCAATGTGGACAGGCCGGGGAAATACCTGATGCACATTGTCAGCTCGATGGGAGACAGCATTTCACAGCAGTCTGCGGAAGTTTTCATAAACAATTTCGTTGACTACGATGTGATAAGTGAAAGGGAAGGACTGCTGATGAAGGCAGCGACAAGCGACAAGGTCCTCGGCGGTATAGGTGCCCCTGACAGGGATATAATAAGGGCGTCGATACTGAAGAATATGCTGGCAGCTCTTATGGTTTGATCCTGGTAACACAGTCGGGCGATTTGTTAATAGAATGATTTTTGTGGTAACAATTTCTATACCAGACGTTTACAGGGAGTGAGGCAGATGATGTGCCAACAGTGTCATTTGAGGGAGGCAAATGTGCATTACAAGCAGATAATCAATGGCAAAAAGGTTGAAATGCACCTTTGCAGCCAATGTGCAGAAGAAAAGGGCAAGCTTACGTTCAGTCCTCAGTTGAGCCTGGGCAGTCTGCTGTGGGGATTTGGATTCGGCAGCGATACTGACTACCCTGGTATTGGAAAGCAGCCCGTACTCCGCTGCAGCATGTGCGGCATGAGCTTCGATGATTTCAGGAGAAGCGGGAAGCTGGGCTGTCCCAATTGCTACCGGGTGTTCAGGGACAATCTGGAGCCGATACTGAGACGACTGCACGGAGGTTCGGAACATACGGGGAAAGTACCTGCCAGGCTGGCAGATGAGATAAAGACGACAAATGAGATCGAGAGACTCAAGGCGGAATTGGCTTCTGCTGTTGAAAATGAGCAATATGAGAAAGCAGCGGAGCTGAGAGACAGGATAAGGGAGCTGGAAAACAGCGGAAAGAGCGGGGGTGTGTGAGGTGAAGCAGAACGACATGCATTCGGCACCGGATATGGATGTAGCCATCAGCAGCAGGGTGAGGCTTGCCAGAAATCTGGAGGCGTACCCGTTCTCGACTCGCATGACCCGTGCCCAGGGGGCGGAAATACTGGAAAAGGTCAAAAAAGTCATGTTTTCTGACAAAAACGCAGGATTCAGTGATGAATTCATGTATTTCGGGATGAATTCCATGAAGCCTCTGGACAGGCAGCTGCTTGTTGAGAAACACCTCATCAGCCCTGAATTTGCAGAGGGCAGGACCGACAGGGCTGCGATTATAAGCAAGGATGAGAGGGTAAGCATTTTGGTGAACGAGGAAGACCACCTGAGACTGCAGTGCATATATCCCGGCATGCAGCTGGAAGAAGCATGGAGGCGCTGTGATGATATTGAAACCAGGCTTGATGAAAAGCTCGGATTCGCATTTGACGAGATCAGTGGTTACCTGACCTGCTGCCCGACAAATTCGGGAACAGGTATAAGGGCGTCCGTTATGCTTCATCTTCCGGCACTGTCAATGACAGGTTATATAAAGGGAATACTTGAGACGTGCAGTAAGATTGGCGTGGCCGTCAGAGGCGCGTACGGAGAAAACAGCGAGGCTTCGGGAAATATGTTCCAGATATCGAACCAGGTGACGCTGGGGCAGACGGAGGAGGAGATAGTTGCAGGAATAAGCAACATAACCTCTCAAATATCAAATCAGGAAAGAATGCTCAGGGATGAGCTTTACAAGCAAAACCCGCACCGTTTTGAAGACAGGATATACAGATCTCTGGGTCTGCTGCAGAACGCAAGGATCATGTCTTCAGAAGAGAGTCTTAAGCTGCTGTCGGACGTCAGGCTTGGTGTTATCGCGGGATTGATAAACAGTATCGATCTGAAAAAGATCAATGATCTGATGCTGATGATCCGGCCGGCTTACCTTCAGAAGCTGGCGGGCACGGAGCTCGGACCGGACGAAAGGGATCAGCGGCGGGCAGAATTGCTGCGGAAGAGTTTGAGTGCGGGTAGTTTAAATTAAGGAGTGATACGAATGTATGGGAGATTTACTGAAAAGGCTGAGAAGGCAATAAGCTTGTCCCAGGAAAGTGCTGCCAAGCTGGGGCACAGCTATGTTGGAACCGAGCATCTGCTGCTCGGCTTGCTGAAAGAAGGTACCGGGGTTGCTGCCAGGGTGCTCCAGAGCCAGGGAGTGACTGAAGATAAAATTATCAAGCAGATCGAGGAGCTGATCGGCAGAGGCGACAGTTCCGGCAAGACTCCGGTGGATTTTACGCCGAGAACAAAAAGAGTGATAGAATTGAGCTTGAGCGAAGCCAGGCGGCTTGGCCACAATTATATAGGGACTGAGCATCTGCTCCTGGGCGTCATGAGAGAGGGCGAAAGTGTTGCTGTGAGGATACTCATGGATCTGGGAGTCGACCCGCACAAGCTTTTCAATGATATAGTAAGGATGCTCAGTGAGGATGCCCCGGGGCCGGGCGGTGAGCCAAGGAGTGCATCCGGCAATACGAACACGCCTACCCTCAACCAGTTTGGCAGAGATTTGACTGATATGGCGAGAGAGGGCAAGTTCGACCCTATAATAGGGCGTGATAAAGAGATCGAAAGGGTTATACAGATACTCAGCAGAAGGACGAAAAACAATCCGTGTCTCATCGGCGAGCCCGGTGTCGGGAAAACAGCCATAGCTGAAGGATTGGCACAAAAAATAGTAGAGGGGAATATCCCGGAGCTGCTGAAGGATAAGAGAGTGTTTACCCTCGATCTGTCTTCCATGGTGGCAGGAGCCAAGTACAGAGGCGAGTTTGAGGAACGGCTGAAGAAGGCCATGGATGAAGTCAAAAAGGCAGGCAACGTCATTCTTTTCATAGATGAGATGCATACCATCATTGGAGCAGGTGCGGCAGAAGGCGCCATCGATGCGTCGAACATTCTGAAACCGGCGCTTGCCCGCGGCGAGATACAGGTGATAGGTGCCACCACCATCAATGAGTACCGAAAACATGTGGAGAAGGATGCGGCACTGGAGCGCAGATTCCAGCCAATCACCGTCGGGGAGCCAACGCAGGAGGAAGCCATCGAAATACTGAAGGGGATACGTGACAAGTATGAAGCCCATCATCGCGTGAAGATCACCGACGATGCACTGGAGGCCGCTGTGAAGCTGTCTGCCAGGTACATCACAGACAGGTATCTGCCTGACAAGGCAATCGACCTCATAGATGAGGCGGCATCCAAGGTCAGATTGAAAGCCTTTACTGCGCCTGTTGACCTGAAGAAGCTGGAGGAGCAGATTGAGAAACTGGCAAAGGAAAAGGAAAATGCTATCCGGCTGCAGGAGTTTGAAAAGGCGGCATCGATCAGGGATCAGGAGCAGAAGCTGAAGGCTGAGTATGAGCAGATGAAGGACGATTGGTACCAGAAGAATCAGACCAGGACCGATACGGTCACAGAGGATGAGATAGCTGATATCGTGGCAAGCTGGACAGGTATACCTGTGAAACGGCTGGCAGAAGAAGAGACCGAGAGGCTCATGAAGATGGAGGATGTGCTCCATGAAAGAGTCATCGGTCAGGACGAGGCGGTGAAGGCTGTTTCAAAGGCTATCAGAAGGGGAAGAGTCGGTCTGAAGGATCCCAGGAGGCCGATAGGGTCGTTCATATTCCTCGGGCCGACGGGCGTTGGAAAGACCGAGCTGAGCAAGGCGCTTGCAGAAGCTTTGTTTGGCAATGAAAATGCCATGATCAGGATCGACATGTCCGAGTACATGGAGAAATTTACCGTGTCCAGGCTGATCGGTTCGCCTCCGGGCTATGTGGGCTATGATGAAGGAGGTCAGCTCACGGAGAAGGTCAGAAGGAAACCGTATTCGGTGCTGCTGTTCGACGAGATAGAAAAGGCGCATCCGGATGTGTTCAATATACTGCTGCAGATCCTGGAGGATGGAAGACTCACGGATTCACAGGGAAGGACTGTCGACTTCAGGAATACCGTGATAATAATGACATCCAATGTCGGCGGAAGGATGATAACAGAACCCAGACGAGTTGGGTTTGTCGCCGGTGACGATGCGGCAAGGGACTATGAAGATATGAAGAGCAATGTTATGGGCGAACTCAAGAGGACCTTCCGCCCCGAATTCCTCAACAGGGTGGATGATATCATCGTATTCCATCCCCTCGACAAGGAGCATATCAGGAGCATCGTAGGCGTAATGCTCAAATCGCTGATGAAACGACTGGAGCAGAGTGGCATCACTCTGAAGGTGGCTGACGAAGCAATAGCGCACCTGGCTGAAAAGGGTTTTGACTCCGTCTTCGGGGCACGTCCTCTGAGAAGGGCCATCCAAACCATGGTCGAAGACAAGCTCGCAGAGCACATGCTGGAGGGCACTGTAAAATCAGGCGACACTGTAAGCATCGGCTTCGACGGCACCAGGCTCGTATTCGAGACCCTGGCATCAGCCACACAAAGCGCCGAAAAACCCACCCACTAAAAACCAGGGGGACGGTTCTCCACTTTATCAGATGAAGAACCGTCCCTTTTTATCTGCCGACTCACTCAGGGGACAGTTCTTCTTTTTCATCAAGGGGGACAGTTCTCTTTTTTTTGTCCACGGCACATCCGGAGGGACAGTTCTTCATTTTCGCCTAACTCCAGGGGACAGTTCTGCATTTTCTCGGATTACCTGCAAGATTTCTCAGGGACAGTTCTTCATTTTTTGGCCGAACTTCGGGGGACAGTTCTTCGTTTTTTAAAATAAGTGCTGACCTGAAAAATTTCATAGTACAATTCTTTTCGNTTATGGTTATTTCCCGCAATCCTGGAAATGACCATTTGAACTGGAGAAACAGTTATTGGTTTTTCGTGCTAAGGACATTTTTTCAGGTAAGACTGTCTTTGAGTTGAGAACCGTCCCCGGGATGTTGGATTGTCCCCGAAGCTGAGAACCGTCCCCTGTTCTNGTAAATCCACAAAAGCTGAACTGTCCTCTGATTTGCTAAAGTGGAGAACTGTCCCTCCAAAATGAAGAACCGTCCCCGTTACAAATCAAAGAACCGTCCCCCTTCCTGAGGACTGTTNCCGGTGCAAATCGGAGACTGGCGCAAATCGGAGAACTGTCCCTCCGGATTTCAGTTTTTGCAGAACTGTCCCCTAAAATGCAGAACTGTCCCCTATTGGTAGCGGGAGGCTTCGGAGGTGGGTTTCAGGGTGTTTTGGTTTTTTTCCAGTTCCTTTATTGTGATAACGCGGGTGTGCTTTGTATGGTTCCAGGATTTATTTTTCCTGGTGAGGAAGCCCTGGATGGTTATGGGGACCCAGGTGAGGCAGTAAAAGGGGTATACCAGGAAACCCAGCAATATCCTGATGTCAAATTTGTTTTCAGACAGTATCACCAGCGGACCATATAGAAATTGCAATACGACGATAACATACCAGACTGTTGTCGGGAATANATACTGCAGTGTATAGAAAGGCGNTTCCGGATAAAATGACTGCACCCACAGCATTACTGTCATCAGGCCCATCAAAATGAATCTGATGGGCTGAAACAAATAAATTGCGCAGTCGAAGGCTGCCAGGTCACATTGACTGAACGCTTTTTTAAACAGAGGGCCAAGATATTTAGATGCGCAATCGGCATGGCCCTGCATCCATCTAATGCGCTGGCGCCACGATTGCTTCAGCGTTATCGGCTTTTCGTCATACACTACGGCATCATGCGCCCATGCAACCTTCATGCCGTTCAAAGCCAGCTTCATAGTGAATTCAAGGTCTTCTGTCAGACATGTTGCNCCCCAGCCTATACTTTTCAAAACTGACAGGTCCACACAAAATCCCGTGCCGCACAGACCGCAGCTGAGTCCCAGGTAATACCTTGGCAGCTGGAATATGCGGTTCGACAACCAGAATGCAATGGAATAGGAGCAAGTTATCCATGAATCAAAGGGATTTTTACTGTCTATNTAACCCTGAATGACATTATGNCCTTTACACAGTTGTTTGTTCATTTCATAAAGAAAGTTTGACGACACAAGATTGTCGGCATCAAAAACGCAGACGGCATCGTACTTATCGCCCATTTCATATATCTTCCGGAACATCCATTCCAAGGCATGGCCTTTGCCCCTTCTGTCATTGTCGCTTCGCACATAAACCAGCGCACCATGCCTGGCAGCGATAGAAGCAGTATTATCTGTACAGTTGTCAGCGATCACAAAAATGTCGAACAGTTCCCTCGGGTAGTTCTGCTCCTGCAAGCTGTCGATTATATGTGCTATTACGAGTTCTTCATTGTGTGCGGCGATCACTGCGGCGAATCGCTTGCGAGGGACTGCGTATGCAGGCTTTTCCTTTTTTCTCTTCCAGCCGTATACGGAAACGCCCCAAAAATAACAGCCTGCTGCCAAAATAATCACCTGTATGATTTGTGTAAGAAACATTATAAGTCTGTGAAGCATATCATCCATGAGATACCTCCATTACTGCGGTGGTTTATCTTATTTTGCGCCTTTCAGATGAAAATATTTATTGCCTTTTAAACGGAACCGATTGCTGCTTTTTATCGCATTATGATAGAATGTGATATGACATGGCGTGAGGAGAACTGATATGNTAAAGTCGTATTTCAACAATTTGATAACGGGCAATTCCAGCCTGTTGGCCTGTATTGACGGAAAAGGCGAGATAACCAGGATATTCTGGCCTGACATAGACTATCCTCAGCATGTGGACAGATTTATTATTGGCATCATATGCCCTGGTCTGTGGCCAGGCACATCCTGGCTGCATACTTCAGACTGGAAGGTCGGTCAGTATTTTATCGACGACACGAATGTCGCTGTCACTGAGTTTGCACATGGTAAATATTCATTAAAAATCAGGCAATATGACTTTGCTCTCCCGGATGGAGATGTGCTGAACAGATGCTATGAGATAGAGAATGACTCCGGATTCCAACTGGAGCTCGGCTTTGTGGTCTATTCCTCAGGCATATCTTCTGTATATGATACCGCAGGGATTATATATGATACCGATCTGTCCGCCTTAATACACTATCGGCATGGCTATTATTACGGAATCGTATCAGCCGTGCCCGCAATGCAGTACCAGCTTGGTCCCGGCGCGAAGGACAATGCGGACCGGGGGNAGTTGTACGGCAATGATACGATAGGGATGATGAAAGAAGGCAGCTTGCTGTGGGAATCCGTGCATATCGGGGACGGGGACAGGCTCAGGTTTTCTTTGAGCATATGTTTTTCAAGGGAATTGAAATCGCTGAAGAAAATGCTCAGGGAGATAAAATCNGANGACACCTGGGAAATGATGGACAATACCGTGAAGTACTGGCGTGAATTTCTGACTGGAGCCAGACAGATAAATACCGGGGTCCCTGAAATCGACCGGCTGTATAAAAGGTCGCTGCTGGTATTTGCCCTTATGACGAACAAAAGGACCGGAGGCCTTATGGCAGCGCCTGAGGTGGACGAGCAATTCACCAGATGCGGCAGATATGCATATTGTTGGGGCCGTGATGCAGCCTTTATTACATCGGCGCTCGACTGCTGCGGAATGACGGATGCAGCCGAAGGCTTCTATTACTGGGCAGCCAATGTCCAGGACGATGACGGCAGCTGGCAGCAGCGCTTTTATATGGACGGAAATCTGGCTCCTTCGTGGGGTTTGCAGATCGACGAAGGCGGTTCGATAATATGGGGTATTTTCCAGCATTATAAAGTGACAAAAAACATGAACTTCCTCGCCCGGCTCTGGCCTTGCGTCAAAAAAGGCGTAGAATTCCTGATAAAGTTCACAGATAACGAGACAGGCCTGCCCTGGCTGAGCTTCGANCTGTGGGAGGAGCGGCTGGGCGAGCATGCATATTCCAGTGCTGCAGTATGTGCGGGGATCGAAGCAGGTGCCCAAATAGCTGAATTGCTCGGTGAATCCCGGGAGCTGGCGGAGAAATGGCGTGAGCACGCAGGAAGGCTGAGGGAGGCAATTTTCAGGAACTTCTGGAAGCCTGAATGGAACAGGTTCATAAGAAGCATACGCGTAAAGCTCAACGGCTGGGGCGAGGAGCATACTGACAGGAAGATCTGGCTGAAGACCAATGATAAAAGCATCACCAGGGATTATACCATGGAGGACGGAACGCTTGATATCAGTCTACTCGGACTGAGTGTGCCCTTCGGCATATACTCTGCCAATGATGCTCACATGACTTCTACAGCCGATATTTTGGAAAAACAGTTGGTGGTAAACGGCACAGGCGGCCTTATGCGATATGAATATGACAACTATATCGGCGGGAATCCGTGGATACTGACCACATTATGGGCGGCTCTGTACAATATCGAGAGACGGGAATTTGCAAAAGCCAGAGAGTATTTCTGGTGGGCGATCAGAGGAACTACAGAACAGGGCCTTTTGCCAGAGCAGATAGACAAGCATACGGGCAGACCCGCCTGGGTAATACCGCTTACCTGGTCCCATGCGATGTTTGTCCTGGTGCTTGACAAACTGCTTGAGGCAGGTGAACTGCATCAGCAGTGACCGGAGACAGGAGGATAGCATCAGAACAAATGCATCAATACTGGCGGATGCTGACCGGGAGCGGGTAAATGATGTACTGCAGTATCCGCTGATATGCTCGGGTCAGAAGGTGGATCCGTATATTTGGATGATTGACTGAGAGGATTTATTGCAGCTTTACAATATTTCGACGACCGGAGGATAGGTACAGTCATGGCGAAGAACAAGACTGTCTTCATATGCCAGGAATGCGGGTATGAGTCATCTGGCTGGCTGGGCAAATGCCCGGCATGCTCAAAATGGAATACATTCGCTGAAGAACGGCAGGAATCAAACACCCACGCTTCAGCATGGCAGCCGGCCCAGTCAAAGCCGGTCAGCCTGGAGGAGATAAAAACTGACAGCGAGCAGCGAAGCCATACAGGGATGAAGGAGTTTGACCGCGTACTGGGCGGCGGCGTTGTCAGAGGATCACTGATACTGGTCGGAGGCGACCCCGGCATAGGAAAGTCCACGCTGCTCCTGCAAATATGCGATACTCTGAAAACAGATGCCGGCATATTGTACATATCCGGCGAAGAGTCAGCCAGCCAGATCAAACTGAGGGCTGACAGACTAAATGTAAAGAGACGCGATCTGTTCATAGTTTCAGCATCCAACTTTGAAGCTATATCGGCAATGATATTAGCAGAGAAACCCGGACTGGTTATCATCGACTCCATACAGACCATATACACAGACACCATAAGCTCAGCGCCGGGCAGCGTCAGCCAGGTCAGAGAAGTAACAGCTGCGTTGATGAAGATGGCAAAGAGCACTGGCATCACCGTCATCATTGTCGGGCATGTGACAAAGGAGGGGGCCATTGCCGGCCCGAGGGTGCTGGAGCATATGGTTGACACTGTCCTGTATTTTGAAGGCGACAGGCATCTTAGCTACAGGATTTTGCGCACTGTAAAGAACAGGTTCGGCTCGACCAATGAGATCGGCGTGTTTGAGATGAGGGATACAGGTCTGGCTGAGATATCTAATCCATCCGAGATGATGCTCTCGGGAAGGCAGGAAAATGTGCCGGGTTCCGTAGTCGTCTCGAGTCTTGAAGGGACCAGGCCTATGCTCATAGAAATACAGTCACTTGTCTGCCCTACGAATTTCGGTGTACCCAGAAGAATGGCCACAGGTCTGGATTACAACAGGCTGACCATGCTCATGGCGGTGCTGGAAAAGAGAGTGGGATTGCAGCTTTACAATTATGACGCATATGTGAATGTGGTGGGTGGCATCAAGCTGGATGAACCGGCCTGTGATCTCGGGATCGCAGCAGCTGTTGCATCCAGCTTCAAAAACATGCCCGTTGATGCCGGTTGTGTACTGACCGGAGAAGTGGGCCTCACAGGCGAGGTGAGGGCTGTCAGTCAAGTAGAGAAGAGGATATCAGAGGCCATGAGGCTCGGGTTCAGAAAAATCATAATACCTGAAGGCAATATGAAGCTGGCCGGACAGATGAAGAACAGAGGACAGTTTGGCATTATCGCCGTTTCCAATATCCAGGAAGCACTGGAGATAATATTTGAAAGCGCGTAAACACTTTCTGGCAACATTAAGCCAGATGGAACGTGAACTCCATCTGGCCGGGGGAATACAAGGCTTGCACAGGCATCATTCAAGATTGAATTTACCGAGCATTTTTACCCTTTCCTGTTCCTTGATGATGACATCATACAGATTCAAATCAAGGGTGTTGCAAAGTGATGCAATGTAGTAGAGGTTTTTGCCGAATTCTTTTTCGATTTGATCTCTGCAGCTTTCACACAGTTTTCCTTCAAGATGTGTGTCCATTGCATTGCGGATCTCCTCAAGAGTGCTGTCTTCGGGCACTTCCTGCTTCTTTGCATTTATCCTGATGCATCCGCATTGCGTCACTGCTTTTACTATTGCCCGGTTTACCCTGGCATTAGAGTCCTGGTATTTTGTGATCGAATCAATGATGCTTTTGTTCCTGAAAATCAGCTCCTGTACTGTGTACTGAAAATCGTCAATGAGCATATCCTTCATAGCAGTTCACTCTCCTGATGCGTTCGTTCCTGTACATANTGACAATAAAATACATAAACAGGTAATTTTCATGTATNTAAGTCCACTATATATTGGAACCGAATAGTTNAAAATGTATCAGCATGGTTTAATTATAGATGTTTGGACAACTTCTTGTCAATGCCGATGTGTTTTTGCGTCCGGCTTTGNCGAATGGAATGTTATGGTACCCTTCCGATCCGGTTTGGGGAAATAAGGAGCCTCAGATGTCGGTATAGAGCCGCTTGCCATATGCTTTGACAATAAACCGCAATTGTAGTATACTTTATGTTGTGGGCTGGTACTGATTTTCAGTAACTTCCTATATTGCAACANACTGGAAGCGACAAAATTTCATTGATCGTTGACGATAAAGCTTGATGTTTATTCGCCGAACGATTCAAACAAAAGACAAATCACAGATGAAAGTGATATTTTTTTATTTCATTTGGAGGATTTGTTATGTTTAGTGTCGGTGATAAGGTTGTTTACCCCATGCATGGAGCAGGAGTGATCGAGTCCATCGAGGAGAGGGAGATTTTGGGGCATAGGCAAAATTACTACGTTTTGAGGATGCCCCTGGGTGACATGAAGGTGATGATACCCACGCAGAACGTCCAGGACATCGGGATCAGGGAAGTGATCGACAGCTGTGATGTATGCAAGGTGTACGAGATACTCCAGGATCACGAGGTGAATGTCACCAACAACTGGAACAAGCGATATCGTGAGAATATGTCGAAGATCAGAAGCGGTAATATTTATGAAGTCGCGGACGTTGTCAGAATCCTTATGAAAAGGGACAAGGAAAAGGGGCTTTCGACCGGCGAGAAGAAAATGCTCAACAGCGCAAAGCAGATATTGATCAGTGAACTGATACTCGCAGAAGATTCTGAAGAGGTCGATGTAGAATCGATCGTAAACAGCTATCTCAGTGAATGAAGCAGTAACGATGTAATGTTCNCGGGTGCTTGGGTAGAACGTTTTCATAAGGGAGTTAGATAATGTGCTGAATAATATTATTAAATTCTCTTTTGCTACTGTTGGGTGTATCACAGGGATCACTTTGACCAGGACCTTTTTCATTTACCAACTGCCAGGTATATCGCCGGAGATCAAGACGCTGGTATATATCGTCGTAGCAATTGCACTTGCTTTCATTTTCTACACTACCAGCAACAAGCTGATCGAGATAGTGATGGAAATGCTCGACAAGCTGGAGGCCTCTATCCAGAAGCTCACACTGTATGAACTGATAGTCGGTTCGATCGGTCTGATAGTCGGCTTGATAATCGCCAATCTTGTTACTATTCCTGTCAAAGACATCGATATCATCGGAACGCCTGNATCCATAGTCATTAACATACTGTTCAGCTGTCTTGGGATTGCCATTGCAGCGGGAAAGAAAAACGAGAATATTTTCGAAAGCATCAGGGGACGGGCGGCTGACGGGTCTGGTGCCGCAAAAGGGAGGTCAGATCCCAAAATACTGGACACGAGCGTTATCATCGACGGCCGTATAATAGACATCTGCAGAAGCGGTTTTATTGAGGGAGAGCTCATCGTACCCAGTTTTGTGCTCGATGAACTACGGCATATAGCTGATTCTCAGGATCCGTTGAAGAGGAACAGGGGAAGGCGAGGGCTGGATGTTCTCAATATGATGCAGAAGGAACTGCAGTTTCCGATGAGGATCGAGGATAGTGAAGTGAACTCTGATGCAGAAGTCGACAATGCTTTGCTGAACATGGCCAAAAAGCTTGGCGGAAAGGTCATGACAGTGGATTTCAACCTGAACAAGGTAGCTAATTTCCAAGGTGTCGAAGTCCTGAACATCAATGAACTGGCAAATGCAATGAAGCCAATCGCACTGCCGGGAGAAGAAATGGTAGTACANGTCATCAGGGACGGCAAGGAAAACGGACAGGGTGTAGGGTATCTCGATGACGGGACGATGATAGTAATAGATGGCGGGCGCAAGCATATCGGAGAAAAGCTGAACGTTACTGTGACAAGCATTCTGCAGACCGCTGCAGGCCGCATGATATTTGCCAAGCCCAAGTATTTCGCCGAACGGGAAGTATAGGTCGTGTGCCGTCGCAGGAGCTGTGTTGGCAGGTCCAGGGCCAGTGCCCCGTCGGCATGAGAGATAAGTCGGGNTGGTTCCAGGCTGGTTTCCCACCTGTACAAGATCAGCGCTGAAGATTATTCGNTCTCAGAATCCCATCGGTATTGTCTTTATTGAACCGGATTATCCGGTGTCCTGCTGATAAACCATGATCTCATGTGAATAAAGCCTTTCACTGTTGTCGGCTGNGAAGTTTTGTTTTTTATTCCAATCAGAGGTTATGTCAGATCAACTGCATTTCCAATTTTACTCAGAATTCGATGTATTTCAATATTTAGCTGTATTTCCTGGAGCTATCCGTTTTTCAGATCGCATGGATGAGTTTAAAATGGAACGAATACTTCTCAAACGGGATTTAATATGACATAATATGGAGAGACTGGTCCAGTGTCAGATCGGCAAATCAGTATCAGGCTAATGAGGGAGAGATGAAGTGATGGAAACCCGCAGCAAAGGACTGACGGCTGCAGTCATTGCGGCTGCAGGCAAGGGAAC
>JGI24711J26586_10002279_pt1 | contig 13770 bp, 12 predicted proteins | sample BioPla3DNA1_FD_26586 | JGI IMG/M metagenome (IMG submission 26586)
CACGTTTTTTATATTGAGAAATAATCAAAATATAATAAAAAACTACAAATTACATACGACTACATATAATCCTCTTACTGAAATTATTGCTGTTGCGCCGGAAAACAAACCTTAAGCTTCCCTTTTGGAGTTTTTCTATGCGGACATTTATTGCAACACCCGAAGCAGGACCCGCGGGAATAATGACAGTAAACTCAGCGGGTGATTCGGGTGTTTTCGGTTACGCTGGGCGACATGCTCCAGCGCCCTGCTGCTTACAGGCAAATGTGGAGCGGGTTAATGAGCGGCCCGGGATATGGAGACCTCTCAGCAGAAATAAAATGGACCCAAAGCGTGTTGTCGTTATGTGCTTTGTCGAACAAGTAAACGAAACACCCGAAGCAGGACCCGCGGAAATAATGACAGTAAACTCAGCGGGTGATTCGGGTGTTTTTACGATACTGTCCACAGACCGAGAGCGGGATTTGAAATATAAAACCATTCATCATCCCCCGATTTAAAGTATCCGTCANCAATACCCTCGGGCTTGTATTTCGTCGCGGCTTCCTCATATGACATATATTTGAAGCCAACCTGTTCAACTTCATCTTTTGTCAGATGGCTTACGGCATAAACAATATTAAAACGGCCGTCCGANGAACCGTGGATTAAATGNGCGGCGGCGGACGGGTTTTCTTTTAGATCCCTGTTCTTTTTGTACTGCTCAAGNATGTATTCCCTGCCTTTATATCCATATTTCCTTATTAACCCGTCAATAACATCGTCCTCGCCGAATTTTCTTATCCCGGGCGCAAGAACAATCAGCTCGCCTCCGTCGGCCATCGCCATTCGCGTACGGTAAATCGCTTTATTTCCCAGCCATGTGCTTTTAAATTCACGGGGATCTAAATATACCACAGCTTTTTTTATCGGTTTATCCATCATGTTTAAATTCTTTTCCCGGCTAAGGTCAACAGCTTTTTCAAACATTTTACGGCTTCCGGCGAAAATCCCTTCGATCGTCACATTATCCTGGCTGACGGTGGTTACAGTTAGTATATACGATATCGGCAGCTGATCAAGGTAATGCTTCTGTGCATAATCAAAAACTTTTCTTACCGGTGAATGATCTTTCCCCATCAGACGTTCCATGCCATACACGGCCCCAAGCATATGACTTTTATTAATTGTGTCCTTTCCGCCGCACCCCACCAGCACGTTTTTAGAGTAGTTTGCCATTCCGACAACTTCATGCGGAACCACCTGGCCTATTGAAAGAATAAGATCATATGACTTGTCAAGAAGGCGTTTATTTACTTCAACAGGCATCGCTTCGTCGATAAGTCCTTCGGATACTTCCCGAACAAAGTCCGATGGGACCTCCCCAATTTTAACTACGTCATCTCTCCAGCGGTGCGCAATTATATTGTCAAACGGGACAACCCCCTCGAAAAAGACATCAGCCTCTTCCCTTGTCATAGGTTCATGTGTTCCTAATGCCGGCATTACGTCAACCTGTACTGAGTCCTTCAGCTTCTTATATATTATCGCTGATATTTTGCCTGCACCAGAATGCATCCGTGTGAAATCGGGAGGCAGCAGCAAAATCTTTTTCAACTGTTTGCCCGGCCATTTAACAACCTCGTCAACGATACTCTCTATTTCGCTATCCGTAACCCCTGCCTTACCCTTCGCAATTTTGAATATATCTCTCATTGGCCTCTCCTTTCAAATCAATTTAAACCAGGCGGGAGATTTATATTCTCCGCCTGGTACTGCTAAAACTACACCTAAGCCTATCGAAGAAGGAGACACCTTCTGCCTCGTTAAAATAATCGTTATACTGTATAGGTTGAAGCTGAGGTGCTTCCTCCGCGGCCGGTCCAGTTTGTATGGAAAAATTCCCCTCTCGGCCTGTCAATCCTTTCATAAGTGTGAGCGCCGAAATAGTCCCTTTGCGCCTGAAGAAGGTTGGCTGGCAGCCGTTCACTTCTGAACCCGTCAAAATAACAAAGTGCCGAAGTAAACGCCGGAACCGGGATTCCGTTTGTAAGTGCCGCGGCAGTTACTTTTCTCCAGCTATCCTGGGCATTTTCAACCTTTTGCTTAAAGAAAGGATCCAGAAGCAGGTTTGCGAGGTTTGGATTCTTGTCATAGGCTTCTTTTATTTTCCCAAGGAATGTCGATCTGATAATACATCCGCCTCGCCACATTAATGCTATGCCACCGTAATTCAGGTTCCAGCCGTATGTTTTCGCGGCAGCCCGCATAAGCGTATAGCCCTGGGCGTAAGACACTATTTTTGACGCGTACAGCGCTTTGCGGATGTCTTCTATCATTTCGCCTCTGTTTCCGGTAAACTTAGGCTCTGGTCCCGTAAGCACTTTTGACGCCTGAACCCTTTCTTCCTTCATTGCCGACAGGCAGCGGGAAAATACGGCTTCCCCTATCAGTGTAAGCGGTACGCCTTCATCCAATGCCGCTATTGCTGTCCATTTACCTGTTCCCTTCTGGCCCGCCGTATCAAGAATTTTATCTATAATAGGCTTTCCGTCCTCATCTTTAAAGGCCAGTATATCGCGGGTAATTTCAATAAGGTAGCTGTTTAGCTCACCTTTATTCCATTCATCAAACACTTCATGCATTTCATCCGGGGTCATGCCAAGAAGTACCTTCATCATGTGGTATGCTTCGCAGATAAGCTGCATATCCCCGTANTCTATCCCATTATGGACCATTTTCACAAAATGCCCTGCTCCGTTTTCGCCAACCCANTCGCAGCATGGAGAACCATCATCNACNTTTGCGGCTATTGCCTGAAAGATAGGTTTCACATGCTGCCATGCATCAGGAGAACCNCCGGGCATAAGGCTTGGCCCCTTAAGAGCGCCTTCTTCGCCGCCCGAAACACCTGTACCGATATATAACAGACCTTTTTCTTCNACATATTTTGTGCGGCGAATTGTATCGGGGAAATGTGAATTGCCTCCGTCAATAATGATGTCGCCTTTGTCAAGATACGGAATCAGCATATCGATAAAGTCGTCCACCGGTTTTCCGGCTTTAACCATCAGCATTATTTTGCGCGGTTTTTTTAATGAATCAACAAATTCCTGCAGTGAATACGTGCCGGTAATATTTTTGCCTTTCGCCCGGCCATTAATGAAAGCGCTTACTTTTTCGACAGTACGATTGAACACCGATACGGAATAGCCCTTACTCTCCATGTTCATTACAAGGTTTTCTCCCATTACGGCCAGACCAATTAAGCCTATATCAGATTTATTATTCATATTTACATCCTCCCAACATATTTTCATACACGCAGGTTTCCACCCAAATCAGTGTGAACCTTCTATCTTTTTACCCGGGCATTTCCCTGCCATATGCTCCATATCTGTTCTTCATCGGCAGGCTGTACATAATCCGTAAGAAATGTCGTAGCAGCCGCGCCGCATGCCCATGCAAATTGCAGCCATTTTTCAGACTCCCAGCCTTTTAATATGGAATACAGCAAGCCACCAACAAATCCATCTCCGCCGCCTATACGATCAAGAACATGAATCTCACGCGGCTCGACCACATGCCAGTTGTCGCCCTCAAGCATTATTGCACCCCATAGATGGCTGTTTGTGCTTATAACCTGGCGAAGTGTATTAGCGTAAACCGCGGGGTTTGAGAATGTCTTTTTTACCGTACCTATCATTTTCTTAAAGTTTTCAATCTTGCTTTTTATATCCTTGCCCCCGGCTTCCGGTCCTTCTATGCCAAAACAGAGCTGGAAATCTTCTTCATTTCCCATTAAAATATCGGATAACCCCGCTATTTCCGTGAACATGTCCCTAAGCTCTTTCTTACGGCCTTCCCAGAATGACTCACGGTAATTCAAGTCGAATGAAATCCTTGTACCGTGTTTTTTTGCAGCCCGCGCGAGTTCAACGCAGAATTCACCTGTTTGGGGCGACAGAGCCGCTATAAGCCCTGACAAGTGCAGTATCTGAACGCCTTCTTTATTAAAGATTCTGTCAAGATCAAAATCTTTAACATTTAGTATCCTTCCAACCTCTCCTGCACGATCGTTGTGAACTCTTGGGCCTCTTACGCCATAACCGCTATCGGCGATGTTGAATTGATGGCGGTAACCCCACGGACCGCCCTGAGGCACATCCTTTCCTTCATAATCCATGTGACGGCTGGAAAGGTTATCCTTTATCATCCTTGATATAGGGCTGTCTTTGACAAAGTTTGTCAAGATTTTTACGCGCATGCCCAGATATGCCGGAATGCTTGCAACATTGGACTCCGCACTTGTAACCTGCATTTTAAAAGTATCGCTGCAGTACACGGGCTGTCCATCCGGCGGTGTAATCCTTACACCCATACTTGTAGGCACTGCTAATGCGTACATTGAATTCTCACGAAGTTTCATTAAAATATCCTCCTTTTTTTGACAGGCCATACCATGATAATATTTAAAATCAGGAACGGCCGTTTTTTTGCGTATTCATATACTATTTTACCTGATTTTTTCAAAATCCGATAGGATATAATTGATACGAAAACATTATACCCAACATACATATATTCTATATGTTATAAATCAGGGTTTTACAGATGAAAACAGCTTATTTATGATAAGCTCTCTAAGCCATTTATTACCTCACAAAACAGGAAAAGAAACAGCTTAATAACTTAAACAATATTATTTTATCTTAATTATTTATCGTTTAGTTTGCATTTATTTGTTTTTTTCTTTTATTTTCAACGAAAAACATGAAAATAAAAAATGTAAAAAACGCACTGCCAAAGTGCGTTTAATAAATATAAGATTATTATTTTTTAATTTAATCCGTATATTTCTATATTCCCCGATGTTGTCGAAACATCAATCTCACTGCCGCCGCTTCCAACCTGGCCTTTTAGTTCTTTTTTCCCTGATGATGAAATTTTCATCGGAAAATCCTGACAATCAATGCCCCCCGATATTGTTTTTAAATCGACGGTAAATTCAGTTGTACCCGGTATTCCAAGTTTAACTCCGCCAGATATGCTTTTTGCACTTATTTTTTCAAACCCGTTCGTGAAATCCACGTCAATATTTCCGGAAGTTGAATTTAATTCAGCTTTTTTTACCGTTACATTTAGTTTGCCATGTCCGGAAATAGTTTTAAATTTTATATCTTTGGCTTCTAAATATCCGACAACCGTATCTCCCGAAGATGTATTTATCTTTGCGTTATCCGATATTACTTTATCAATATTACAGCTGCCGGATATCGAGCTTGCTGAAATAGTGCCGTCCGCATCAATATCGGATATTTCTATTTTTCCGGAAGTTGTATTAAGCGTTATATCGTTCCCTGTTAATTGATCCGCCGATATACCCCCTGATATGCTTATTACTTCAATATTTCGGTTCCAGTCTTCAGGTATTACAACATCAAGTTTTGTATTCTCTGTGATGTTTAACCCTGTCTTTGCAGGATAAACAATCCTTACTAAAGCTTCATTTCCTTTCTTTTCAACTTCCAGGTACGGCATATTTTCTTTATTAAACCCTATAACATTGCCATAAAAATGCGCATTTACCTGATCGGATTTGTGTGTTGCTATCTTTACTTCCGAGCTTACCGAACGAATGGTTATTTTATCGACCCCGTCCGTTGAAACTTTGCCGGTACTGTCAATATCATATCCAAACCCGCTTTTCTTTCGTGTATTATCTATCACCTTAAAATTACCTGTATCTTTTTTCCGACTAAAAAAAGCAAAGCCTCCGAGAACTACAATAACTATTAAAATAAAACCTATCATCGGCAGGATGTTTTTCCCTCTTTCATTCATCGGATTAATCCTCCTTGACGCCAAAAATTATATCACGATTTATATGTACCACATCTGTTATGCTGCCGCAATAGATTTAATTGAACTCTAATTAGAATCTAATCTGAATAAAAGCATGCTTTAATCCTGCAATTGATTGTGTCGTATAAAGCGAAGCTTATTCCTGCTCGATATGCTTAAATACTCCCTTGGAAGCCAAAAACAACAACGCAGCTGCTGTCAGGTTCCANAGCGTAATAATCATAAATGCGGCTTCCTTGCTTTCTAATAGAGAAAAAGCGAGAAGTCCGATAATCACGCCCGGGATCAGAACAAAAAATGAAACAAACAGTTTTATGAATATTTGCATTGCCTTACTGTGCACAGCGCCAAACAAGCGTCTTGATACAATGTCTCCATAGATGTAAACGGAGCCGTACAATGTATAGCTGATTATGCACAGAAAAATAACAACAATGTTTTTTTCGAAAAATATATAAGATATAGCAAAAAGCAGGATACCGTCAAGAAAATTTTTAATGTTCTCAGTAAGAGTTGTATATAACAGCTTTTTCCCATCAGGTTCAGGTATAAGAAAAATATAAGGCTTTTCGATTTCCTGCGGCCACTTTCCCTGTATAACAAAGAAAAAAAGCATATATGCGCTGAAAAACAGTACCGCAAATATCTTAAATTCGCTTAATTCCGGCATAAATAGCCGGAAAATTATTCCTGCCAGAATGATAATAATGCTTGATTTGTCAAAGAACAGAAAATAGCTTGCTTTCCTGTATTCAAGCATTTGCTTCTGGAAAATGGCCGCGGCGCCATTTACGCTAAACTTGGAGCGTATGTTCCTAACATTCTTTTTCCCCATAGCTGAGACATCACGGCCTTTACGTTTCGCTTTTATCTTCAGCTCCGTATACTCGGTTGCTGCAAGCACATCTTCATAATAATCAAGATTGTTTTTATAAAGAATAAATAAAAACACCGCTATAATAAAAAATAAGATCGCAATACTAAGGAAAAAAACAGGTGTTATACCATAAACTGCGGCAGATGCTATTGTTACAAGCTGTCCAATAAGCGGAAGCCACGAAAATATTGCGGAATTCAGATACCTGACCGCCGAATTAAGAAAATCGCCCGCGGTAATTATGTTTATAAACAACCCAAGAACAGCCAAAGCCATTAACGCGTCAATAATACGCTTTGCCATTATCCTAACAGCCTTGCTTTTTGAAGTGTAAATATACATAACCATGCCGATTATTGGATTTAAAAGTGAATAAAGAAGCGCAGTAAGCAGTATTATCCAAACCCCATATCCTGTAAGCATGAAATTGTTCTTTATATTCGGTATTTGGAATATCATAAACAGAACTATCAGAAAAGAAGTTCCCATATGCTTGATAAAACCGTACAAAAGTACTTTATTTTGTCTAACTGGAGCAGTAAAAACCAAATTTACGTCTGAAAACCTGAAATATGAGCTTCCTTTTTCAATGCCTTGCCTTAAGCTGAAATAAAGACAAACAATAATAAGGGCAGTAAATATTGCTTTAAACAACTCATTGGACCCATGCCTTAAGGAACCTGAAGGCATTACCAGAGCAAACAGTATAAACCCGACCATTAAAATACCGATTAATATATAACCTATTAGTGCCAAAGGTTTTCTGCCAAGACCACGAATAATATTTTTCAACTGTTTACGGATGATATAAAATAATGGGCTCATAATCAGATTACTCCTTCCGTAACAGCAAAGAATATCTTTTCAAGGGATTCCGAGCTGTTTTCAAGCTCTTTCCGTGTTCTTGAAAGAACAATCTTTCCTTTGTTCATAACAAGCACCCTGTCCCAAACTCCTTCGATACTGTCAAGGATATGAGTACTGATTAAGACGGCGCAGCCCTTTTCTCGCAATTCAAGAAATATGTCCTTAAGCTCTTTTATGGCTTTAGGATCAAGACCCATCATCGGTTCATCAAAAAGTACCATCTTTGGATTTATTAATAGAGCGCAGCATATACTGACTTTCTGCTGCATTCCCTTAGATAATTCCTTGCAAAGCATTTGTTTTTTATCGCCCATGTCAAAACGTGTAAGCAAATTCTCCGCACTTTCCTTCCAGGCTTCATCAAGCCGGTATGCCCGGGCAATAAATTCCATATGCTCCCATACGGTAAGGTAATCATATACGGCCGCAGTTTCAGGAACATACCCGAAAACCTTTTTGGAATTTAAGGATTTGTTCGGCTCACCGTTTATTAATATTGTGCCATTAAATTTTAAAAGCCCCGCTATTGACTTAATCGTGGTGCTTTTTCCTGCTCCGTTCGGGCCGAGCAGAACCCCTATTTCTCCGCTTTTTACTTCGAAACTGATATTATCAACAGCTAACACATTCTCATAACGCTTTGTCAATTCTTTAACAATAAGCATACTTATGCGCCCCTTCGTGGTAATTTCTGTATCAGTATACATTAGCAGATCATTTTTTACAAGCGAAATATTTGCATATTTTCCCCTTAATTGTTAAACTGGCGGACAATGCCCACGAATTTTGCTTTTTCTTATTTTAATTCTGTTCGAGAGACAATATAATCATAGATATAATTAATTGGCAAATTTAACATTTCGTATGCTTTCCATAATAATTGCGCCAACAGAACCACATATTGATTATCCTTTCCGATATTATGTTCGGAAACTGAGGAATAGGTTAATAAGCAGCCGTTTATACTGAGACTTCGTTGTGAAAATATATAGAACCTAAAGCGTGTTAATCAGTATGTGTTTTTGCATTACATTTTTTCGGGTGCGTTTATTCCTATTATACCAAGCACATTTTTTATAACAATCCTCGTGGAATCTACAAGAAGAAGCCTTGCCTGCAGTAAATCCTCATCTTCACACTTAACCCTGCAAGCATTATAAAAACTGTGAAAATCCGACGCAACATCGATAACGTAACGCGTAAGACGGCTTGGTTCCAATGTTTCCGCCGATGCCGCCACTTCCTCGGGAAGCTCCGCAAGCCTTTTCATAAGCGCAAGTTCTTCGGGCTGAGTTAAAAGGTTTATTTTTATATCTTCTATCGCTTTCCTTGTTACGCCTTCTTCCGTTAATTTCCTCAAGATGCTGCATATCCTCGCATGCGCATACTGTACATAAAACACCGGATTATTGTTTGATTGCTCGATTGCCAAATCCAAATCGAAATCAAGGTGGCTGCCGGCAGTTTTCATATTAAAGAAAAACCTCGCCGCATCTACTCCAACATCATCAAGAAGGTCATCAAGCGATATCGCCCGCCCTGTTCTCTTTGACATTCTTTCAATTTCCCCGCCCCGATATAACCTTACTAACTGAAACAGCACGATCTGCAGCTTCTCACCGGGTATTCCGATAGCCTCCATCGCAGCTTTCATCCTGTTTACATGGCCGTGGTGATCAGCGCCCCAAAGATTTATAACCCGGCTAAAACCTCTTTTTAAAAATTTGTTTCTGTGGTATGCAATATCAGCAGCCATATATGTTGGATATCCGTTCTGCCTGATCAATACCTCATCCTTTTCCAGACCGGCCTTCTCTCCGTTAAGCCATACAGCCCCGTCTTTCTCAATAATGTATCCTCTCTGTTTTAATATCTCTATNGTTTCATCAATTTCCCCATCATACAGCGAACTTTCCCTGAACCATACATCATATTCTATGCCATATCGCGAGAGACCGTCCTTTATACATTTCAGGTTTTTAGGAAGCGCATATTCAACCAGAACTTTTCTTCTTTCATCAGATGAGACTGAAACAAGCTTTTCCCCGTATTGCTTAATATAATCTTTTACGTGGTCAATAATGTCCTCCCCATGGTATCCGTCCTCGGGAAAAGGTATGTTGTTTTCACCGTGAATCTGCTGAAGGTATCTCGCTTCCAGTGAAATACCAAACTTTTCTATCTGGTTCCCTGCGTCATTAATATAGAACTCCCTTGTTACGGTATAACCTGATTTCTGAAGTACACCGGCGATACAGTCACCTAATGCTCCNCCCCTTGCATTTCCCATATGCAATGGTCCTGTCGGGTTTGCGCTTACAAATTCTACCATGACTTTTTCGCCGCGGCCGATATCAACTTCACCGTATTGCTCTTTCTTTTTATCTATCAGAATAAGGGCTTCATATAGCCAGTCGTTGTTTAAGAAAAAGTTTATGAACCCGGGACCTGCGCTCTCCGCCCGGACAATATAAGTATCCCGATAATCGATTTCTTCCAGTATAATGTGAGCAATCTGCACGGGTGCTTTTCTTGCCTGCCTCGCCATCTGCATAGCTATATTAGTGGAAAAATCGCCATGCGCCTCTTCTCTTGGTTTTTCAATCATAATTGCAGGAAGCTCAATATCAGGCAGCTTTCCTTTTGTAACAGCCGCTGAAACGGCGTTTTTTATAGCGGTTTCTATCTGGCTTCTTATCTTTTCAAAAATACTGTTCATTAAACAAACCGTCCTTCGCGCTTCAAAATACTTTCACATTTAATGTAGTAAGGCTTGTCAGCCTGTTATTCACTTCAAGGACATATTCCACCTGGAACTGTCCCCCTTTGTCATCCAAACTGACATTCAAGCTTCGTGCGGTAACTCCAAGCTCCACGATACCATTTTCGGTATTGCATCCGGAAGTATGCTTGCAGCCTTTTTTAAAAAACATCAGGCTGCTTGCGGTACCGGAACGGATCAGCATTACGGAGTCGGATTCTATTTTCATTATCGTGTTTGTTCCATCCAATCCTGTAACAGGGCTTTCAGCATAGCTAATGAAATAATTGCCGTCTTTTTTGTAATAAAAGCCCTCGGTAACGAATTTCATTTCTTCTGCTTCCTTATCAGGTTGTTCTTTCTTGCTGTCAACCATTATCATTACATTTTTTTTTAGCATGTTTACTCTCTTCCATTCTGTCTTTATTACACATGCACCTGATATTAAGCATGATAAAATGAAAATTCATATTTATCAATATCAATGCGCTCCACATTACATATCTCTTCCCCAAGAATAAGGCTCCCAAGTTCTTTAAATTTGTCAATGCTGTCACTGGTATAGTAACGGTATTGTACAGAATCGGATTTTGTTAATAAACTCTCGTTCAATAACATTTGCTTCAAAGCAGCCGCAACTTCTTCGGCGGAATTCACCATAATAATTTCCTGTCCAATCACTTTCCTTATTGTATTGGACAGGAGCGGGTAATGTGTGCATCCAAGTACAAGTGTGTCAATATTCTCCTTCAGTAATCCGTTAAGATATTCAAAAGCTATCATCCTGGCGATATCGTTGTCCCACCATCCCTCTTCAACAAGGTTTACGAAAAGAGGGCAGGGCTTTGTAAATGTCTTTGCATCCGGGTTTCTTTGTTTAATAGCTTTGCTGTATACACTGCTATAAATGGTATTAGGCGTACCAATAATACCTATTCTCCCTGTTCTTGATTTTTTTAACGCGGCATCCGCACCGGGACCTATTACTTCAAGAACCGGCACTTTAATAAAATCCTTTATTTCCGGCAGCGCAACCGAACTTACAGTATTGCAGGCGACCACAATCAGCTTTACATCCATTGAAAGCAAAAAGGCTATATCCTGCTTAGAGTATTTAATAACCGTTTCCTTTGACTTTGTTCCATATGGCGTTCTGCCGTTGTCTCCAAAATATATAAGGCTTTCACCGGGCAATTTCTTTTTGATTTCTTTTACAACAGTAAGTCCACCAAGACCTGAATCGAAAACTCCTATTGGTCTGTTATCCATTATATTTCCCTTTCATATGACCTGCGGGTTTCCTTAAACCGCATGAAAGCAAAATCAATAAGCCGATCCAACAACTCACCGTACGGTATGCCGCTGGCTTCCCAAAGCTTCGGATACATGCTTATACCGGTAAACCCCGGCATCGTGTTTATCTCGTTAATATACACCTTGCCTGTTAAGTTTTCAACAAAGAAATCAACCCTTGCCAGCCCGGAGCAATCCAGCAGCTTAAAAGCTTCAACTGCGTAATTCCTTATTAGCTGCACAGTTTGATCTTCCAATTTTACTGGAATTATTACCTTAGAAGCATTATCTATATACTTTGCCTTATAATCATAGAACTCATTACATGGTACCACTTCACCCACGGTTGATGCAACAGGGGAATCATTTCCAAGGACAGCGCATTCAATTTCCCTGCCGTTAATAAACTCTTCAATAAGTATTCTTCTGTCATATTTTCCGGCGATTAAAAGAGCTTCTAAAAGACCTTCGGAATCGTTAACTTTGGAAACTCCAACGGACGAGCCGGCATTGGAAGGTTTTACAAAACACGGATAGCCGATTGTTTCTTCCGTACGCTTTTTTATATCCCTGATATTTTCATTTATTTCGGAACGTATTACTAACAAGAAGTTGCCCTGCGGAATCCCGGCATTTTCAAAAAGTATTTTGCTTGTGGCTTTGTCCATACCCACAGCGGAAGACAAAACCCCGCAGCCAACATAAGGAATGCCTGCAAGCTCCAGAAGGCCCTGTATTGTCCCGTCCTCCCCATTACTTCCATGCAAAACGGGAAAAATTACATCAATGTTTTTATTCTTATCAAACTCCAGTAAAAAATCACGAATTGTCGAATTACAGCATGTACTGGTGGCAAACGAAGATTCCGGCTTATTGCATAATTCTTCAAGGGCAATGCTTTCCCATTTTCCCGAACCAATATTTGAATAGTCGCCTTTATATCGAATCCACTTTCCCTCTTTTGTTATGCCTATCGGAATTATATCGTATTTTTCCGCATCCAGGTTCTCAATAACCGATTGAGCAGAAACCCTTGACACCTCATGCTCGAATGATTGGCCTCCAAAAAGCACGGCTACTGTTTTTTTATCTCTCATATTTTCTCCTCCAAAGAGAACCAAATATCTTTTTTGATTATACATGAAACAAGGCCTGTTCACAAGTGTGAACCTGCCGACACAAACCACCCGGGCAGCCGAAGAACGGCTTCCCGGGTAATAAACCTAAAATAAAATTCTTTCGTTTATTCAAGTATTTCTTCCTCATAATTTTCATAGGCTCCGGTTTCTAAATAATCGTCTTCCGGTATTGCCGACTCACTTTTTCTGCGATCAATCAGAGCCTCATTCCTTGGGAATTCATTGTCAAAACGGAAGCCTCCCTTAAATTCATTTTGTGTTTTCCCGTTTATTTGGAATTTTACCTTTTCAATATCTTTTAACTCCGTTAGGGTATTTACAATAGAAAATATAGTCATTTCTTCCGCTTCTTTACCTCCGGGNTGATTGTCCACAAATTCTTTCGTCATATCNACAATTGCCGTACGATTTTCTATCTTTACAGGNGATCTTAAAGCCGCGCCTTCGGGTATTGTCGGCTTTAGTGTTGTATTAGACGGACCTTTNACCAATTCCTTAACAAGCAGTGCTGCCAGTTGTTCGGTCCCCTGTTTTGCCTCGTTCATATCAACATAACGTATTTCTCTCACCAGCCGGGTACCGTCCTCATCCGAAAAGTAAAGGTGCACCTGCAGTTTTTCATTAAGCTTCTTTGCATCTTCTTCGGATAAGAGAATGCTGCTTACCGGTCTCAGTTCGTCTTCCTCAATTTGGTTTATCGCTTTATCCCTTGTTTTGAGGCAGCCGTTTGCAACAAATACCAATACAATGCAAATAGCCGCAATAACAGTTTTTTTCATAGCACAAAACCCCTCTCAGATCTGTCTAACTATACCTATGCCTGACACCGGACAAATATACTATTGTATAATCAACAAAACTTCACGAAACANCCGAAGCAGGACCCGCGGGAATAATGTTTGAAAATTGTCTTACGAACTATTGTACAATAGTTCTTCAAAATTACTGTGCTAATTCAACCAGATAAACAGCGGGTGATTCGGGTGTTT
>JGI24711J26586_10002280_pt1 | contig 13765 bp, 10 predicted proteins | sample BioPla3DNA1_FD_26586 | JGI IMG/M metagenome (IMG submission 26586)
TAGGGCTGAATCTCACCCCATGTATTTTGCCGATGATTCCGATCAACCTGGCTATTATCGGAGCTGATACCGGGAACCGGCGACAAGGGATGTTCAGAGGACTTTTTTATGGAATCGGAATTGCATTGGCATACGGTGCCTTGGGCTTGCTTTCAGTGTTGGCTGGCGCGCGTTTCGGGACGCTGAACTCCAATCCATGGTTCAATTTTGCAGTCGGAGTGGTTTTTGTGTTGTTGGCATTGGCGATGTTTGAAGTAATTCATATTGATTTCTCGAGGTTTAGCACCAAGGTTTCAACTGACAAAATGAAGGTCGGAAGTTTTTTACTGCCGCTGTTTATGGGCGCAGTCGCGGCGCTTCTAGCCGGAGCGTGCGTTGCGCCGGTAGTGATCGCGGTATTGTTGCTCTCGGTCAATTTATACGCTGCCGGCAATTGGGGCGGGTTGCTGTTGCCGTTTTTGCTGGGGGCAGGTATGGCATTGCCCTGGCCGTTTGCGGGTGCTGGGTTGGCGATATTGCCAAAACCTGGGCAATGGATGGTTCGGGTAAAGCAATTTTTCGGGGTATTGATTTTAGGAGCCGGACTGTGGTTTGGCTGGCAGGGATGGAGTTTGCTGCCGCTGGAATCTTCAGGGAGTTCGAATTCTACCGAGGAAACGGTTAAGCTTGAAAAAGCATTGTTGGAGAGCAAGCGAATCGGGAAACCGGTGCTCATTGATTTCTGGGCGACCTGGTGTAAAAATTGTTTGGCGATGGAACGAGTGGTTTTTGCCGACAGTCAGGTAAAAGATGAATTAAGCAGGTATATTGTCGTAAAATTTCAGGCGGAGGATTTGCGTGATCCTCAAACCAAGCAGATACTTGATTATTTCGAGGCTGGCGGGTTGCCGCATCTGGTAATTTTGACACCTTAGACAAAAGTTGGTTTCACAGCGGAAACATGGCTGTTTTCCGGCTGTAAATGGTTTTTTTTAACCTTTAAATCCTTCATGATCGGTGGAAATCTGCCTTTACGAAGGTATATTAACCGGCTTATTGTGTAAATTATTAACGAGCATAAAACGTAAATACCCAACCCCAGGACAGTAAAAGATGTCAACTGAAAAAGGTAAAAAAGAAGTATTCGAAATCAGTCAGGAAGAAATTGGCTCTTGCGGTAAGAAATTCAGCTTTCTGATTAATCAGAAAAACCTTAACCAGCAAGCCAAAATTATATTAGGTCGATTTGTAAACCAGGTGAATATTCCAGGTTTCCGCCGAGGCAAGGCCCCGGAGTCGATAGTGCGCAAAAAATATGAAAAAGAGCTGATTGATGAATTGCGCAGTCATCTTTTTTCTCTGGCGTTGCGAGAAATTGAGAGCGANGCCAATCTCGATATTGTATCGTGGTCAAATCCTGAAGAAAAAAGCGAATTGCAACTAGACCGGGATTTTGAATTTTCATTCATTTTCGAGTGCGCTCCGGAAGTTCAATTGCCCGATTATAAAAATATCAAAATCGAGCTGCCGGAAGCTGAAATAACTGAAGAAATGATTCAGAAACAGATTGATCATTTCGGCGAAATGTATGGTTCATATGAGGATGTAGATGATGTTGCCGGCGTTAACGATATGCTCAAGGTCAGCTATACCTCCGATTTTGAGCCGGACGAGAATGCGACACCGTTCCTGTGTCGCCAGGTCAAAGCAGAAGAAAACTGGATTTGGTTGACTGAGCCGGAAACTATTCCCGGAGTAATCGCGGCATTGACGGGCGCAGAAAAGGATAAAGATTACGAGTTTACTGCTGAATATCCAGAGGACTACCGCGAAGAAGCTTTACGCGGACGCAAGGTTACTTACAAAGTTCATGTCAAAGCGGTACAACGTCGCAAATTTTTGAATGAAGCCGAGCTTTGTGAAAAAATGAAGTTTGATTCTGCTGAAAAACTGCGTGAGATGGTCAAAGAGAATCTCAAACGCGAAAATGAAATGAAGAAGCACGATGAAATTTTGGGTAGAATCCGGGAAGAACTAATGGCACTGACGCCTGAGTTCCCATTGTCGGAACAGATATTGAATGGCGAAATCCAGAANGAAGTTCAGCGGATGGCTCGCGAAATCATAAAAAGCGAGAATGATGCAGAAGTTTTCAAGGAAAAGCTTGAAGAACATAAGGCTGAAGCTACCGGTAAAGCCAAAGAACGTTTAAGAATGCTCTTTATTTGTCGCGCGATTGCGGCTAAAGAAGGAATATCGGTTTCTGATCAGGATGTACGTGATCAGGTTAAAGCAATGAGTAGTTATTACAATTATAAAGCTAAAGATATGTTAAGTACTCTTGAACGCAATGGCGGACTGGAAGAAATTAAGCTGGATATGATGACCAGCAAAGTGCTTAATTTTATCAAAGAAAAATCCGAAACTAACAAATAAATAGCGATTTGATTCGTTGCAAGTTTAATTTTAAAATTAGCGCGCGCATTATGCGCGCGCGAATTTTGGAGGAGAAGTTATGAGAAATTCTGTGCTGGTTCCGATGGTGGTTGAACAGACCGGGCAGGGCGAGCGTGGTTATGATATTTATTCCCGCCTGCTTAAAGACCGGATTATTCTTTTAGGTACTCCGGTTGATGATACTATTGCCAATCTGATTGTGGCGCAACTGCTGTTTTTGCAGTCTGAAGATCCGAAGAAAGACATTGATCTTTACATCAACAGCCCCGGCGGTTCGATTACTGCCGGACTGGCGATTTACGACACTATGCAGATATTGTCATGCGACGTGAAAACTTATTGTATCGGGCAGGCCGCAAGCATGGGCGCAGTCTTGCTGGCAGCCGGCACTCCGGGAAAACGTTTTGCGTTGCCGAATGCCCGCATTATGATTCATCAGCCCTGGGGCGGTTCGGAAGGAACGGCCGCTGACATTCATATTCAGGCACAGGAAATTCTGCGGATGCGTACGATGCTGAACAGCATTTTGAGTAAACATACCGGCAGATCAATTAAAAAGATAGAGTCTGATACTGATCGTGATAATTTTATGTCGGCGGAAGAAGCGGTTAAATATGGTTTGGTCGATTCGGTTGTCGGCGCATCCAAGAAGTAATAAGGTGGAGTCATTGTGACCAAAAAAAATAGCACCAGAATTAGTCATAAATGTTCGTTTTGCGAGCGTCAGATAAGTGATCCGCAGGATTTAATCGCCGGTTCGGGCGGGGTGGCGATTTGTCGGGAATGTGTAGGTATCTGCAGTTCGATGATGGATCCATCGGAAAAAAAACGTCGGCAAGGCGGAGTAGCGCAGTTGGTCGAAAAATTGCATGTGCCTACTCCGAAAGATCTTAATGATGAACTCAATCGATTTGTTATCGGACAGGATGAAGCAAAAAAAGTTTTATCTGTGGCCGTTCACAATCACTATAAAAGACTTAAAACACAGTTTCTGCAGTTTGATCATCTGAGCGAATTTGATGGCGTTGATCTGGAAAAGAGTAATGTGATGATGATTGGGCCGACCGGCAGCGGAAAAACTCTTTTGGCGAAAACGCTGGCAAAAATGCTTGATGTTCCTTTTTGTATTTGCGATGCCACAACTTTAACCGAAGCCGGATATGTAGGGGAAGATGTTGAAAACATTATTCTGCGTCTGGTACAGGCGGCTGATTATGATATTGAAAAGGCGCAGATCGGGATTATTTACGTTGATGAAATCGATAAAATCGCGCGTAAAACTGAGAATGTATCAATTACCCGCGACGTTTCAGGTGAAGGCGTTCAGCAGGCACTTTTGAAGATTATCGAAGGAACGGTTTCGAATGTTCCGCCAAAAGGCGGGAGAAAGCATCCTAACCAGGAATATCTGCAAGTTGACACCTCGAATATCCTTTTTATATGCGGTGGCGCGTTTGTCGGGCTGGAAAAGCTGGTTCAACGTCGAGTCGGCAAGCATATTCTCGGGTTTAATCGCGAGCAGGATGAAAAGACCATCGCGCCTCGTGGTCTGAGCCGCAGTGAAATGAATATTGAACAGGAAGATATGATCCACTACGGTTTGATTCCTGAGTTTATTGGTCGTTTGCCGATAATAACCAGATTAATGCCTTTGACTAAACAGGATTTGGTCAGAATATTGATTGAACCGCAGAATGCGTTAACACGTCAGTATGCTAAACTGATGGCAATGGAAGGGATTAAATTGATCTTCAAGGATGACGCATATGAAGCGCTGGCTGAAATCGCTGAACGCAAAGGCGCCGGCGCGCGCGGGTTACGTTCACTTTTGGAAGAAGTTATGCTGAATGTTATGTTTGATGTCCCTTCTTTGGGAAATGTGACAGAATGTATAATTACCGGTGACGTGGTTCGTGGTCTCAAAGAACCTGAAATTAAGAAGAAATAATATGTTTCCGGCGGCGCAAGGAGTCCAGAATGGAGCATCAGACCGCTCAGCGTGAAGATTTTGACTTCAGTCTCAATGAGCGTACCGCGCAGATTGTCATGAATGACGTGATGGCGATTGAGACTGATGAGGACGAGCTGAAAACCGAAAGTATCGAGATACCTGATTTAATCAGTCCGGTACTGAAACCTGATTTCAGCCTGGACGGCCTTAGAAAGCTGCCTGAAGGACGATACCGTTTTATACGCAGTATTGGCTTTGGCGGCATGAAAACCGTTACCGAAGTTTATGACCGCGATACCGGAAGAAATGTCGCCATGGCATCGATTCCTGATGCTGCGGAGCGGAAACACACTCATATCCTGCATTTTGTACGGGAAGCGTTTCTGACGGCAAAACTTGAACATCCTAACATTGTTCCGGTTCATGATATCGGTATTGATTCTACTGGTGTTCCTTATTTTACCATGAAGCTTTTGCATGGCTATACACTGGCGAGACTGATCAAAAAAATTCGCAGCGGAGAGCCATTTTTTACCCAAAAATATACTGAAGGACGGTTGCTGTTTATTTTTATGCGTATCTGCAACGCCATCGGGTTTGCTCATTCACAAAAAATAATCCACCTTGATCTTAAGCCGGACAATATCTACGTCGGTGAATTTGGCGAAGTTCTGGTTATTGACTGGGGGCTCGCAAAATATTTCGGTGAAATTGACACGGAAGAGAAAGACGATCCTGCTGATCTAGAGCAGAGCTCTGATTCGTTTTCAAAGAAGATCAAAACGCAGTCCGGTGTGGCGCGGGGAACTCCGGGATATATGTCGCCAGAACAGGCTGCGGGTTTGAATCAAAATAAGGATGTTCGCAGCGATATTTATTCGCTGGGCGCAATTCTTTATACTATGTTGACTTTACGCCGACCTTTTCCAGGCATGAATGTAGAACAAATATTGCATGCTACAGTAAAAGGAGCGCTAATCGCGCCAAGCCAACTTGACGATTTGCCGCGTCAAATCCCTGCCGCATTGGAGGCGATTGTGATGAAAGCAATGCACCGTAATCCTGATCTGCGTTATCAGAATGTCAATGAATTGCGTGAAGATCTTTTCGCATATATCGGGGGTTATGCAACTACGGCAGAATCTCCGGGTATGCTTAAAAAGTCAGCAATGTTTCTTCTGCGCAATATTTACAGCGTGATGTTTTGGGTTTTGCTTATTTTACTGTTTGGGATTTGTGTTGTCATGTTTTGGCTTTTTCGCAGTGGAGTCCTTGAGATCAGCTTGAATTGAACTGCCATAATGATATGTTAATTTGCTCAAAATAAATGGTTTAAAATGCCATTAAATCGGGGATTTTATTATGAAAATATTGGTTACCGGCGGGGCTGGTTTTATCGGTTCAGCAGTTGTCCGTATGCTGATTCAGGACACTGACGATGAAGTTTGCGTAATTGACAAGCTTACATATGCTGGAAATCTTGAATCATTGGCAACGGTTATTGAATCACCGCGTTTTTGTTTTGAGCAGTTGGATATTTGCGACCGTTCCGGTGTGGACGCTGTTTTTAAAAAATTCAAACCGGACTTTGTAATGCATCTGGCGGCCGAATCACATGTTGATCGCTCAATTGACGGACCTGGCGAATTCATCAATACTAATATCAATGGCACTTATACGATGCTTGAGGCGGCGCGCAAATATTGGACCGGAATGGATAGTGAAGCGCAGAAGAGATTCCGTTTTCATCACATTTCGACCGACGAGGTTTACGGAGATCTGGATGATGACGGATCATTATTTCGGGAGGACACCCCTTATGCTCCAAGTTCACCTTATTCGGCGTCCAAGGCCGCTTCGGATCATCTGGTTCGCGCTTGGTGGCGGACTTATCGTCTGCCGGTTCTGATAACCAATTGTTCCAACAATTACGGCCCATATCATTTTCCTGAAAAACTGATTCCGCTGATTATTCTCAACGCTTTGGATGATAAACCACTTCCAGTTTATGGGAATGGCGCACAGATTCGGGACTGGCTTTTTGTTGAAGATCACGCCAGAGCACTCTACCGGGTGGTCAGCAAAGGCAAGATCGGCGATACCTATAATATCGGCGGGCATAACGAAAAAAAGAATCTTGAAGTGGTTCATACGGTTTGTGCATTACTTGACGAACTTCATCCACGAGTTGACAAGCGTTCTTACCGTGAACAGATTACTTTTGTCGCAGATCGTCCCGGGCATGATCTGCGTTATGCTATTGATGCCGGAAAAATACAACGGGAACTTGGATGGCAACCGGAAGAGACATTTGAGTCTGGAATAAGGAAAACAGTAGTCTGGTATCTGCGGAATAAAGATACCTGGTGCAAACGGGTTTTGGACGGCTCTTATAAACGGGAACGCCTCGGCGTTATATCTTGAGGAATGTAAAATGAAAGGTATTATATTGGCCGGTGGCGCCGGTTCCAGATTACATCCGGTGACGTTGGGTGTTTCAAAACAGCTTCTGCCGGTTTACGACAAGCCGATGATTTACTACCCGCTTTCGGTATTGATGTTGGCCGGGATTCGCGACATTCTGATTATTACTACTCCTGAAGATCAGAGCGGGTTCATCCGGGCATTAGGCGATGGGCATGCGTTTGGTGTCAATTTGAGTTATCGCGTTCAACCGTCTCCGGACGGTTTGGCACAGGCATTTATTATCGGAGATTCGTTTATCGGAAATGACCGGGTTGCGCTGGCGCTTGGCGATAATATTTTTTACGGCTCAAACTTTCAACAGTTGCTAAATGCTGCTGCGTGCCGCGAAGAAGGGGCAACCGTTTTCGGCTATTGGGTTTGTGATCCTGAACGTTTTGGGGTGGTGGAGTTTGATAAATCCGGACATGCCGTATCAATTGAAGAAAAACCGGTTCATCCGAAATCCAATTATGCGGTTACCGGTCTTTATTTTTACGACAATCAGGTTGTCGATATCGCCAAAAATGTCAAGCCTTCGGCACGTGGCGAACTTGAAATCACCAGCGTAAATCAGGCTTATCTTGAAAATAATACTTTGTGTGTTGAACGGCTGGGACGCGGTTATGCCTGGCTTGATACTGGAACTCACGAGAGCCTGCTTGAGGCCGGCGAGTATGTGAGGACGATTGAAAAAAGGCAAGGCTTGAAAATCGCCTGTCTTGAGGAAATCGCTTTCGAACACGGATGGCTTGATGTAGAAGCTGTCTTGAAACAAGCGGCAGCGCTGGCAAAAACCGAATACGGTCAGTATTTGGAAAAAATGGTGTCAATGCGAAATAAATGATAAGCAGAGTGTTTTTCAGTTTATGATGTTGCGTTGGGAATTCATTACTTAAGAATACTATATTCTTCTTCTTCTTCTTCTTCGCGCAATGGAATCGAGAAGTGAAATATTGAGCCCTCATCTATAGCGCTTTCAACCCAGATATTGCCGTCGTGTCTGGTAATAAATTCTTTACATAGAATCAAACCAAGTCCGGTTCCGGCTTCATTGTTGGTGCCGGGGGAAGAGTGATGCTCCTCCACCAGGAAAAGCTTGGCAGTGGTTTCCGGTGACATCCCAACTCCATTATCAGAAACTGACACTAAAAGTTGATGTTGCTCCAGCTTTGTGCTAACCGTAATCCGGCCTCCGTGTCTGGTGAATTTTATGGCATTGGAAAGCAGGTTGCGCAATACTGTTTTCAGCATATCGGAATCAGCAAAAACATTAAGCGGATAAGCTCCGTTTACAGAAATCGTAATTGATTTCTGTCCAGCGGCGGCGTTCAGTAAATTGACAACATTGCTTATTATCGCGCCTATTTCAATTTTCTGCGGCTTAAATTCAATTTTCCCGGTTTGTGATCGCGCCCATTGCAGAAGATTGTTCAACAGCTCCATAGCGAGTTGCGAAGATTCGAAGATAAATGTGGCATATTCTTCGATCCCGTCATAGTCATTTTCTTTAATTTGCTCCATCAATAAGCTACTGAATCCGACAATACTGTTGAAAGGACTTCGCAGATCATGGGCGATAATCGAGAAAAATTTGTCTTTGGCGGCATTGGCCTGAGTTAATTCTGTATTAACTTCATTCAACTTGTTCAGCGTCTCTTCCAATTTATGTTTGTCACGGATAAGCAGACGTTGAAGATTGCTGATTTCCCGGTTTAAAAGATGCATGTTCTCATTAATAGATGCTAGTTGGCTGGCATCAAGGTCGCCGGCAATCAGCAGATAATCGCCTTTACGGTAAACAGTCGATTTGATGGATCTATTTATGGTATTTGGGTCGCCGACAGTTAAAAATCCTTTATAAATTACCTTAGTTTTATGTTCGGACGTAATCAGTTCGCTTAACGGGGGATTCAAAATGGTTTTTGCGGGATCATCCTTTAACAGTACAGACATTGCCGGGTTGGCAAAGAGCAAAGACCCGTCAGTTTTTATCAGTGCCAGCCATAACGAGCTGCTTTCGGCAATTAGTGTTTTTAGTTCTTCCTGCCATTCGGAAAACAGGATGTCGGAAACATTATTCATTGGCATCACCTGCGTGTTCATTTGGATTAATGCAAATAAAATTCATAATGTCCAGCTTATTAATTAAATGATTTTACTAATTGTTCGACATCGTCCAGCCCCTTAATGAGGAAGGTATTTGAATCAGGTAGTACAAAATTATTAAAACGACTGAATGCCTGTCCCCCGACGATAATCGGCATGGCGGGGAAGGAGTTTCTTGCCGATTCTAACGTTTTGTTGATGGTGGGGATATTAAAATCAAGACTTAGCGATAATGCCAGCGCATCGGGCTTGCGCAGTTTCATGAAATTCAGCAAATCGTCTTTTGGAGTATTGGCTCCGAGGAAGATCGCATCCCATCCGTTCAATTCAAATATGTCAGCGACCATTTTGAGCCCGATCTGGTGCGATTCGTTTTCGGCACACGCAGCAATTACAGTTTTATTATTTTTTGTCATGGCGCTAATTTGAGGATATTGGTCGTTTAAAATCGCTTCGACGATTGCGGATGCCATGTGTTCCGTCGCCACGCTGATTTTTCCTTCAGCCCACATTTTGCCGATATCATAAAGGGAGTTGCGAATGATTTTTTCGTAGAGGTGTTTGATGCTGATGCCGTAGTTGAGCAGTTCGGAAGCTATTGCCGAACTTTTTGAACGGTCGCCCGCCAGCAGTGAATTATAAAAATCTTCAAAAGAATTCTGCTCATTCATAATCGTCCACCTGTTGTTACGGTTTTTAGCGTTTAATGGTTGCATTGCAACGTTGAAACAGAAAACTGGACTCGGTGAAAACAGCGGTTCCTCGAAGCTTTCACAAAAAAATTTTCAGCCATTACCATATCTTATTACCACCGTTGATTCAAATCTTGAAATAGTTTAAATGCCCAACTGTGCCGAGGATACGCCAATAAGGACGATAACTCGACGAGAATAGTCTATTACCCAATGCTTTTTTCCAAGGTAGTCACCTTAAAAACGTTTTTATGCAGGGAGCGTATTTAAAAAGGTCTTTCCTGAAGTATATTAGATGCAGTTTATAATTTATTTAAATATTATGCAATATAATTTCTAAGGAGATTTTTCAATGCAGGTTCCATTGTTGGATTTAGTTGAGCAATACGCATCTTTGAAAGATGAATTTATGAAAGAGATTGCCGAGATATGCGACAGTCAGCGTTTTATCCTTGGTGATAAAGTAACAAAGCTGGAGCGTGAATTGGCTGAATATTGCGGAGTTCCGCATGTTTGCGGCGTGACTTCAGGTTCGGACGCCTTGTTGATTGCACTGATGGCCGAGAAAATTGGATATGGTGATGAAGTTATTACTTCGCCGTTTACTTTTTTTGCGACAGCCGGGGCCATTGCGCGAGTGGGCGCAACGCCGGTTTTTGTTGATATCCAGGCTGAAACTTATAATATCAATCCGGAATTGATTGAAGCAGCAATTACCAGCCGGACCAAAGCGATTATTCCGGTGCATTTGTTCGGACAGTGCTGCGACATGGATAAAATTAATGCTATCGCGAAAAAACACAATTTGATTGTGATTGAAGACGCCTGTCAGTCGATTGGCGCAGAATACAAAGGTAAGAAGGCCGGAAGCCTTGGTGATTATGGATGTTTTTCATTTTTTCCGAGCAAAAACCTCGGTTGTTTTGGTGATGGCGGGGCGGTTTCCACAAATTCTTCAGAACGATTTGAACTTTTAAAAACCTACCGCAACCATGGGCAGGGTTCAACTTATATCCACAAGTATGTCGGCGGCAATTTCCGTATTGATGCGTTGCAGGCCGGGATTCTTTCCATTAAATTGCGNGAATTGAACAATTGGCATGACGGCCGCGCTCGCAATGCCGGGATTTATCGTAAGTTGTTTGCCGGTATCAAGAACCAAGAAGAGGTTATTCTTCCCGGACTGGCGGATTATACGACACGTCACATATACAATCAATTCAGCATTCGTATTGTCGACGGCAAACGTGATTCAGTCAAAAAATTCCTCACCGAGAACGGTGTCGGTTGCAATATCTATTATCCGTTGCCGCTACACTTGCAGGAATGTTTTGCCGGATTAGGCGGCAAAAAAGGCGATTGCCCGGTCAGTGAAACTATTGCCGGTGAGATATTGGCACTGCCGATTTATCCTGAACTCAAAGTTGAACAACTTGAGTTTGTTGTGGAATGTCTCGAAAAAGCATTGGACTGAAAATGGGAAGAAAATCAGAAAATGAACGTGAGTTCAAAACCGTAAGCTATTTTCGGCTTTTGAAATACTGTAAACCTTATTGGAAGCGCTTAACCATCGGGATTCTGGCCGGGTTCGTGGTCGGAGGCTCTTTATTCGGCAGTTTGATGGTGGTTCCTGATATGGTCATGGTGGTGGAACATGACATGTCCCGCGGTGGCGTTGCTACGCAGACGGCAGTTAAGGATTCCGTAACCAAAGAAATTCCTGTCGTGACAACCCCGGCGATGGTCGATTCCGATAAGGATTTAACCAAAACCATGAATAAGTTGCGTTTTTATGCGAATAAATTAAGGTTGCCGCTTAAGGTCGGAAACTCGACAGTAGAATTGACCTGGCCGGTCACCCTGACGATTCCAGTGATCAAGGGTAATGGACGGATTTCATGGCAGTTTTTCAGTATTTTTATCTTTCTTTTTCTGGCGGCCTGGTTGCTCAAGAATATTGCGACTTTTGTCAACCACTATTACACCAGGTGGGTCGGAGCCAAAGTAATTACTGATATGCGCAATGAGATTTATGGGAATCTAATCAATCAATCATTAAAATTTTACGGCAATCAGGACATCGGACATTTGATCAGCCGCTGNACCAATGATACTGCGGCAATCGAAAGTTCAGTATCCAACACCGTGGCGGACGCGACGCGTTGTCCGATTGAAATTATTGCTTGTGCGAGCGCAATTATTATCGCCAGTTACCAATACAATAATTTCGGATTGTTGATTTTGTTGTTTGTCGGTATGCCGCTTTGTATTCTGCCTTTGACGATACTCGCCAGGAGAATCCGCAAAATTTATAAACGGTCTTTTGCGAAAATTGCTGAAGTAGTATCGCGAATGCATGAAACTTTCACTGGAATCCTGGTGATTAAAGCTTACAATACCGAAAAAAAAGAGCAGGAACTTTTTCGGCATACCAACCATCGTTATTTCAAAAATATCATCAAAGCGCTCAGGCTACAACTTCTGATGCAGCCATTGATGGAGGTGGTTACTGTTTCTGCGACATTGATATTTTTGCTTATTTCATATAGTCGCGGTGTCACTATCAGCGAATTGGCGGTAATTTTGGTGCCGGCGGTTATGGCATATCGACCGATCAAGGATTTAGCCAAGGTGGTTACCAATCTGCAGCGCAGCATGGCTGCCGCTGACCGGTATTTCAATATTATCGATACCAATACCGCGCTGGTTGAAAAAGCCGACTGCGTCGAACTCAAAGATTTTAAAAATGGGATTGAATTTAAAGAGGTTGATTTTTCATACGACAACAACCGTAAAATTCTGGACGGAGTATCTTTTAAAATAGCCAGGGGCAGTATGGTCGCCGTTGTGGGCGAAACCGGATCGGGCAAAACTACCATCGCCAATTTGATTGCTCGTTTTTATGACGTTACCAACGGTTCAATCACAATTGACGGAATCAATGTCAAGGATTTTCAAATTAAATCTTTGCGTGAACATATCGGCATTGTTACCCAGGATCCTACGTTGTTCAATCAGACTATTGCCAACAACATTGCTTATGGTTGCCCGAATGTGACCCGTGATGAAATTATCGAAGCGGCGAAACAGGCCAATGCACACCAGTTTATCGTTGACGGCCGACATCCCCAGGGTTATGACACCGAAGTCGGCGAGAAGGGCTTCAAATTGAGCGGTGGCGAGAAACAGCGTGTTGCAATCGCACGGGCGATCCTTAAAAATCCACCGATCCTGATTCTGGATGAAGCTACCAGCGCGTTGGATACGGTTACAGAACGGCTGGTACAGGATGCTCTTAACACCGTAATGAGTAACCGGACCGTTTTTGCGATAGCTCATCGGCTGAGTACAATTAAAAACGCCGATTTGATTATTGTTTTGAAAAACGGTAAAATTATCGAATCCGGCAATCATGAAGAATTGCTGGCTTTGGGCGGTTCTTACAAAAAACTATACGAAACCCAATTCGGAAACCAGGCCTAAAATTCGCGCGCGCATAATGCGCGCGCAAATTTAAAAGATCTCAAAATCCGTTTTTTAGGTTATTGGTGGATGGCATCATTGAGCTGGTAAGTTATTTGGTCAAATGCTCAAGGTTGAACAAAATAATTTTGAATTCAGTTGTGCTGATAATTTCAGACAGTATTTTTTTTGCGGAACTGACTCGGAGAAAGTTTGACTGACTTATAGAATTGCCGGCTGAAATAGTTACTGTCGTTAAAACCGACCTTGAAAGCGATTTCTGAAATATTCATTTCGGATTGACGCAGTAAGCTGCAAGCTTCATTAATTCTGGTCTGAATTAGATAGTTGACCGGTGATATTCCGGTGGCCTGATTAAATTTGCGCATAAAAGTACTGCGCGACATCCCCGAATTTTCGATTAACTTATCCAACTTTATCGGCTGTCGGAAGTTTGATTTGATATAACTCAACTGNNNTATNCACGATTTTAAATGACGGCTCGTTGATTTTATTCAGATTTTCTGTATACAGACGCGACAGATTGCTGATAAGCACCATGAAATATCCCATTAACCTAAAAAACGCAGTTGAAAATTCGGTGTGAGATTTCCTCCTCATCCGAGGTTTCCGATAACGAATGTTCTGATTT